>TARA_Y100000385_G_scaffold209618_1_pt1 | contig 13152 bp, 11 predicted proteins | sample TARA_Y100000385 | Tara Oceans TARA_Y100000385 (sample SAMEA2620980) | marine metagenome | biome: marine biome (ENVO:00000447); feature: surface water layer (ENVO:00002042); material: "saline water (ENVO:00002010), including plankton (ENVO:xxxxxxxx)" | depth 5 m
TGTTTTCTAATTGGACTGGAACTGAAGTAATAATTAATAAAGAATGAGATAATTCATATACAAAACCTATAGAATCGAACTCTGTTTCAATTTTATTAAATAAAACTAATTGTGCATTTGTCAATGATATTTCAATTGGAAAAACTAGTTTTTGTGATTCAGGAGAGCCTTCAAAAATTGATTTTAAAAAATCTTCATAAAGAATTCTTTGATGAGCTAAATTCTGATTAATTATAATTAGCGATGAAGTACTAGTGCTTACTATATATTTATTAAATATTTGAAATATTTTTGAGGATATTTCATTTTCCTCAAATATATTAGATTGGTTAATAGATGATGAAATATCAGAATTTTTTTTTACAAAATTTTCATCATTAAATATTTTAAAAGGATTAAACTCTGAATCAACTTCAATACTAGGTGTTTTTGGATCTGTATTAATCTGGGTGTAAGATATATCCATGGATGGGTCTTTATCAAAGTCAAGTACAGGACTAATTTGATACATACCCAGGCAATGCTTAACAGATGAGTTTATTATAGAATAAAGACTCTGGTCATCATCAAATTTAATTTCTGTTTTATTTGGATGGACATTAACATCAATTTTTAAAGGATCCATATTTATAAATAAAAAATACCCAGGATAATAACCATCTCTTAATAGCCCATCAAAAGAAGAGGATATTGAATGATTAATAAACTGACTTTTAATAGATCTATTGTTTACAAAAATAAATTGATTTGATCTAGATTTTTTAGCATACTCAGGTTTTAAGATAAAACCATTTAAATTTGCTATCTGAGTATTTTCATTAATTGGAATTAGATGTTCTCTAATTTTTTCTCCAAAAATTGAAATTATTCTTTTTTTTAGAGATTCTGTCTTCAGATAATAAATCTCTTCATCATTATTTATAAATGAAAATTCAATCTCATTGTGAGAAATAGCTACATTATGAAAAACATTCATTATGTGTCTTAGTTCGACAAAATCAGATTTTAAAAAATTTCTTCTAGCTGGAACATTAAAAAAAATATTTTTTACTTTAATTGAAGTACCCTTCTCTGCATTAAATTCCTTCTCATTAATTATTTTACCACCATTAATCTCAATAAAATAACCATCATTATCTAGCTCTTTATTTGATGCCATCTCTATCATAGAGACTGAAGAAATAGCAGCCAGAGCTTCTCCCCTAAATCCCATAGAGGATATTGAAAAAACGTCTTCTATTTTATTAATTTTAGAGGTAGCATGTTTTGTAAAAGACAAATGCATGTCATTAATTGACATACCATCGCCGTCATCAATTACTTGAATTAAATTTTTTCCTGCATTTTTTATAATGATTTTAATTTTACTAGAATTTGCATCTATAGAATTTTCTAATAATTCCTTTAGAACTGACGAAGGTCTCTGAACTACTTCTCCAGCAGCAATTTTATTTGATACTTCAACGGGTAAAATTTTAACTATATCAGACATTAATTGGAGTAGAAAATTGTTAAATCAAAATCAATGATAAATAAAAATACCAAAATTAAAAAAAGGACAATTAGAATCAGTGTAAGATTAATGCCTCTATTTCGAGTATTACGCATTTTATCTCTTTGATCACTCCAATTCATTCCCATATCAATAGAGTTATAAGAATCTCTATATTTAGAAAATTTTGATTCAAAGTTTACTGAAACATCCTCTTTTCCTTTAAAAAATCTAGGTGTATAATTGAATCTTCTGTTTTTATTTAACTTAAACAATTAAATATTATTTTGAATTAATTAAAATCATTTTTAATGCTGCTTCTGCAGAATCTGAGCCTTTATTTCCCATTTTACCACCACTCCTGTCAATTGATTGCTGAATATTATCATCAGTTGAAACACATAAAATTATAGGAATAGTTGATTTGATATTTAGATCTTTGATACCATTTACAACAGCAGCAGATATAAAGTCAAAATGTTTTGTTTCACCTTTAATTATACAACCCATGGAGATAATTGCATCATAATCTTTATTAATTAAATTATTTGTTGCAAAAATTAATTCAAAAGCACCTGGTACATATATTTTTTCAATGTTTGTTTCTAAAACCCCTAATTGCTTAAATTTAGCTAGCGCTCCTTCATAGAAGCTTTCAGTAATTTCGCTATGCCACTCAGAGACTACACAGGCTATCTTAATTTCGGTAGGTTTATTAATTATGATAGATCTGGATTCAAATTTTCCAGTCTTTTTGGCTGTCATATTAATTATTTAAATTTTCAATTCTACCAAGTTGAACCTCAACTAAAGAAGATTCATAAGAGTCTGGAAACTCATCTTTAATTCTATTTAGAAAATTAATCGCAGGTTTATATTTACCTATCTCCGAACCAATTAAAGCAGCCTTAAATAAATATTTTGGTGTAGTATAAATATTTTCATTATGCTTAAAAGCTTTTTGATAATACTCAAATGCTTCAGCAGGTTGGTTTAATTCAGAAAAACAATCACCAATAGTTCCTAACGATATTGATTTAAGAAGAATATCATCAGATTTAAATTTTTCTAAATATATTATAGCATTATCATACTCTTTCAGATTTAAGTAAGACATTCCAATTGAATAATTCGCTAAATTAGAAGCTTTTGTTCCTGAATATTCATCAACAATATCTAAAAAACCATATTTCCCTTCTCCACCATTTAATGCAAGTTTAAACAACGAATCTGACTCATTAGAAACTAACGCAAGCTCAAAGAAGTATTGTGCTTGATTAAGCTCACTAATTGCTTCTTGTTCTTTAGGTTCAGAAATTAGTCTCTCGTATCCTAAGTATGAAAGAACTGAAATAGATATTACTGCAATAAAAGCAAAAATCATATTTTGATTTTTTAGTATCCATTGTTCTGATTTATTTGCAGTCGAGTCTAGTGACTCAAAAACTTCAGCAGTTTGACTCTTTTCACCCTTTTGAGTTTGATTACTTTTACTCTTTTTATATCCTCTTCTGTTAAATGTTGCCATAATAATTTTTTGAATCCCAAAATTAATGTTTTATTTTGAATACTTATTATGTTTTTACATTCACTGAAAATTGATAATTATAAAAATCTTGAAAAGTTCAAGCTAAGTTTTAATAAAAAGATCAATTGTTTTATAGGAAAAAATGGAATTGGAAAGACCAATATAGTAGATTCTATCTATCATCTTGCATTTACAAAAAGTTATTTTAACCCCTCAACATCACAAAACGTAAAAACTGGATCTGATTTTTTTTCCATTAGCGGAGATTTTGAAATTGATGACAGAAATGAAAATATACATTGTTATTATAAAATTGGTGAAAAAAAAGTAATAAAAAGAAATAGTAAAGTATACAAAAGAATTTCAGACCATATTGGGTTAATAAATTTAATTATTATATCTCCACATGACAGAAATCTAATTACTGAGGGAAGTGAAATGAGAAGGAAATTTATTGACTCAGTAATAGGTCAAATAGATAAAGTGTACCTCCAGCGGGTGATTGATTACAACAAGGTAATAACTCAAAGAAACTCTCTTTTAAAGTACTTTTTTATTAATAGGAAATTTGATAAAGACACAATAGAATCATATAATCAACAACTAATTAGTATTGGAACTCCAATCTATAAGGAGAGATCTAAATTTATGACAGAATTTATTCCAATTTTTAAGAAATACTACTTAGATATTAGTTCAGGAAATGAATTAGTAGATATAAATTATAAAAGTGATTTAAATTCTGGGAGTTTTTCTGAAATTCTAAATGGAAGCTTATCTAAAGATAGGTTTTTACAATACACTTCAAAGGGTATTCATCGTGATGACCTTAATTTTACCATTGATAATAATAAAATAAAAAATTTTGGAAGTCAGGGTCAACAAAAATCATTTCTAATTGCATTAAAGCTTGCGCAATTTGATTACTACAAAACAAAATTTGGAAATTCTCCAATAGTACTATTGGATGATATTTTTGATAAATTAGATCAAGAAAGAGTAAGACAAATAGTTCAAATTCTAGAAAAGAAGGATTTTAGTCAAATTTTTATTACAGACACACACATTGATAGAGTTAAAGATGCTCTTTCTAAATCTAAGAATAAAGAAGAAATATTTGATCTTGAAAAAATAAAGAATAATGAGTAAAAGAGGAGAAATTAAAAATCTTTCAAAAGCAATAGAAGATGTTTTTTCTCAGAAACATTTCAGGATTGGAATTGATAATGTGAAAGTCCAAGATGCATGGGTTAAAACCATGGGCAAAAATATTCAAAAATATACATTCAAGGTCTACTATAAGAAGGGTACGCTTTATGTTAAATTAAAATCTTCTGTTTTAAAAGAGGAACTAACTTTTGAAAAAACAAAGGTTATTAATCTAATAAATCAAGAACTAGGTAAAGAGTATATAAAAGAATTAGAGCTTAGTTAAAAATTTCATTTGAATTAAAATGAAAATCAATTTCAATAGATGCATTTTCATTGCTATCTGATCCATGTACAGCATTTTCACCTTTAGACTTTGCAAATTTCTTTCTTATTGTTCCATCCATAGCTTCATTAGGATCAGTTGATCCAATAAGTTGTCTAAATTCCTCAACAGCATTATCTTTTTCTAAAGCAGCAGCAATTATAGGACCACGAGTCATAAAACATACAAGATCATCAAAGAAGGGTTTATCTGAATGAATTGAATAAAATTTTTCAGCTTCTTCTTTATTCATTCTTTTATATTTAAGTGCAATAATTTTAAAACCTGCATCTTGAATCATATTTAATATTGGAAGCATATTTCCCTGCTCTATTGAGTCAGGCTTAAGCATTGTAAATGTTCTGTTTGAGTTCATGCGGCAAATTTAACAATATCTATGATTATTCAAAGTTTTAATAATTACTTTATTTTAATTTTCAATATAATATTATATTAGCCCACTCATGGATGAAGAAATTTTAAATAATATCAATAATCTTTTATCAGAAAAGAAAAATATTGTATTGATCCCTCATAGTAGCCCAGATGCAGACGCGCTAGGAAGTTGTTTAGCTCTTTATCACTTCCTTAAGGATAAAAATGATGTTAGTGTAGTTTCACCCAATCAATACACAGAGATCTTAAATTTTCTTCCAGGATCAGAAGAAATTATTGTTTATGAAAATGATAAAGTCAAGTCTGAAATTTTATTTAGAGATGCCGATCTAATTTTTACTCTTGATTTTAATAGTCTAGGGAGAGCTCGAAATTTATCAAACTTAATAACTGGATCATCTGCTAAAATAATTATGATTGATCATCATGAAAATCCAGATGATTATGCAAATATTATGATTTCTAATTCAAATATGAGCTCAACATGTGAAATGGTCTATGATTTTATTTATGAGTTAGATAATAAAAAAATAAATAATAAAATTGCAACTTGTCTATATACAGGAATAGTTGCAGATACAGGATCTTTTAGATTTCCGTCTACAACTTCTAAAACATTAAAAGTTGGATCAGAACTAATTAATCATGGCGTTAATGTAACAGAGATATTTGAAAAACTTCATAATAACTTTCAGTTTAAAAGATTGAAACTCCTGGGATCTACAATTAGTAATTTTAAAAAAATAGATGAACTTCCAGTACTCTACTCATCAATCTCTGAAGATGACCAAATCATAAATGACTTTAAAAAAGGAGACAGCGAAGGGTTTGTTAACTTTGGATTAAGTGTTGAAGGCATATTTTGCTCTGTTCTTTTTATAGAGAAGAAAGATGAAGGAATAATAAAAATTTCATTTAGATCTAAAGGTGATTTTAAAGTTAATATATTTGCTTCAAGATATTTTAATGGAGGTGGTCATGAACATGCATCAGGTGGAGTATCTAAATTAAGTTTAATAGAAACTGAAAAAAAATTTATAGCTGATATTAAACAATACTTAAACGAAAATTATGAATAAGAATTTTTTAATCTTAATCTCAATACTAACTTTAAACTCTTGTAATATGAATAACTCTGATTTATCAGATGGATTGTACGCTGACATTGAAACATCAAAAGGAAATATAATTGTAGAATTATATTTTGAGCAAGTACCTACTACTGTATCAAATTTTGTCGCACTAGCTGAAGGAAACCACCCAGTAGTCGATGAAGAGCTATCTGGAAAACCATATTATGATGGCTTAAAATTTCATAGAGTAATTGAAAATTTTATGATTCAAGGTGGAGATCCATCTGGAACAGGATCTGGAGGACCAGGATATCAATTTGATGATGAATTTAGTCCTGATCTTAAACATGATGGTCCAGGAATATTATCAATGGCTAACGCTGGTCCAGGAACAAATGGTAGTCAGTTTTTTATTACTCATGTTGAGACCCCTTGGTTAGATGGGAAACATTCCATTTTTGGAAAAGTAAATAAAGGACAAGAAGTTGTTGACGAGGTTGAACAAGATGATATTATTAACAACATAAAGATTATAAGAGTAGGTCAAAATGCAAAAAATTTTAATGCACCAAATATTTTTGAGAACTACATAACCAACAAAAGTGAAGCTGATATTTTAAAGGCTGAGTCTGAGTCTGAGTCAATCAAAGACCTAACAGAAGGGATGACTAAAACTGAAAGTGGTATAAAATATAAAATTTCTAAAAAAGGAACAGGGCCTAATGCCAAACCTAACGATTTACTATCAGTTCATTATTCATTAAAACTGGTTGATGGATCTGAAATTGACTCTTCTTTTACTCGTGGAGCGCCAATTGAATTTACATGTGGTGTCGGACAGGTCATAAGAGGATGGGATGAAGCAATGCAATTGCTTAATAAGGGTTCAAAAGCAACTTTAGTAATTCCAAGTGAACTCGGATATGGTTCTGTAGGTGCTGGAAATGGTGTAATACCACCTAATGCTACATTAATTTTTGATGTAGAGTTAGTTGACATTAAGTAGGTTTCATTGAGAATTAGGATATTTATTGCTTTTTCATTAATACCTCAAATTTTAGCAGTCAACTATCTTAGAAATAATCCATCAATTATTGATGAATACTATGTTGACTTTTTTTATAAAGGTATTTTTAAGGTTAATTCATTTATTTTTTCAGGTATAAATTTTCCAATAGGAGAAGTTTTATACATCTCTATTGTCCTATCATTTATTTATTTTATTTATAAAGCTTTTTCATTCAGATTTAATGACCTTATAAACTTAATTTCATTTATTTCTGTTACCTATTTTATCTTTTATTCATTTTGGGGTTTAAATTATTTTAGAACTTCAATTTCTGAAGAATTAAAAATTAAATCTGATTATGAATTTGTAGAGCTAGATTCTACAATTAAAAAAGTAATAAGTCAAATTGAAAAAGAGGTTTCCTTATTAGATATAGAAATAAATTCGTCAAATATTTATGAATTGACTAATACTTCAAATTCCAATATAAAAAAGTCGATTATTCCATATATTTATCTTTATCAAAGAGTTTCAGGGCACTATATACCTTTTACATCCGAAGCTGTATTTATTGGCGATATTCCTATTGTTGATATTCCAGTTGTGATTTATCATGAACAGGCACATCAAAAAGGGTATGCAGATGAAGCTGAAGCTAGTTTCATAGCCTTTTCTAAAGCCATAAACAATCAAGATCCATATATCAGGTATTCAGGGTATTTTATGGCACTTACAAACTTATTACATGAGGTAAACATAAACCATCCAGAGGAAATTAATCTCTACATCCAAAAACTAGATGAGAAAGTTAAAAATGATATGAATTTAAGATCAAAATTCTGGAATAGATATTCTAATAATATTTTTGATAAAATCACTAATTATATATATGATTTTTATTTAAAATCAAATGATCAAAAAGCTGGAATTATGTCCTATAATAAAGTTTCAAATTATATAATCGCATATTATCAAAATGAACAATTAAGCAAAATATTCAATTGAATTATTATATTTAGTCAAACTTTCTTCAAAAGGAAAGGTCAAAATAAAAAAACTTACTACATGAAAAGACTTATTCTATTGTTCATTTTATTTACAAGTGGACTATACAGTCAAGACTATTTTATTGTTAATGATGGCGTCAAAACAAAGAATTATGAATATAATGTATTAACCAATGCAAATATTTATTCGAGTGGTGGCATAATTAATAACGCATCACTAATAATTAAAAATGGAAAAATTTTAGAGATTGGACAAAATCTAGACTTACCAGAAAATAGTGTTATTCATGATTTAAAAGGGCAATATATTTATCCATCTTTTATTGAAATTCACTCTTCATTTGGAATTAAAAAACCTCAAAGATCTTCATTTAGCAGAAGTTCTCAATATGAACCCAAAAGAGATGGATATTATTGGAATGATCATATCTTAAGTGATTATAACAGTCTAGCTGACTACAATTATGATCAGAGAGAAGCTAAAGCACTCCGTAATATTGGTTTTGGAATTATAAACTCTCACAGTAGTGATGGAGTACACAGAGGCACTAGCTTTACATTAGGTTTAATTGATGAACAAAATGAATCTTACAGGATAATTTCAAAAAAAACTGCTGAACATTATTCTTTTTCTAGAAGTTTAAAATCAAATCAATCATACCCTAGTTCAACTATGGGAGCCATTGCATTAATAAGACAATTACATTACGATGCAGATTGGTATTCTCAGGGAAATTCTGAAACAAAAGATTTAGCACTTGAAGCATTAATAGAAAATGTAAAACTTCCTAAGTTATTTGATGCTAATGATAAGCTAAATGTTTTAAGAGCAGCGAAATTATCAAATGAGTTTGATCTGAATTTTGCCATTAAAGGTTCCGGAAAAGAATATGAAAATGTAAGAGAGTTAAAGCAATTTAATAATACACTTATAATCCCAGTAAATTTCCCAAAAGCATTTAATGTATCAAATTCTCAACTTAACAAGAAACTTACAATCAATCAACTTAGATATTGGACACAAGCTCCAGCTAACCTATCAATTCTTGAAAAGAATGGAATAAATTTTGTTATTACATCATCAGATCTTAAAAACAAAGGAGATTTTTTAAAAAACATTAGAAAAGCCATAAAATATGGCTTAAGTGAGAAGAAAGCAATCGAAGCATTAACAATAATTCCAGCAAAATCTATTAATCTTGATACTGAAATTGGTAAACTAGATGAAGGATATTTAGCGAATTTATTAGTTACTTCAGGTCCATTATTTGATGACAAAACTGTTATCAATGAAAATTGGGTCAAAGGGCAAAGACATATTATAAAAAATACTAATAAAATTAATTTTGATGGCAGTTACACGGTTGAAATAAATAACAGTAAATATATAATTGAAATTTCAAACAGCATTAGTAGTCCAAAGACAAAAATTAAAAAAGATTCCTTAGATATAAAATCAAAATCGACTTTAATTGATGACTGGTTTGATGTTACTATTTTTGATAGTATCAATGGAAAATCGTCTTTTGCTCAACTCTCTTCTAAAATTATTTCTAGTAAAGAATTAAATGGAACCGGTTCTGATTTTAATAATTTAAAATTTTCATTTAAAACAACTAATGAAAATATTGATAATGAAAAAAAATCGGAAAAAAAGAATTACTCAAAATCTAAAGCATCTATAGTATCAAATGTAACATATCCTAATGTTGGATTTGGTATAAAAGAGCTTCCAGTAAGCAAATCAATTCATTTCAAAAATGCAACACTATGGACAAATGAAGAATTGGGGATTACAAAAAATACTGATATTATAATTGATAAGGGTAAAATTATTTCTATAGGAAAAGGCCTTAAGACACCTGAAAATTTTGAAGTTATTGACGCTACGGGTAAACATATTACATCTGGAATAATAGATGAACATTCACACATGGGAGCTTCAAGTATAAATGAGGGTGGTCACAATTCTTCTGCTGAAGTGTCAATTATGGATGTTATTAATCCTGATGATATAAATATTTATAGAAACTTAGCGGGTGGTGTAACAACAGTACAAGTTCTTCATGGGTCAGCAAATCCTATTGGTGGTCAATCTGCTATTATCAAACTTCGTTGGGGGTCAGAAATAAATGATATGTTCTTTAGGGATGCCGATCCATTTATAAAATTTGCACTTGGAGAGAATGTTAAACAATCTAATTGGAGTGGTTCAAGATTTCCTCAAACACGAATGGGAGTTGAACAAATTTTTGTTGATCATTTTGACAGAGCAAAAGAATATGCGGAAAAATGGACTAAATACAATGCACTAAATAAAAGGCAAAAAATTTCGACTGAAAAACCAAGATTTGATGAAGAGATGGAAACTCTTTGGGAGATAATGAGGGGAGATAGATTTGTATCTAGCCATTCATATATACAGAGTGAAATAAATATGTTGATGAAAGTAGCTGAAAAATTTGATTTTAGAATAAATACTTTCACTCATATATTAGAAGGATACAAAGTTGCAGACAAAATGGCTGAACATGGTGTTGGAGGATCAACTTTTTCAGACTGGTGGGGCTATAAATATGAAGTAAATGATGCAATTCCTTACAACGCTGCTATTATGCATAATGCAGGAGTGACAGTTGCACTTAATTCTGATAGCTCAGAGCTTTCTAGAAGATTAAATCTGGAAGCTGCTAAAGCAGTTAAATATGGAGGAGTTTCTGAGGAAGATGCCTGGAAATTTGTAACTCTTAATCCTGCTAAACTACTTCATTTAGATGATAAAGTTGGAAGTCTTAAGGTTGGTAAACATGCTGATATTGTTGTCTGGAGTGGTCACCCAATGTCTCTATACACTAAGACTGAAAAAACGTTTATAGATGGTGCTTTATATTTTGATCAAGATGAACATGAAAATAAGGTAAATGATATTCGGAAAGAAAAAGCTGATTTAATTAAACTAATGTTTAATGAAAACTCACCGGGTGCTAATTTAAAATACCCAAACCCTAGAGCTCAAAAAGAAGTTAATTGTGAAACAACAGAATTTTAATATTATGAAAAAAATTATTTTAATAAATATCCTATTTATAAACCTTATTTTTTCACAGCAAACACCTGCCCCTGCTCAAGAGAAATCAATTTTAATATTTGGTGCAACTACTCACACTGGAACTGGAGAAGTATTAGAAAATAGTGTAATTGGATTCACAAATGGAAAAATTGACTTAATTGCTTCTACTGGGGGTGATTGGAATAAAGCAACCTTGGATCTATTTAGTGATTCGAATAGTGAAAAATATGATACATTAATTAATGCAAAGGATCATCATGTATATCCAGGAATTATAGCAATGAATTCTAATTTAGGTTTAGTTGAAGTAGATGCTGTTAAAGCATCAGTAGATGATGACGAATCAGGCACATATCTTCCTAATATTAGATCAATTATTGCTTATAATGCAGAGTCAAAAGCTGTAGAGAGCATGAGACCAAATGGAGTTCTTCTTGCTCAAATTGCTCCTAATGGTGGAGTAATTTCTGGAAGTTCATCTATAGTTCAGTTAGATGCTTGGAATTGGGAAGATGCAGTAGTAGATTATGATCAAGGTATTCATGTTAACTGGCCGAGCCCATACACATTTGGAAGATGGTGGTTAGGTGAAGACAGGGGGCTGAAAGCTAATACTAACTACAGCAAACAGGTTCAAAATTTAAAAGATTTTTTTGATAGTTCTAAAGCTAATTTTGATCTTACTAATTCAATGAATCTTAAAGCTAAAGCTATGAAAGGTGTTTTTGAAGGATCCACAACAATCTACCTAAATGCTGATGACGAAAAAGAAATAGTAGATGGGATTACTTTCTTAAAAAAATACGGAATCGATAAAATTGTTATTGTAGGAGGAACAGGATCTCTAAATCAAGTTGATTTTATTAAAGAAAACAATGTTCCAGTAGTAGTTACTCAACCATATAGGTTACCTCAATCGACAGATGAAGATCCAAGGGAGACATTCAAACTAGCAAAAAAATTAATAGATAGTGGAATACTAGTAGCTATTGATCCAACTGGAACTACCCAGGATAGAGTTAGTACTAGAAATCTGCCTTTCTATGCAGGAAGTTTCTCAAGCTTTGGAATAGATAAAGAAGTAGCATTATCAATGATAACTCATAATCCTGCAAAAATATTAGGAATTGATAATAAATTTGGAACACTAGAAGTTGGTAAAAGTGCTACACTATTTATATCAAAAGGTGATGCACTAGATATTATGTCAAATAATGTAACTCACGCTTTTATATCAGGAAGAAATCTTAGTCTAGAAACTCACCAAACTAGATTATGGAGAAGATATTCAAATAAATATTCAAATTCTCAATAATAATAACACTTTCAATCCATAATTATTATTTGTAAATTTAATTAACTTAAAATTTACGAGTGTTAGTTGAAAATCAAATATTACCAAAAGAAATATCCAATCTTTATGATGAGTTAATTGATTGTTCTTATCAAAAAATATTATCTAAAGAAAAAAAGATAATTTATCAATCATTGGTAATAGCTTACAATGCTCATGATGGACAAAAAAGAAAATCTGGCGAACCTTATCTTTACCACCCTATTGCAGTAGCTAAAATTGTAGCAGAAGATATTGGACTAGATTATGTATCAATAGCATCAGCTATTCTTCACGATGTAGTTGAAGATACTGTCATAACTCTAGATGATTTAGATCACAGTGTTGGGAAAGAAATTTCAAAAATAGTTGATGGTCTAACAAAAATTTCCACCTTAAAAAAAAATGAAGATTATTCAGTTCAGGCTGAGAACTATCGCAAAATGCTTCTTACTCTACATAATGATATAAGAGTTATACTGATTAAGATCGCCGACAGACTTCATAATATGAGGACAATTGACTTTCTATCTAAGGCTAAACAAGATCAAATGGCCTCTGAATCAATTTATATATATGCTCCATTGGCTCATCGCGTAGGATTATATAACATTAAGAATGAGCTTGAAGATATTAGTTTAAGGATTCTGGATAGTCAAAAGTATAATCTAATTAAAAATAAAATTGATAAAGAATTTGTTAATCAAGAAAAATATGTTGATTCATTTAAAAGCTTAATTAGTAAAAATTTAGATGATCAAAAAATTAAA
>TARA_Y100000385_G_scaffold286330_1_pt1 | contig 13145 bp, 9 predicted proteins | sample TARA_Y100000385 | Tara Oceans TARA_Y100000385 (sample SAMEA2620980) | marine metagenome | biome: marine biome (ENVO:00000447); feature: surface water layer (ENVO:00002042); material: "saline water (ENVO:00002010), including plankton (ENVO:xxxxxxxx)" | depth 5 m
CGAACACTACAAAGCCCTTTTTAGCAACTGAATTACAATGCGTTAAGGAGTGAAGAATTATAAGAAAAAATTCCAGACAATTCCGAAACGCACTGTGAAATCACGGTAGGGATAGTTTGGTGCTGAGTAAAAATCATAGCCTGTAAAAGAAGAATTGAAGTGTTCTGCCTTTAAGTAGATACGGGCTTGGCTGATCTTAGCATTAATAAAAAAGTCCATTCGTGGGAAATCGCCGATCTCAGTCGTATTTTGAGTGTAGAACTCAGCCAGTAATGGGTCGTAGGCATTCATCATATAGCTTGAGAAATAACTAAATGTTACCCCCGTCTGTAGAAACAAGGCCTTTTTAAAAAACTCATTGGTATAATACAAGCTGTGTCGCATGACGAGTTTAGGTACATTTAAAACGGCTTCACCCTGCATAACACTTTGAAAAAGAACGGTATTATTCAATGCAAACTTTTTAAAACTAATTTCATTAGACGCTTTTGCTCTTATGTAATTTACACTGCCTTTGTGCTGGAAGGGCTTTACTGCAGCCGCTTCATTTTTAGAAAAATACAAATAGTTATCAACAGAAGTGTAGTCTATTTGAAGTATTCCCAGTTTTTTAGACTTAAGCTCAAGGGCAAGTTGCCTTGTTTGTTGGTTTTTAAAATTATTCTGCCAATTATAGCTCAAGTAATCACTTTGATACAGCTGAAAGTTAAAGTCAGGCGCTTTAGAATTTAAATTAATACTCGCATACACATCTAAATCGTTGTTATAAGCATATGAGACTGCTCCGTTTACAAAATCCCCTTTAATATCTCCAATCAAATTAATCCCTACATCCCCTTTGACACCTAGAGGTCCAATGATATTTTCATAAGCAGCTTTAAATGAAACAAGCTCACCCAAAAGCCTATTCCCTATGCGTTGAGAGTTTAAAATAACAACAGAGTTATAGCCGTAATTAAAGTTGTCATAGCCTAAGCCAAACTTGAAATCCCCTATTGCTTTATTGGAATAGCGCGCATTCAACTCCGCATAAAAGGCCTCAAGAGTTGACTTGTCAGAAATGTTGGATGTCACAAATGTGTCCCCAAAAAAAGAATTACTTGCATCTTGGGTGTAGTGGTAGTATTTATCCTCAAGTGTAAGAACATTACCTACTGAAATTTGATTTGAATTTAGAGAATCAACCTGCTTTAACATATAAGAGTGCTCCATATGAAAACGCTTACCTTCTAGGCTGTTTTGAGCATTTTCAAACAAAGGATCAAATAATGAGCGGTCAATAAATTCTGGGTTTCCCGATTCAAAATCTAACAAATCTGTCTCAGATATTCCGCCGTTTTCTTCATTGAGGATATCTTGCATTACAATATGAGTCCTTAACAGATAGCGCTTGTTTTTAGAACTGTAATTGGTTGTGAATCTAAAATTTCCAGTACTCGACAAAAGGTGTTGATACTTCCCTAAAGAGCGCATGCCTTTGTAAGCAATTGAAAAATTAAATTTTTCAGAAGTGTTTACGGTAAAAAAAGCGTCTAACACATGTCCTTGTTCAAAACCAGTTTTATACATTAACTCTGTTAGAGGCGTAGGAACATGATAATAATCAATGGCTTCTCGCCTCATATAATTAAAGTGCTTAGCCGTAGCTCCAATCTGAGGAATCAACTGTGAAGACTTAAAATTGTGACTTAAGGTATTATAGGTCTGTCCCATATTACTGAAAGGCAAAAGTTCAAAATCATCCTTTCTGAGATAGTTGAATTTATAGTCTTTATGTATGGATAAGGTAGTGTCTACTTGAATCGTATCGCTTTCAGCTCTGATAATAAGATAGTCTTGAATTTTAGCCTCGTCGTTTTTTACCGCTTTTTTGGAAGAACTATTGAAAAGCGTATCCATTTCAAATCGATTTTCACCCAGTTGATTTGTCAGTGTTTTGCTTTTTTTAATTGGGCGGATGTCTTGGGAAAATGCCGCATTTGCAAAAAGAAAACAAAAAAAAGTTAAAATTAATTTATTCATAACTAAGGGTCGAGAACCAAATTATTGTTGGTGCAAAAATAGCAAATATCTAATCTATTTTGTTTTTTTACAGCATAAAGGCTGATTTAGGCCGTTTTTTTAACTTAACTTAAAGAGACTAATGTTGAAATTAAAAATTTCAGAGTTTGAATTTGAGTGCGGTACTGACGAAGCAGGACGCGGCTGTTTGGCGGGACCCGTTACAGCCGCAGCCGTTATTTTACCCTTAGATTTTTCAAATGAAATTCTAAACGACTCCAAGCAACTTTCTCATACGAAACGAAATTTTCTAAAACCAATTATTGAAATTCAAGCTGTTTCTTACGGAGTTGCTCACGTATTTCCCAAAGAGATTGACAAGCTAAACATCTTAAACGCTTCTATTTTAGCAATGCATCATGCGATTTCAAAATTAGAAAAAGTAGCTTTTATTAGTGTGGACGGCAATCGGTTCAAAACTTTCAATTCAATTCCGCACCAAACCATTATAAAAGGAGATACCAAATACCAAAACATCGCTGCTGCTTCTGTGTTAGCTAAAACCCACAGAGATGCTTATATGGAAGAAATTCACAAAGAATTTCCGATGTACAACTGGAAACAAAACAAAGGATACCCAACCAAGGAACACCGAGAGGCGATCCTAAGATATGGCCCTACAAAATACCACCGAAAGTCTTTTAGACTTTTGACTGAACAACTTTCCATTGAATTATAAACCTTATCTTTGTATAGTGACTAATAAAAGAGATACAGCCAATGCATAAGATTTTATATTATTTTGTCATTTTTATACTGATTGCAAGTTGTAATAATACAAATAATACTGAGCGCTCCATTGAAGAATTAGTCCCTGATAATGCCACTTTTGTGCTTTCTATAAATTCAATTGAGAGCTTTAAAAGTGCTCTAAAAAACACGGACCTAATCTCTAAAACCGGACTGCTAAGTCCCTTACAAAAGGCTCTAAAGCCTTTAGATAGCCTTCAAGGCAAAAGCCCCCTTTTAGTGTGTATTTCAAACGAATCTGGAAGAGCGGAATATACCTTTATCACAGAGCTTAAAAACTTAAGACCACAGGACAGCTTATTAATTCCATTTATAACCCTTGACAGCGTTCTTGTGGCCTCAAAGTCTCAAGCTACTTTGGAGAGAATTAAAAATCAAACGCGCTCAGCCTATTCAAAACTTTATAAACTTAGGCAAACAAACTCAACTTTTTCATTGTACTGCAAAGCCCTCCCCAATTTTTCACAAATACCTTCCGTTGGTTTTGGATCGGCGTTTATAGACTTTCATTTAAGCCCAGAAAAGCTTGCAATTAATGGCACCTTAATAGATACTAGGTCTCACAGCAAATGGTTTGAGTTGTTTAACAATTTAAACCCTCAATCTCAAAGCCTGCAATCCATTTTCCCTTCTGAAAGCCAACAGACTAAAGTGTTTAGTTATGACGACTTTGAACAACTGCGTAAAAACCTTGATTCTTTGGGCTATGCTTCCAAAGCTTCCGAACTGGCAAAAGCATTTTTTAGCAGCACAAAAGAAGTTGGAAGCTTTGAAACCTCTATAGGAAGAGGCATCGCTTTAAAATCCATTGATATTAGCGCTACTTACGACGCTTTAAGCAGCTTTCAAAATGAACTAAGCACTTTCAGATCCTTTCCCATTTTTGAATTCACAGAGACCACATTATTCAATACTAGTTTTGGCCCCTTAATTACACCCATAAGCCCCACTAATTTCATCACTTTAGGGGATTATCTAGTTTTTTCTGATTCTCAAGAAGTGTTAAAGCTCGTCATTTCAAACCATCTAAATAAAAACACGCTTGCGTCTACATTATCCTACGAATCCCTCCAAAAGCAACTTAGTGACGAGCTGTCTTTGCAGTCTTATTTTGACAATCACGGTCTGGCTAAGCTGTTAAACGGAATTTTTAAATCCACAATTAAAGGAAGTGAATTAAGTGCCTACAAACTCTCGGCAATACAACTGGTTAAAGATGACAATTTGGTACACATAAACAGTGTGCTGCAAAAATCAAGATCTAGGCAGTCCAGAACTCTAATTAGTGAAGAGTTTAATTTAGTGCTTCCAGCCGATATCATGCTTGGACCCGTTTTTGTTAAAAATCACAAGACTAAAGGGAAAGATATTTTAGTTCAAGACATAAAAAATAACCTGTATTTAATTTCAAATAAGGGTGTAGTGCTATGGAAAAAACAGCTTCATGGAGCCATTTTGGGAGCCGTAGAGCAAGTCGATTTATATAAAAACGGACGCCTGCAACTGGTGTTTTCAACCCCAAACAGGCTCTATATCATTGACAGAAACGGAAAAAATCTAGGGAAATTTCCATTAAAATTTAAAGACAGAATTACTCAAGCTGTAGCGGTATTTGATTATGACAAAAAACGCAACTATCGTTTTTTAATCACCCAAAGCTCTAATCTTTTAATGTATGACTTTAATGGAAAATCAGTCAAAGGATTTACATATAGAGCTTCAGAAACCATTAGCAGTCAACCAATTCATATAAGAGAACGCGGCAAGGACTATATCGTTTTTAGCGCCGGAAACCAACTCAAGCTATTGGACCGACGTGGAAACCTTAGGGTAAAAGTTAAAGAGCCCATCGACTTTTCAAATAAAGGCATCTACTTTTACAATTATATGTTTACTACAACCAATACCAAAGGAGACCTTGTCCAGGTCAACACCAAGGGCAGAGTACGCCGTCAAAATCTAGGCTTAAATCCCAAGCATGCCTTTACTGCATCCTCAAAAACTCTTGTAACCCGCAATGATAACAAACTTACTATAAAGTCAAACGAAATTGATTTGGAATATGGAAGCTATTCAACGCCTTCTTTATTTTACCTAAAAGACACTATTTATATTGCTATCACAGACTTACAGGCAAAAAAGGTGTGGATTTTTGACAGCCAGGCCAAGCCGTTCCCTAAGGTTCCTGTTTTTGGATCTAGCGCCATTGATCTTGCAAACGCAGATGCTGATTCTCCTCTTGAGTTTGTAACTAAAAGCGACTCCAACAGTATAATTTTATACCAAATGTATTAAGCTTTAACAGCTTCAAAAAGCCTTAGGAAATGTTTTAAAAGCTTTGCTTTTACCGCAACTTCATCCACCTCAGCCTGTCCCAACTCTATATTTAAAGAGGTTACTGCTTTTCCGCGGATGCCACAGGGAATTATATTATCAAAGTATCCTAAATCTGCATTTACATTCAATGCAAACCCATGCATGGTGACCCAGCGACTGGCTCGAACCCCCATCGCACATATTTTGCGAGCAAAAGGAGTACCAACATCCAACCAAACCCCTGTTTCACCAGGACTTCGCTCAGCTTTCAGGCCATATTCCTCAAGTGTTAATATGATGGTATCTTCTAAAAAACGAAGGAATTTGTGAATGTCTGTGAAGAAATTTTCAAGATCTAAAATGGGATAACCAACTACTTGGCCTGGTCCGTGATACGTAATATCACCCCCCCGATTAATTTTATAAAAAGTCGCACCTTTGGATTCTAATTCTTTTTCTGACAACAAAAGATTGGAAAGATCTCCGCTCTTGCCTAATGTGTATACATGTGGGTGGCTAACAAACAACAAATGGTTTGGCGTCACTAAACCAGCCGATTCACGACGATTTTTAATTTTAATGTCTATAGTTTTTTTAAATAACGACTCTTGGAGGTCCCAAACATTCTTATAATCTCTAAGTCCGAGATCCTGTATGTTAAGCGTTTTATTCATAGGCTTCAAATATACGGCATTATGACTTAGGATTATTCAAAATAACAAGGGCTGCAACAACGCCAGGCACCCAGCCACAAATAGATAAGATTAACACTACTAGTATGGACCCACAGCCTTTATCATAAACTGCTAAAGGAGGGAATAAAATAGACAATAGGACGCGCCAAATACTCATAATAAACAAGGTTAAATTACAATTGCAAATTTAGAAAAAAAATACATAAAGAACCTTACAAAACCATTCTAGGATTTATTCAACATAAATTGAAATCTTAAGCAATAGTCAGTATCTTTGTAACTTTAAGAATCTTTATAAGAGTACTATGTCGCAGCTTTCAGACCAAGAAATTGTCCGTCGTGAAAAACTATCAAAATTACGTGAATTAGGAATCAATCCTTATCCTGCAGATTTATATCCTGTAACGCATACTAGCGCTAAGGTTAAATCTGATTTTATAGAAGGAAAAAAGGTCGTATTGGCAGGGCGTTTAATGCGAAAAAAAATACAAGGAAAAGCTGCTTTTGCCGAGTTACAAGACAGTGAAGGCCGAATTCAAATTTACATCAATCGGGACGAAATATGTCCTGTAGAGGATAAAAGTAAGTACAATGACGTCTTTAAAAAACTTCTGGATTTAGGAGATTTTATTGGAATTGAAGGTGAGTTATTTACCACTCAAGTAGGTGAAAAAACAGTCTTAGTTAAAGATTTCACGCTCCTTAGCAAAGCTTTAAAACCCTTACCGCTTCCAAAAACAGATGCAGAAGGAAATACATACGACGAATTTAACGACCCTGAAATGCGCTACCGTCAACGCTATGCTGATTTAGTGGTTAATCCCCACGTTAAAGAAGTATTTGTAAAGCGAACAAAGCTATTTAATGCCATGCGAAACTTCTTTAACGATGCGGGCTATTTTGAAGTAGAGACCCCTGTTTTACAGCCTATTGCTGGAGGTGCAGCAGCCCGACCTTTTATCACCCACCACAACAGCTTAGACATTCCTTTATATATGCGAATTGCAAATGAATTGTATTTAAAGCGGTTAATTGTTGGGGGGTTTGATGGCGTTTATGAGTTTTCCAAGAATTTCAGAAACGAAGGGATGGACCGCACGCACAATCCTGAATTTACAGCAATGGAAATCTATGTAGCCTATAAAGACTACAACTGGATGATGGTATTTTGTGAGCAGCTACTAGAACATTGTGCTTTGGCTGTTAACGGATCGACTAAAGCTACTTTTGGAAGTCATGAAATTGACTTTAAGGCACCTTATGCACGTGTCACTATGGCGGATTCTATCCAAGAATTTACAGACTTTGACATTAACGGAAAAACGGAAGAAGAAATTCGAACAGCCGCCAAAAGTTTGGGCATCGAAGTGGATGAAACTATGGGTAAAGGGAAACTAATCGATGAAATATTTGGAGAAAAATGTGAAGGGAATTATATACAACCAACCTATATAACAGACTACCCAAAAGAAATGAGTCCTTTATGCAAGGAACATAGAAAAAACCCAGAACTAACTGAGCGTTTTGAATTAATGGTTTGTGGCAAAGAAATTGCCAATGCATATTCTGAACTGAATGACCCTATCGATCAACGCGAACGCTTTGAACACCAACTAAAACTCGCTCAAAAAGGAGATGATGAAGCAACTGAATTCATTGATGAGGATTTCTTAAGAGCTTTGGAATATGGCATGCCACCAACTTCTGGTATGGGCATTGGCATGGACCGATTAATTATGTTTTTAACCAATAATTCTTCTATTCAAGAAGTGTTGTTTTTTCCACAAATGAAACCAGAAAAAAAGGCTTTAGCTCTGAGTGATAATGAAAAAGTGATTTTTGAAATCTTAAAATCAAACTCACAAATTCCATTAGCTGATTTAAAAACACAATCTGGGCTAAGCAACAAAGGGTGGGACAAAGGGGTTAAAGGACTGACTTCAAAGCAGCTTGCTAAGGTGTCTAAATTTGAAGAGGTGTTGATTGTAACATTTCTAGGGTGATATTAAGTAGGTTTTTAAGGGTGCTTTTATAATTTAAAACTAAAAAAACATGAAAAAGCTAATTGGGTTAAGTCTTATTTTAATAGCATGTGGGTCGCTTGAGTCCTGCCTCAGTATTAAAATAACTTCTAAAAAGAAGAAAAAAGAAGCCGCAGCTCTAGCCGCTAAAAAACCAGCATCAAAGCCAAAAAAAGGAGACATCCTTCCCTACGCTAAAGTCATTACTGAAGACGCTAAGTCTGACAAGGGGCTATTTACTGTTCATAAAATTGATGAGCAGTTTTTTTATGAAATTCAAGACAGTCTTTTTGACAAAGAGATGCTAATGGTCACGCGGATTTCAAAAACAGCTTCTGGGATTGGATTTGGAGGCGGAAAACAAAATACTCAAGTATTAAGGTGGCAAAAAAAAGATAAGAAAGTTGTTTTAAGAGTTGTTTCACATGAAACCTTTGCAGCGGATTCTTTGCCGGTTCATGAAGCCGTTGTAAATTCTAATTTCGAACCTGTTTTATATACCTTTCCGATTAAAGCATTGAGTGTAGATTCAACGGCAACGGTCATTGATGTGACCGATTTATTCAATAAGGATGTAAAGGCTTTGGGGCTGCCTTCCTACACAAGAAAACGCTACAAAGTTTCGCGTTTAGAAAGTGGTAAATCATTTATCGAAAGTGTAAAAAGTTACCCAAAAAATATAGAAGCGCGCCATGTTAAGACCTATGCCGCCAGTAATGCTCCCTCAAACGCAAGCACGGGAACCATATCTGTAGAAATTAATAATTCGATGATTCTATTGCCTGAGAACCCTATGAAGCGTCGCTACTTTGACAAGCGAGTTGGTTGGTTTGCTAGAGGCCAAGTTGATTATGGCCTAGAAGATCAACGCAGTAGAGAGCTCACCTTTTTAGACAGATGGAGATTGGAGGTTAAAGACGAAGACCTAGAACGCTTTAAAGCGGGTGAGCTTGTAGAGCCAAAGAAACAAATCGTGTATTATATCGATCGAGCGACTCCTGTACAATGGCGTAAATACATAAAACAAGGGATTGAAGATTGGCAGGTCGCATTTGAAGCAGCTGGCTTTAAAAACGCGATTATTGCTGCAGACCCTCCTAGCGTAGAAGAAGATCCTGAATGGAGTCCAGAAGATGTGCGCTACTCTGTGGTAAGATATCTAGCCTCCCCAATACCAAATGCCAATGGACCGCACGTGAGCGACCCTCGAACTGGTGAAATCTTAGAAAGTGACATCAATTGGTATCACAATGTAATGACCTTGTTAAGAGGCTGGTTTTTTGTGCAAACTGCAGCTATTAATCCTGAGGCAAGAATGCCAGAATTCAAAGACGAAGTTATGGGGCGCCTAATCCGTTTTGTATCTGCACACGAAGTTGGGCATACGCTAGGCCTACCCCACAATATGGGCAGTAGTTCTGCCTACAAAGTAGAGGACTTAAGAGATGCGGCCTTCACTAAAAAATACGGAACAGCCCCTTCAATAATGGATTATGCTCGCTTTAACTATATTGCCCAACCAGAAGATGTTGGAGTCGCTTTAATGCCAAATATTGGTGTTTATGATAAATACGCGATTTCATGGGGTTATAAGCCAATTTTAGACAAAACAGCAGAAGCAGAAAAGCAGACCCTAAACGAGTGGATTTTAAAACATGCTGGTGATCCTATGTATCGTTTTGGACACCAACAAGCAGGGGATGTTGTTGACCCGAGTTCACAAACAGAAGATCTTGGAGATGATGCTATTTTAGCAAGCACCTATGGAATTAAAAACCTGAAACGAATTGTTCCAAATTTAATTAAATGGACTACGGTTGCTGGAGAAGACTATTCAAATTTAAATGATTTATATGGACAAGTACTCAGTCAATTTAACCGCTATATGGGCCATGTAGCCAACAATATTGGAGGGGTTTACGAAAACTATAAAACTGCAGATCAGGATGGGGCTGTGTACAAACACGTCGATAAATCACACCAAAAAAATGCCTTAAATTTTATAAATGAACAGTTATTTTTAACCCCTGAATGGCTCTTAGAACAAAGTATTCTGGAACGCATCGAATATTCAGGATCTGTGGAACGCATCCGAAAACTACAAGAACGCAGCTTAAAAACGATTTTAAGTTTAGGGAAGATGGCTCGAATGATCGAAAATGAAACTATGAATACTTACCAAGCCTATAGCTTGCGAGCTATGGCCAGGGATTTAAGAACTGGTATCTGGAACGAACTTTACACAGGACGGAAAATTGATACCTACCGACGAAATTTACAACGCGCCCACATAGACAGGCTGGCGTATTTAATGACTGCAGAAAACCAAAGCAAAAGACGTGGAAGTGATTACGTGAAATCGACCGCTGTCAATACCAGCCAATCCGATATTCGTGCAATTGTAAGATCTGAATTAAAAATCTTAAAAAACTTGATTAATTCAAGTCTCTCAAAAACTTCGAATAGTATGAATAAAATACATCTAAGAGATGCAATCGAGCGTATAAATATGGTTTTAGAACCAAAATAATAGCTCAAAAAAGAGACTAAAAAAAGCCCAAACAGAATATTTGGGCTTTTTTTAGTTGTGGGGGGTTATATTTTTTTCAAAGCGATTGTGAATCCACAAAATTAACAGCCCAAAGGCGATTGAACTGATAATTAAGCAATTGTTCAACAACCCATCTACAGAAAAAGACAAGCGTATAAGAATGGTTGAAATGATAAAACCAGAATTCCTAATTACTTTGTGAAATTGATCGGTATAGAAGAAAGAAAAGAGAAGTAAAAACACATCTACAATAATTAAAATAGCAAAAAATTCGTCAAAGAAAATACTATTAACATCTTTTAAAGCCACTGATAAATTATCGGGTACTCCTTCAAAAATCCAAACCCCAAAAGTGACCATTCCAATACCAATAAAAACCGGCACTAAAATCATAGCCATAAAACGTTTGATCGCTATAAACTGCTCAATTTTAACGGACTCAAGGGGCTTTACTATTTTAAAGTTGTGTAATTTTTGACGTTCCAAAGAAAAAAGATAGATCATAAAAAACAACAGTAATGCTGTAATTATATCATAGGTGAAGTTGAGATCACTTTTGATATCAAACCAATCAGAATCAAGTTCTAAGTTAGCTAAATCCTTAAATATTCTACGGATCACAATCAAAGTGATAATTTCATATTGCTTGCTTATATAGGTAGTGATTGACCTAGGTAAATAGAATATCAAAAGATATACTTCATAAATCAAAATAAATGAAAACGGGGTGTAAATTGCTGCAATAGGAGAATCAAAAAAGTTAACAGCTTCAGGAAGAACAATAAAGCCACTTCTTACCAAATAAATAGTAATCAAATGGGCTAAAAAACTTAAGATTGCAATGACCAAAATGATCCGCTCAACCCTGTTTTTTACAGCTTCTGACAGTACGGATTCGAAGATAAAGTTTTTGTATTTTGTAATCATAAATTATTGATTTAAAATTGGTTATGGCATTTTACAAACCTCTAATTTACGAAAAAATACTTTAGGCTTTTTTCGCAGACTATATTTAAACAAATACTCTAATACTATTGGTTGGCCAACTTAAGTGCAATAGCATCTACACAATTAATTCCGTCTATAGCAGCCGAAATAATCCCTCCGGCATAACCTGCACCTTCTCCACAAGGATATAAGCCCTTCACAAATACATGTTCAAGAGTCTCTGAGTTTCTTGGAATTGAAACAGGGGATGAGGTTCTGCTTTCTGGCGCATGTAAAACAGCTTCATTACTGTAGTATCCTTTCATTTTTTTTCCGTAGACAACAAATGCTTTTCGCAAGCGTTTTGATATTATTGGAGGGAGTACTGTATTTAAATCAACCGAAACTATTCCAGGTTGATAGGACGTTTTAGGAAAATCTTTAGAAATTTTTTCTTCTACAAAATCAATCATGCGTTGGGCGGGTACTTGCTGTGTTTTGCCGGCAACTTCCCAACAATCGTGTTCTACTTTTTTCTGAAAATCAAGACAAACAAACGGATCCCCCTCAGTATAGTTTGGTAAGTCTTTTGGATCTACACTGACTACAATTCCAGAGTTTGCATAGGGATTGTTTCGTTTACTTGGACTCCAACCGTTGGTCACTACCTCTTCTTGGGCCGTTGCACAAGGGGCTATTATGCCTCCCGGACACATACAAAAAGAATAGACGCCTTTACCCTCAATTTGCTCAACAAGACTGTAAGATGCTGGAGGTAAATAGGGGTTGTCTATATCTCCATGGTATTGGATGTGATTTATCATATGCTGAGGGTGCTCAACTCGAACCCCTAAAGCAAATGCTTTGGCTTCTAAATAAACTCCCTTAGCATGTAATAAATAAAATATATCTCTAGCAGAGTGCCCAGTTGCTAGTATTATATTATCAAAAGACTTCCATGAAGTCTTGTTTATTTTTATGGCTTTAAGTTGGTAGTCCTCAATTTTAATATCGGTGAGTTTAGAATTAAAGTGTACCTCTCCACCAGCCTCCAAAATTGCTTCCCGCATGGCCGTAATAATGGCTGGCAACTTATTGGTACCAATATGGGGATGGGCTTCGACCAATATATCTTCAGAAGCGCCAAAATGTACAAACCACTCCAGCGCCTTGATAATATTTCCTCTCTTTTTGGAACGGGTGTATAGTTTGCCGTCGGAATAGGTACCAGCGCCCCCTTCTCCAAAACAATAATTTGACTCTGGATTGACGGTCTGCTCTTTATTAATAGCTGCTAAATCTCGACGTCTGGCGCGCACGTCTTTTCCCCGCTCAAAAACAACCGGTTTAAGACCCGCTTCAATAGCGCGTAAAGCCGCATAAAGGCCGGCTGGGCCAGCGCCTATAATGGCAATCTCTGGCTTTGAATCCACATTTTGAGACACAAAAGATTGTGGCTTGGTTCGCGTTTCCCCTATTAGCCAAAATTCAATTTGTAAATTGAGCTTAATAGAGACTTTTCGCGCATCGATAGAGCGTTTACGAATACGCCAATCTACAATATCTGAACTGCGAAGCTTAGCCTTAAAAAGGCTCGATTTTAAGATATATTCTTTATCCTTTTGAAGGGCGGGTTTTATACTAATTTGAACAAGAACACTCATGGAACAAAGGTAATTAAAGTTTAATGGAATTTATAAACTATAAACCAATGCAAAACACGTGACTCTAATAGGACTATAAGGCATTGAACTTGGTTATTTCTTTTCTGTTAATACCTTTTTTAGTTCTTTTATTTGCTTTTGTTGTTCCTTAAGGGCATTA
>TARA_Y100000385_G_scaffold283639_1_pt1 | contig 13133 bp, 6 predicted proteins | sample TARA_Y100000385 | Tara Oceans TARA_Y100000385 (sample SAMEA2620980) | marine metagenome | biome: marine biome (ENVO:00000447); feature: surface water layer (ENVO:00002042); material: "saline water (ENVO:00002010), including plankton (ENVO:xxxxxxxx)" | depth 5 m
TATAATAGCTGTATTGATACAGAGCAACTTACTTTTTCACAAATCAAATCTGAAATTTTGAGTGGTAATTCAAGTTTTAATAATGTTATTAATATAAATGTAAACTCGAATGATCCAAATAATGATGACTTTAGTTATACTTCTGCAAGTTACGATTTTAGTAACTATAATGGAACAGAGAACAATGGAGCAATTATAGAAAATAAATATCCAGATTCTGAAGATTTAAATGGCGATCAGTTTATTGATGATATTAATTCATACTATTCTTATACAATAGATTTAGATATGGATAATGATGATATTATTCAAAGTGAAATATTATCAACAAATTGGAAACTTTTTAGGATTCCATTAAATGATTTTATTGCAATTAATGAAACCTCTGGCTATAATGCTGATTGGACAAATGTAAAAAATATTAGGCTATGGATTGAAGGTCAATATGCAGAAAATGATACTTATGGATTACTTGGAATTGCTTCAATTGAGATTGTAGGAAATGAGTGGGAAGAACTAGGTATAGTTGATAATGAAGATATTGGCCAAGTTGGATATTTAGAATCAGAATTTACTCCTAATGAAAATGTAAGTATCCAATTAATAAATAATCAAGAAAACTCTGATATATATACACCTCCAGACGGGGTATCAGGAAGTAATCAGAATTTTGGAACAGGGGGACTTGGTAGCTTAATAGTAGATAAAGAACAATCACTGGTAATTGATTTTTCTAATGGTTCAGATAATAATGGTGGAATTAATTTAGATAGTACGGCATTTATTAAGAAAAATGTTAGTTATTCATCGTTGGACGCTGAGAAACAAAATAGTTTCTTTGTATATAAAAATTTAGAAATGTATTTTAATGGAAATGAATCAAGTGTTGGTCAAGATTGGTATGAGGAGTGCAATGGATCAGATAGTGAAGAATGTACAAATGTTGAGTTATGTTTTAGATTTGGTAAAGATGAAAATTATTATGAAATAAGAAAACCATTTAAATCTATTGAAAATGAAGAAGTATTAGATCCAAATGGGTGGCAAAATTTAAAAATAAATTTAGATGAATTGACAAGATATAAATTAAATAGACAAAATTTAGAATCTTATATCGATGATGGAATTGATAATTGTGACGACTTATATGAAACTGGAATAATTAATTCTTTAACAAACCTTCCTGGTTGTCTTAATGAGGAAATAATTGAGTTAGGAATTACAACATCTAAAATTTGTGATGAAATATCTGGACTATCAGTATTTAATGAAGAACAGTTAAACTATTGCAATGAAAATGACTGTTTGAATTTTATAAGTAGTGAAATATGTATTGATGAGAACTATGACGAATTAGGCGTTTATAATCCATATATTCTTGATCCTAACGGTGATAATTATTCTGTTCCTGGTTTAGAGTGTTGTGATTCAAATATTGATAGTCCAGATTTCTGTATTCCAGATACAAATAATGTTGATAATCCAAATTATTATTGTCCCGATTTATCTGATAATTTTTATTTAGCAACAGAAGGTAATAATCAGTATGATTGTATTGATGAAAACAATGAATCTTGTAGTGAAGATGATATCACTATTTATGGTGAATATGTGATTGATGATTGGGATCAAAACAACTTATATACAATACCAGCATCATACATTCCAGAAGATCAGGTTTGGTCTTGGAAGGATTACTGTCAAACTAATGATAATTTGAATTCTGAAGAATGTGATGATTGGACAACGGTTGATATAAGTACTGTTTGTGAAGATTGCAGTGAATTGAGAGTCAAGGGAGAACCAGCTATTAATAAAATGGAATATATTATGGTTGGTATTAAAAATAATGCTCCTGGAACAATTTTTGGAAGTGTTTGGATTAATGAACTGAGAATGACAGGTGTGAAAAGACAAAAAGGAACAGCATTTACAACAAACTTTAAATTCAACTTAAGTGATATTTTTAATATTGATTTAGATTTTAAAAGTGAAGAAGCTGATTTCCATCGCTTAGAGCAACGGTTAGGCTCAGGTGATCATTCCATTAATTATTCTATAAATTTTGGTTTTTCTCCTCATGAACTATTTAAAGAAAATTATTTTCAAATGCCGCTTAATATTAAGTATTCTAAAGGCCTATATTCTCCTTTATATAAGCCTGGTTCAGATATTATTCTAGGTGGTTTTAGTGAAACTCCTAATGAATTAAAAAATATTAATAATTCAATTACTTTAAGTACATCATTAAATACAATGTTAACAGATTATGCTCCTGGGAATTTATTTTTCAAGCACTTTTTAGATAATTCAAAATTAACTTATTCCTATAAATGGAATCAATCATCTAATACAACAATTTTAAATAAAGAATCTGTATTGCAAAATATTAATTATGATTATTCTTTGACATTTAGCAGAGATAATAAATGGTACCCATTTAAAGGTATATTCAATGATAATACAGAAAACACTGATAATAAAAAATACTTTGCTAACTTTTTAAAAGATTTAAATTTTTATTATACTCCTCAAAATATAAATTTTAATTCATCTTTTGTAGATTCAGATAATTATACTATTCAAAGAGATTTGTATGGAGGTATTGTTACTGATGAAAAAAACATTGATTTAAATAGAAGCTTTTCTTCAAATATTAATATATTTGATAACCTAGCATTTCAATACTCTGCTAATATGAAAAATAATTTAAATGATTACTTTTCAAATAATACAGCTTTAAAAATTTCAGATTTTTTTGATTTATCTTTTTCGCCAGGTATTAAAAAAAGCTATAATCAACAATTATCATTTACATATACTCCTGAATATCTTAAGTGGCTTGGACCCCGTTTCAATTATGTCCCAACCTATAATTGGGTTAGAGATGCTGTAAGCGGGGAATCTTCAACAGCTGACATATCAAGTGATAATAGATTCTCAGTTTCATTTACACTTTCATTTACTCAGTTTATTGAGCAATTTTACGAATCAGATAAAAAAACATCAGGTAGTTCATCTAGATCAACTAGTAGAAGGCGTTCTTCTACTTCTTCAAATAGCTCGAATTCAAACCAAATATATATTATCAAACAACCTCATTTTAAAACTATTTTAAAATTTTTACATGAAATAGGACAAAGATTTTCCAGTATAAATATTAATTATTCATACAATACTACGAACAAATACAATAATATCTCAACAGATATCAACCCAAATTATAAATTTAAGTTAGGTATTATTGATAGACCAATTGAAGGTAGTCTTTTTGCAGGTTCAGATGGAATAATTATATCATCATCCAACACTTTTAATCAAGAATTAAAGTTTAGTACTTCAATTCAATTAAGTCCAAATTTAACATTATCTAATATTGAATACAGAGTATCTTTGTCTGCTAATAACCAAAGTGATAGTGGCTATAATGAAACACAATCTGAATCATATTTCCCTTTAGGAGCATCAGGTAAAAATGGATTTCCAATATTTGGTTGGTCTGTTAATTTAAGAGGTCTAGAAAAGTATGATTTATTAAGTAATTGGTTTAAGAGTTTTAGTATGAGTCATACCTTTAATGGAGAAAAAAATAAAATCAGTCAAGATTTTATTGTTCAAAAACTTGATTATAAGAGAAATTTTGCTCCTTTATTGAGATTTGATATGACGACTAAAAAAATACCTTTAGATATAGATTTAACACTTAATAATACTTTAAATATTACAAATGAAGGTGGTCAAATTGAACGAACAACTAATAATCAAGTTAGTTTAACTTTTGGATATAGAAAAAAAACAGGTTTTAATATGCCTGTATTTTTTCTAAGAGATTTTCAAGTTGAAAATGAAGTTAATTTAAGTTTAAAGATAGGTTATGATAATAGTAATACCGAGTTCTCATATTTTGAGACTAATAATCTAAATCAATTTGAAGTTATTGCATATAGTAATTCATATAATTTACAGCCTAAAGTTACATATAATTTTAGTAAATTTGTTGAGGGGGATTTGTGGTTTAATTATATAGTTTCAGATAATCATACCTCTGGTAGAAAAAAAGAAACAGATATAGGATTTCAAGTTAGAATATATTTTGAATCCTTTGATTAAGTTTATGATAAGACTCTTTTACATATTATTTTTTGCTATTATTCAGGCTCAACAGATTCCATTATTTGATGGTGATATTGCATTTAGCTATCTTAAGAAACAATGTGACTTTGGGGAAAGATATCCTGGAAGTCAAAATCATATTGATCTTAAAAATTATTTAGTTAGTTTTTTATCGGATAAATCAGATGAATTGATTGTCTATGATCATGAAATAAATCATCCATATAATAAAAATGAAAAAATCATTTTATACAATATCTTAGCAAGATACAATTTAGATTCACAAAATAGAATTTTGTTAATGGCTCATTGGGATACAAGAGAAATAGCAGATAAAGATTCAAATAAAATGAATCAAGCAAAACCGATAATAGGTGCCAATGATGGTGCAAGTGGGATATCAATATTAATGCATTTGTCAGAAATATTTTCTAGCTATCCTTTCAATAATATTGGAGTAGATTTACTATTTGTTGATGGTGAAGACATGGGCAGGCACGGTGATTTAGAGAATTTTTCAATAGGAACTAAACTATTTTCAAAAACGATGTCAAAACCAATTCCTAAATTAGCTATTTGCCTTGATATGGTTGCTGATAAAGATCCAGAATTTAAAATTGAATATTTTTCATATATACAAGCTGAAAAAGATGTTTTAGAATTATGGGATTTAGCAAATTCATTAGGTTATAGCGAATTTGTATATGAGCTTTCACAGCCAATTTATGATGATCATAGAGCTTTATTTGTTGAAACAGGTATACCATCTCTCGATATTATTGATTTTGATTATCCTTATTGGCATACTCTAGAAGATACTGTTGATAAATGTTCTCCATACACATTGGGTATTGTGGGTACTCTTGTTTGTGAATATTTATATAGGAAAGAGCATGATTAGTACAAAATGGTATATATTATTTATTTTTATATCTCTATCTTTTAGTAAATATTTAACAGATTACAAAGTTGATAACGTAGAATCAAATTTTGAATATCGAAATAGAGAATTAACTAATGGTTTATCAAGTCAATCAATAGTTGATTTAAGGATATTAAACAATCAATCTATTATTATTGGAACATCTGGTGGATTAGGATTACTTGATAGCAATATGAATTTTTATAGCTTTAATGATGATAGATTGCCTGATGGTGGAAATCCTGCTTTGGAGGTGTATGAAAATGAGAATTTAATTATTGTTTCAGGTGTTGAAACTGTTAATTTTTTAAATGAAGATGTTTCAAGTGGAACTGGAATTTCTTGGTCAACTGATAACGGAACCTCATGGAAATATATGCCCCAGCCTCAAGATATACTTCCTGTATGTGAAGAATTGACATGTGATAACCCTCTAAATTCTCCCGAAGAATGCGATTGTTCTCCTGCTGCCTCAGGCTGTTCATGGGATGTTCCTTCACAAACATGCAGTCAAGTGGGTAATAATATTGTAGTTAGCTGGGGAGGTCAAAATCTATCAAGCTTGGCGATTCAAACCTCAGCAAAAAATGTTACGTATGACGTATCTGCTGATACTATTAATAAATATATATATACAGCAAATTGGGCTGGCATGTTAAGGAGATTTAAATATACTGATGACAATCCAATTTGGGAAATTATCCCTTTACCAATGGATAACCAATTAACTGCAGATTGTGGCTCTTTCCCTTCAAGTTACGTATATAATCCAGTAGACCCACAAATTAGTGGTAATTTGAATTATGGAGGAAATCATAATCATAAAGTATTTTCAGTTTATACAGAATTTTATGATGGCCAAATGTATATTTGGGCTGGGACTGCAGATGGTGTAAATAAAGGAATAATAGATGATAATGGATGTATTGATTGGGTTCATTATACTTCCTTAGATGGTCTAGGGGGTAATTGGATTATAGATATTATTCCTCAATATATAAATAATAGTGTAAATCCAAGAATATGGCTTGTTTCATGGGATAGAGAAGAGACGGCACCACATCCTAATTCTTTAACTTATACTGATGATAATGGTATTTCATGGATTACAGTAGATCAATTTAGTGAAGAGTTTATTGATTTAAATAATAATAATATTTACGACCAGGAAGATAGTTTTGATGATTTTAATAATAATAATAATTATGATGGAGCTACTCCTTACAGTCTATATTTTTCTAGTGACGTTTTATATGCTTCAACAAATAGAGGTCTATTCTATGCATCTATTGATAATGTTTTAAATTGGGAAAGACTAGAATTTCCAGATCAAATTTTGAATATTTTAGATTATAATCAAAATTCAGAAGCAGGAATTTTTACACAGACTAAAGTATATACATCTTTGAATAGAAATCAGACATTTTTTATTGGAACACCTCAAGGTTTAATATGGGTCGAAGCAGAAAATAATATAAATAATCCATATTTATGGAGTGAAGAAACATGGGATTCTTTCATAGCCTCAAATCAAAATATAGTGGATAAAAATAAATTACATATTTGGCCCAATCCATTTTTTATTGAAAATATTTACACTAACGTAGATTTTCAATTTAAAACAAATAATAACAGCGGTAAAATGAAAATTTATGACTTTTCGATGGATTTGGTGGACTCCTTTGATTGTGATAAAATAAATGATTATGGAAATTTAGAGTGCACGTGGGATGGAAGGAACAAGAATAATATTAAAGTAGCAAATGGAGTTTATTTTTGTAAGCTTAAAACAGGCAATACTGAAGTATGGGAAAAACTTATGGTTATTAATGCATCGAAGGGTCATTATTAAAATGTGGTACATCTTAATATTTCTTAATTTTTGCTTGTATGCAAATTATTATGGTGGGTCTCCAGGCGCTAATTTTAATTATGGAACTAATGCTAGAGAAATTTCTTTGTCAAATTCTTTAGTCAGCTCGTATAATAAGGGATTTGTAGCATTAAATAATCCTGCTTTGTTACCAAAAATAAAAAATAATGAATATGGATTTTCATATTTTATAATGTCACTTGATAGATCCGTTCAATCAATTTCCATTGCTAGACCACTTCCACCATCTGCAGGAGTTAGTTTATCTTTCTATAGAGTTGGAACAGATAATATTATTGAAACTAATTCTAGTTTTGGTGACCAATTGGGGATTTTAAATTATTCTCAAGGATTTGGAATGCTTTCTTTTGGAATTGACCTTGGTTCTCTATCAGGAGGGTTTAATTTCAAAGCTTTATATAATAATATGGACATTTATCAAAGTGAAAGTAGTTTAGGCTTCGATGTTGGCTTTTTATATGAAATCAATCAAAATATAAATCTAGGTATGAAAATTAATAACTTATCTTCTTCATTTGATTGGGAGATTGATTATCTGAATCAAAATCAATCAGAAATCTATGAAGAGGAAATACCTACAAGCTATATGCTTGGACTTTCATATAATATTCCATATAAATTATTAATTTCTGCTCAAGTAGATTCATATGCAATTAAGAGTAATACTAATTTATCTGAAATTTCTTATTATAAATACAAATTTGGATTTGAGTACTATTTAGATTCAAAAATTACAAATAACACAATATTTTTAAGAGGAGGTTTAAATTATTTAAATGATGATTTAAAATGTTCTTTAGGATTTGGAATGCCTTTTAAAATTAATGATTCGATGATATTAAATGTTGATTACGCTTTAGATCCTGGACTTGTTAATGAAGGAATAAGTCATTTGTTTAGTTTTTCATTACTAAATTATTAAAATGTTAATTAAAGTATTATTCATATTATTGTCTTTTAACTTATCTCTATGTATTGGTTTGAAAGCTTTGGTGATTCCGCAATCTGCCTCTTTATTGTCAACATCTGGTACCGGTATATGTTATAGTTATGAGGTAAACCCAGCCTTGTTATTTGCTGATAATTCATCTATAAGTTTATCAAGAAACTCATGGCTTGGTGGTGTCTCTGGACAAAAAATATCTTATGTTTTTAACAAGCGTAATTATATATCTTTTGAAAGTCTAAGTATTAACGATCTTGAATTAAGAGATGAGATAGCAACTGAAAGTCCTATAGGTTTTTTTGGGGCCCATTGGTACGCAGCAGAAGTTAATAAATCATATGATTTAGGACTTAACAATCTTACTTTTGGCTATAAAATAAAACTTAATTACTCGAAATTATTTTCTGAATCTATGCATGGATATTCTATCGATTTGGGTTTAAATCAAAAATTAAATCAAAATTTAAATATTGGTATACTATTAAAAAATATAGGCCGTGAATTTGCAAGTAATTTAAGAGTTGAAAATAATATTTTATTTGGAGTTGGTATTAGATATAATTTATCTGATCTTAAATTAATATTATTATCTGATTATTTGATTTACGATGAAAATAATTTCTTGAAATTTAGCGCAATTACAAATCTTCCATATCTAAATTTTATTGCTGGTGGTACTTATTCTGATAATTATAAAGATTTATCATTTGGGATTAAGCTTGATTATAAAAAATGGGAACTTGTTTTTGGAAATTTAAATCATAATAATGCTATTTTGGGAAATCCATCATCTGTAGAAGTTATAAAAATATTCTAATTGTATATTTTTTTGTAATCTCGTGTCTAAATATTATTACTTAAATTACAACGTGTTTAAAAAAATGCTTCTCAATATTATTTTTTTCTCAATATCATTTACTGCTACGGTCAGTTTTTATATAGATTTGTCAAATTCAGATTTACCAAATAATCAATTTCCAAGTATTGCTATCAACGGAAGTTGGAATGATTGGTCAGGTTTTGGTGTAATTCTTTTAGACCAAAATAATGATCAAATATTTGAGGGGACTATAGAACTTGCAAATGGTTCTTATGAGTATGTTATAGCTGGTTCGGGAGAAAATGATAATTGGTCAGGTTGGGGTAGTGTAATTAATGCTCCTCTTAATTCTGTGTGTGATTATAATTCAGGAGACGAGTGGGCTCACTACGGATTTGAATTAAATGAAGATGATCTAGACCTGATGTATTGCGCAGGAACTTGCCTACATTCATGTGTAGACAATAATGATTCATTGCTAAGACCTTCAAATTATAGCAGCCTGACAACGGTTTATGTACCCTTTGAATGGAGGCAGCAACCTAACAGTGTTTCTTATAATCTTCAGATATCTATGGATAATACTTTTAACTCTACTGTTTTAGATACCCTGGTTGATGATGTAATATTTATCGATAAGAATTCACTTGAATGGAATACTTCTTATTGGTGGCGGGTTAGGTCTTTAAATCATAACAATAATTACGGTGATTGGTTTGGTTTAAATTTTTTTGAGATTGGAAGTAAGAAATTTTCCGAAAGAGATGCTGATGTATTTAATGAAGAAATGGTTCAGGATGGATATGTTATTTTTAGTGGTTTTGGTGGAACTGAAATGACCATTAATTCCACAGGTGTAATTGATAAAGATGGTAGAGAAATATGGAACGATGGGTACATGTCGTTTATAATGAATCATGTAAATAAATATGGTAACGTGTATGGTTCAAGCAGTTCAAATTGGCCTAGAAATACAGGGATTAAAATTGATTATGATCGAAATATTATTTGGAAAAAACCAGATGATTTAAATAATGATAGTATTGTTGATTATAGAGATGTTGTAGATCTGCATGAATTTAAGCAAATCTCAAGCGGCAACTATATGGGGCTTGTTCCAGATTATTCTCAGCTTGGCCCCATACACGAAGGGAATTGGTCCTTTTTATATCAAGCGCAAGGGTATCAAGCAGATGGAATAACAGATGAATTTCCATACATAGGAATTCAAATCGTGGAGTGGGATGAAGCTGGGAATGAAATATGGCGATGGAATCCATATGATTACTTTACAACTCAAGATACTGATTTGTATGGCGGGTTTTGGCATCAAGCTTTTAATGAAGGTATTTATGATTGGATGCATACAAATGCATTTCATTTTGATGATGAGGAGAGTGTAATCTATGTTTCTCATAGACATTTATCCAGGATAAGTAAAATTTCTTACCCATCTGGAGAGATTATTTGGAATATGGGTCTTCCATCAGAATTTGGGGCAGGTGAAAATAATATTTGTACAGATTTAGGGTTTAGTTTTCAACATAATATTCAATTGTTAGATGACGGAACATTAATATTTTTTGATAATGGTAACATAAGCCAACAAGTGCTTGGGGATGAGTATCCAACAACAAGAGTTAGAAGAGTTAGGGTTATTGATGATTCTTATTGCGAGCCTGTTTGGGAATATGAATTGCCTCCTAACTTATTTGCTGGAGGAATGGGCAGTGTACAGCTGCTGAACAATGGAAATTATTTAATCTATACATTTGGTAATGGGCTTGGACTGGTTGAACCAACATTAAGAGAGATTACTCCAGATTATGATGTCCTCTGGAATTATCAGGGTACTGATCACTCTTTTTGGTATCGTACCTATAAAGTACCTTCTCTATATCCTGAGCTTTTTAGTGTAGTTGCTGATGGTTATACAGTTGTAGATGGTATTAATACAATTGGTATAAATAATACATTAAAGTTTACTGTTCAAAATAACAGTGGCTATACCAATCAGTATAATTATCATTTATTTTCTAATTCTGAAGATAGTGCGACAATGTTCATTAGTGAAGAATCAAGTATTATTCTTGAGCCTTACAGCAACGCAGAGTTAGTTTTTTCTCCTTCAAGTGAATTGATTGAATCTTCTGAAATATCGTTTTCTATCGCGCCTTTGCATCATGAATATGCGCTTAAAAATTTATTATATTTAGTATCTAAGAATGATATCCTAATTGGAGATTTAAATCAAGATGGTTTTTTAAATGTGTTAGATGTTATTAGTCTTGTTACTATTGTTATAGAGGGAATGGGCAGTTCTGAATACTCTGATATAAATAATGATAATCAAACAAATATTTTAGATATCGTTTCATTGGTATCTCGAATATTAGATAATTAAGGAGCTTTTTTTGAAAATTGCATTATTACTCATTTTATTTACACAATCGTTTATTTTTGGTTCTGATAATGATGTGCTTGTAAAAATCAAAGATAGAGTTATTACAAAGGGAGATTTTATTTTGAGATCAGAGTATACAATAAGGCCTTCTTATTGTAACTCAAATACTCAATTACACAAAAAAATTATACTAAATTCTTTAATAGCAGAAAAATTATTAGCACTTGATATTGAGTCATATATTTCAGCTGATAATTTCTCAGATAATTTTCTAAATGGAATTAAAGAGCAATATATGAGGGACTATCTATTAAAAGATATGGTTTATAATAATATAAAGACCGATTCTATAACCAACAAAAAATATTTAAAAAATTCAACGAAGACTTATACTTTAAACTTTTTAGCTATACCTTCATTGCCTGTAGCAAATTCAATAGATATGCTTATTTCTCAAGGCATTGAATTTGAGACTATTTGTTTTGATTATTTAAATCTTGCTGAAATACCTGAAAAAGAAATGACTTTTTTTTATGAAAATGACCCTGCGATTCATGAATCAATATTTTTAAATCCACTTTATTCCGATGAAATATTAGGTCCAATTATTTCAAAAAATAATAAATATCTTTTTATTAAAATTAAAAGTTTTAAAGATAATCCATTAATTACGTCTGATGAGATTGCAAATCACGTTAGTTTGGTAAATCAAAGACTGTATGAACTTGATCAAGTTAGACAATACGATATTTACATTCGAGAGATTATGAAAGGAAGTAGTATTGTTTTTAATAATGATGTATTTGTAAAACTTGCAAGCAAGGCATATGACTATTATATTGATCAAAATAATTTGATCAATAATCAAGTTCTTTCATCTTCGCTGATTTTTTCTAAACAAGATTCTATAAACTATTATGATGAGGCTTTTGTGCTTGATGGCAATAGTTACAATGTGAGCTATTTAGACGGTTTGATTTCAAAGCATCCATTAGTATTTAGAAATCAAAATATATCAAGAAGAGATTTTGGTTTGCAGTTTAAGTATGCGCTGGTTGATTTGATTAGAGATGAAAAATTAAATGAAACAGGTTACAGCAAGAATTATGATACCAACAAAAATGTTTTAAAAGATTATAGGGTTTTTAGTGACGCTACAATTTCAAAATTGCATTTAGAGGCTTTATTAAATAGTAATAATTTTTCTTTGGATCAGTTTAATCAAAATCCTGAAGCCATAATTGATAATTTTTTAAATGAGTATGTTGATTCTTTGCAAGTGTTGTACTCTGATAGTATAAAAATAAATTTCGATTTATTTAATAAGATAGAGCTAACCAATATTGATCTCTATGCTTATAAAAAAGGGGTGCCTTATCCAATGGTTGCTCCTCTATTTCCTGTTTTAACCAATAAAGAAGAAATTGATTACGGAATAGAAGTTAATTTCTAATTTTTTTATTTTTTGTTTTTTTGGCTTGATAATTATTTTCTCCTTTATTATATTTTGAGACCCACTTCGTGCGTAAAAAATATATATTTAGTATCTAATTTAAACAACTTCATAAGGAGGAGTACAATGTTTAGTAACTTTCGTATTTTATTAATTTCAACAATAATTTCAACGTTTTCTTTTGCGGATATTTTATATGAGCAAGGTTTTGAATCTGATTCTGGCTTTACTGCTTCGCAAAATTGTAATGATGGTTCTGATTTCTTTGCTAGGACTGATGGTAGTGATTTAGGATCTGAATATCAGGTTTCTGGATGGAATGGTAATTATTTCTTTGGTGCAATGGACACTGATGGTGATCCTTGTACTGTGGATTATAATGATATATTGCTTGATGATATATCAATCAGTAATTTTTCAGATTTATCTATAAGTATGCTCATTGCAGAAGATCAAGCTGCAGATAATAATGAGGATTGGGATGGGAATAGTGCGGTAACTGTGAGTTATGATATTGATAATTCAGGAACTTTCACTCCAATATTATGTTTTGCTGCTTTAGGTGGAACAAATACTGAACC
>TARA_Y100000385_G_scaffold290937_1_pt1 | contig 13126 bp, 11 predicted proteins | sample TARA_Y100000385 | Tara Oceans TARA_Y100000385 (sample SAMEA2620980) | marine metagenome | biome: marine biome (ENVO:00000447); feature: surface water layer (ENVO:00002042); material: "saline water (ENVO:00002010), including plankton (ENVO:xxxxxxxx)" | depth 5 m
AGAATTTAAGAAATCATCAACAAATGGCTTTTGATCATAAGCAAACCCAACAAACTGTATTTCTTCATTAAAAATCTGATGCATCAAATTAAGTCCATCGATCTGTCCGATAGACATTTCATCTCTAACATCCCAAAACCACAAAAACATGGGTTTTCCCAACATTTTTTCAAAAGACAGTTGAGTTCCATCTGTGGCAAGCCCAGAAAACGGTTCAGCCGGATTATCTTCCATCATTTGGATCATTTGAGCTCCATCTGGAGAGAATGTCTCAAATTCGATTTGAAATTGTTCATTTTGAGAGAGTAATACAAATCCATTTAAAAAAATAGAGTAAATCAAAATGTAAGCTCTCATTTCTAAAATTCTGAACAATCCGCAGTACTATAATTCAATAATTCTAATGCTTCTATTTTCGAAATTTCCGATTCATTAGCCTCTATAAAAAATCTAGGACCAATAGGACATACAAAACAAGCCTCACATACTACTTGATGAAATGCAGTAACAACTTTTACTTCTATTACATCAATGCTACGAGACATTAAATATGACTTCATTTGATCTGATTGAATAGAGGCATCTGCCTTTTCATCCACTTCATCAGACCATGGATCTCCCATACATTGTTTCGTGTCAAATGAAACGCAAATCGCACTATTCTCATCTGAAGAACAACTATAGATGAACAAAACACTAAAAAACAGGATAATTAATTTCATAAATGCTAAACGGAGTTTATTCTAAAGTCGTATTAACAGGATAAAAAAAAGCCCTAATACTATTTGGTAATAGGGCGATCCAAGTATAGATCGAGTAAACTGATGATCGTTAGCCTACTTACTCCGATCTATAAAATTTAGCCAGACTTGATTATTTCTTCACTATGAATCTCGAAGATTTGACATCTCCAGAATCGTAGTTAATAATAATAGTATAAGCTCCAGAATTCCATTGACTCACATATAATATATTAGGAATCTGTACAACCTCACCACTGCGAATCACTTGGCCAAGGGTGTTAAAAATGGCAAACGAACCTTTAATGGATTTGTTCACTCCATAAAAGGATACAATATCACTAGATGGGTTAGGAAATGCCATTAGATTTTCTAACTCTGAATTTTCTACAGTGCGGCTTTCTACTGTTGCATCTGCAAGTAAACCAGACTCACCACTGAAAGTGACAGTATAGTCTTCCACTTCTCCATATTGAATGTTATGACATGGGTCTCTGAATTGAAATAATCCCATCATAACTCTCATTCTTGTCTGTTCAACACCACTCTCCTGTTCTATTTTGAATGTGCCTTCTATATCACTTCTCGACACTTCGGAAAAGACCATTTCATGATCTTCAAATTCTCCATCTCTGTTTAAATCTATCCAAACCCTCCATAATTTTCTGAATGGATAATATTTAGTCCCCGCTGACAAATTAATTGAATTTGTTCCGTCATTTATCATCATCTTCCAATCCGTAAAATCTGCATATCCTTTTTCATTCTCACTTTCATGACTTTCTCCATTTACTGCTACAGCATCAATCCATTCATAATCAGATTTGTGTGCTTTTACTTCACAGTATACTATATCGTCTACAGGTGTACATATTCCTTTATAGAACACATCATCTAAGCCATCCACACCGGTATTCCTTCTAATTACATCAGAAGTCTGGTTCTCGATATTTCATTTCTATCTTTTCTACTGATAAATCTATCTCTGGTATAATAGAATCTGTCAGCTCTTCTAATATTTTTAAACTGAGCTGATAATATTTGTTGAATGGTCTTCCCAAATGGGCTATTAGATGCATGATCTTCTGCTAACATTCCTACCCAAGGATCCATATTATTTACACTTCCATAACTTGCTTCAAGTTTCTCCCTTAAATCAGAATTTTTTGTCAGTTGTCTGAAGTTTCTAAGCCTTTTCAATCCAAATTGTTGCCTTAGAGTGTTAAAATCAGGCAAACCATGATCTCGTCCTCTCTGAATGTTAAGAGCAGCTAGATCTAGTCCTCCTGCTCCTGGAGGGCCGAAAAGAAAGTTTCTTATCGCAGATACCAAATGTAAATCCACTTCTTGTTGCTCTTGACTATATAGTCCTCTTAGAATTCCGTCCAAACCATTTTGCTGAATAAATGATGGATTGAAAAATGATTGAGCCAAAGTCAATTCCTCGGATATTTCACCACATTCATCAGGAATAACAGGGATATTTTCTGAAACCATAGTATGGCCTGTCCTAAATGCTGTGGTGGCAAAAGAATTAAATATTTCAGGAGATTTACTCCTTCTATATGATGATGATCCTAAATTTAATCCAAGTATTGGTCCCAATTCGTTGTAAAAAATGGATTGGATCACTCCATTTACCATCTTTCTGGCATACTGATAATTAGCTTCATCATCGCACTTACCAAAGGATATCAATTCATCGCATATTCTATTATGTTCTCTTACAAATAAAGCATGTAAGGCTGTAAGCCCTGGCTGCTCATTAGCTCTGACATCTCCAGCTACAAAAAGCACTCTAAGATTACCACTATGATCTCTATCCATATCCATATGTGGAGCTGATTCATGAGGTTCTTCATTACAATCTCCAGAAAGAGTATTACAAGGAAGAAGGTCTCCATTTGGTGTAGAATACACTTTAAGCTTACCGCATTCTCCAGATCTCAACCAAGCTGCTCTAGACTCATCATTTCCATAAACATTTCCTGCATCCATCCATGCTGTAAGGCCATTTGTTTGTTGTCTTGGATTGTTTTCATCAGAACCTGTTCCATCATGTGCTTTAGATCTAGTAAAAGGTATCATAACCATTCCAGAATTCATAGGATCAAAAAGAGGGTCACCTTGAGGAACCCTAATAGGAGAAAACTCTCCCCCACCTTCAGAAAAAGTAATATCATGATCTATGAATTGAAGAAATGTAAAGACCAAAGAACTCAGTCCATATTTATTGGCTTGATCTTCAGTCTGATTGCACAAAAGGTTTGAGAGTTCTCTTGGGTTAGGGCCAGTTATCATAGAATAACCATCAGGTCCATACAAAGCTGTTCCTTTACGTAGAAATGCTTTTCCCATCATTCCTTCATCTTCATTTGAAAGATCATTAAAGGAGCCATCTATGGTTCTATTTTTATAATAGTCTGTACTATTCTGGGCTGAGAGTGACGTTACAAATATGAACGTCATCAATAAGGACATAAGTCTTGGATTGTTCAAGTTATACATAGGGTGCTAACGATTTAGAACGATTCAAAGCTATCCAAGATGTAAGCCAGAAGACACCAGTGAAGTCGTCCAATGTGCAAGACATTTTACAAATAAGCTATATATGAAGAAGTGACTATTACTTTACATTTGAAACATAGTTTCCAAAAGACTTTAATATATACTTACCTAGTATATCAAACTCTAGGTTCACGGAAGTACCTATAGCTATGCTTTTGAAGACTGTATTTTCATAGGTATAGGGTATTATTGCTACTTGAAATTCTGAATCATTGCAATCTACCACTGTAAGACTAGTACCATTTACGGTAATTGATCCTTTATTGATCAGAAGTCCTTTATGCTGACTGTCATATGAAAATATAAAAATCCAACTTCCATCTTGGTTTTCCCTTCCAACACATAGTCCTGTGTCATCTACATGACCTTGAACTATATGCCCATCGAGTCTATCTCCTACTTTCATGCATCTCTCAAGGTTGACAAAATCGCCTTCTTTCCACAGATCAAGATTAGATTTCTCCAGAGTCTCATTGATCGCAGTAATGGTGTGTGTTCCGGTCAAAACAGACTCTACAGTTAGGCAAACACCATTATGCGCTATGCTTTGATCTACTTTTAATTCTTCTGATATTGGTGAGGACACCACGAAGGTTTTGTTGGTTCCTTTGGACGTAATTTTCTCTACAATACCTATTTCTTCAACTATGCCTGTGAACATATGTTTTATCTGATCAAATTGATATATCCTGTGAGGACCTTTTCTTGTTCAAAATTCCCCGTAAGTCTTTTTTCTACAACCCTTGCTGTATAATAATAAGAACCATCAGCAAGGTCTTTACCACCTATATTCGTTCCATTCCAATTGATTTCAGGATCATCTGTTTTAAAGACAACTTGGCCCCATTTATTATACACTTCCAAATTAATAGTAGCTATAAATCGGTTTATCCTTGGAATAAATAAATCGTTAGCCCCATCTCCATTTGGTGTGAATGTATTTGGTAATTCATACAATGGACAATTATCAAGACAAATTTTATTGCTAAACAGACTTTCATTACCTACAATATCTAAAGTGGTCACTGCATAACATCCAGAAATACCACCATCAGGTCGGTGTACAAAACTACTAGTAGTAGCATCAGTACTTCCAATCAACTCAAGAAATTCATCTTCAAATTCTGCATAATAAATGTTGTATTGAATAATGTCACTATCATCATTACAACCGACAGCTCTCCAACTTAAATTGTTAATAAACTCATCAGCAGTTCCTACTAGCCCTTGATCGTCACATAAGTTAGAAACATTAAGGCTCACCTGGCATGGAGGCACAGTATCTAGAGGAAAAGCACAGGCTATCTGCGACTCATTAATTAGAATCCCTGGAACTCTGTCAATTCTATATTGGCCTTTTGAAACAACTTTGTAGCAATATTCTGTTCCATTTTCTACATTAAAGTCTGTGAAGGATCTTGTAGTTGCCAAACCAATAGAATCAAAACCTCCAGAATCATTTTGTTTAAAAATGTCATATTCAAAATTACTCCAAGGCACATTCTCATTCCATGAAAGATCAATTAGGTTATCTGAAGCCCTTAAATTTAAAAATAGAGATGACGCTTCTGGAGAAGATGAAAAAACTACATCTTCTTCTGCTGTATAAAAGTCCATTTTATAGGTATGTTGGGCTGATTCTGTATTCAGGTTTTCATGAGTAAATGCCAATGTATGTGTCTGGATAAAATCAACAAAAGGAAATGAACCTATTTCACTATAAGTACCTCCTCCATCCTTATGAAGCAAACTGTATCTGTACGGACCAGGATTAGCAATAATATCTAAATCATTAGCGACAGGAGGAACCCAGTTTATCTCTACCATTCCACTGAGAGGATCAGTTGTATTTACTGAAACTTTAGTTAATAAAGGTCTATCTTGAAGGAACTCTAAACACACCTCTTCAGATCGGATACTTTCTACCAAATTGAAAGGGTTACCAGAAGCTGAAAGTTTTGCAAATTCAGCAACAATTCTATAACAATAAATCTGGCCTCTCATTACATCATCGTCTTTAGCAAAGTATCTTCCATTTCTGATTTCATTAGTTAAGAAGATCACTTTTTCATAACCAAATCCATCTAGTCCCCCTTTACAAGTGTCAATTGGTACCACTTTGCTATTGTTCCTTCTCCAAATGGTAAACCCTCTAAAAAACTCGTCAGCCGCACCTTCACATCTATAGGGTGATTCCCAAGTTAATTCTACACCTCTATCTTTTACCTCACCATCAGGATCAAGTGGAGGTGGAGCTACTACCCTAATAGTAAGCGTCTTTAATGTAGCTAGACCTTGCACATCTCCCATTCTATCTCGACTGTCATCTACACTTTTGAAAACTACTTGGTAAGCTTCTTTCCTTACATGATGACATGTAGTTTGCCATATAAATCGAGTAGTAACAGGAGGAGGAGCATAGGTATCTAGAGGGTTAAATTCAGCAGGTGAATTATCTAATAAAAAAGGTCCTCCCGTAGCAGAAATAATCACTAAATCCTCTTCATCCAAATCATTAGTAATGACATCTAATTCTATTTTTTCACCTGCAATCACGCATATTTCATTGGGTACTTCTATAGTAGGTGGAGTAGGATCATCTATACAAGAAGTCACCGTAACTTGCATATCTCTTATCAAAGAATTTATTAATACTCCTTCTCTGTACTCATTGATCCTTATCGTAATATTGACTTCTCCTTGAGTCTTTGGTGAATCCCATCTTATTTCTCCTGTTATGGGATCTATGGTTAGTACATTGTTAGGTCCTGGATTAAGTTGATCAGGAAAAAGATAATTTGGCACCTCCATACCTGCATCCTGAAATGGTACGGCAAATTCATAAGATATACTATCTCCATCAGGATCAAAAGCGTTGGGATTATGGACAAATACCTTTTCTACACAAGCTAAATCAATTGGTGGCTGAAGTAATATTACCGAGCTATTGCTTCCTTGAAACTGAGTATTGAGCAAAGTGAAAGTAGTTTGGACATAAAAAGTAATGTTCACTGAATTTGGAAAATCTACATTTAGTATTCCTGCTACTCTATTGGGGTCTAGCATTCCCATTGTGTAAGTACCTCGAGAAGGATATGTATGCTCAGCTGTGTAATAATTAATCTTTACATCATTTTCTATAGGACTTCCTTTCCCATTGTCTCTTTTTACAAATTGACTCGTCCCATCACCCCAAAACATCTCAACACTATCTCTATCTGCTGAAAAACTTGAAGTTTTCGTATAAGTTGTTATTGTTGCTCTAATGGTCAATTCATCTATTTGCACATAGGTGATTTCTCCTGCCCTATTGTGGGTAGCAAAAGACAAATTCGATATACCCAGGAAGGCAATACAACCACAAACAAGTTTTAAAGCAAAAGACTTTATGATTTGCTCTTCAAACGATCCAAACAATCGCGTAGGGCTGATTCCCATTCTCTGATTTCTATACCAAGTGTAGATTCTATTTTTTCTTTTGATAATACGCTCCATGATGGTCTCGGTGCTTTAGCTCCATATTCCTCAGAGGTGATACCTTTCACCTCACAATCAATATCACTAAGATCGAAAATTTTTTTCGCGAATGCATCCCAAGATGTAATTCCTTGATTGCTAAAATTATATATTTCATTGTGAAGTGATGACATAACATCACGATTCTCCATCTTCATAACGAAATTAAGGATCACTTCGGCTATATCAGATACATAAGTTGGCGTACCAATTTGGTCATTGACTATACTTAATTTATCTCGACTATTTCCTAGTCGCAACATCGTCTTGACAAAATTATGACCAAATGAAGAATAGACCCACGAGGTACGTATAATTATCCATTTTTGACATAATTGTTGAATATACTCCTCTCCTATTAGTTTACTTTTTGCATAAGTACTTTTAGGATTAGACGGATCTGTCTCAATAATAGGCCTTCCATTTATACTATCATAGACATAATCAGTAGAAATGTGTATGAGTGTAGAACCAATATTATTACAAGCAGCACTCAAATATTTTAAAGCTGTGCCATTGATCTCATAAGCCCTATTTGTCTCGTCTTCAGCTTTGTCGACCTGTGTATATGCCCCACAGTTGATCACATAATCAAAAGGGGTATTTGAAACAATTGATTCAATAGAAAATTGAGAAGACAAGTCTAATAATGAGCTCCCATAAAAATGAAATTGAAAATCAGGATGCTCACTTGCTTGTAGTTGTAATTCTTTTCCAAGTTGCCCATTAGCTCCTGTGACAAGTATTAAAACAGACATTATCTAAATGGTTTATGCTGACCGAAATTTGGGAGTCTTGCATCTTTCTCCGACAACTGAAATGAAAGGTCGTCTAAAGGCCAATCAATTTCTAAATTTTTATCAGAATAGAGGATTCCTCCTTCGGATTCTTCATTGTAGTAATTGTCACATTTATATGAAAATATTGCTTCTTCAGAAAGCACTAAAAACCCATGCGCGAATCCTCTTGGAATAAGCAATTGCAATTTATTCTGATCATTGAGTTCTGTCCCGTACCATTTACCAAAAGTGTCAGAATCTGGCCTAATATCAACAACGACATCATATATAGCACCTACAACAGCCCTTACCAATTTAGCCTGTGCATGTTTCCCTGTTTGATAATGAAGACCTCTTAAAACACCACGAGTCGACTTAGATTCATTGTCTTGCACCCAATCATAAATTGAATCATCAGGAAATTTAGTCTTACTAAAACTTTCGAAAAAATATCCTCGACTATCTGGAAAAATTCTAGGCTTAATTAGTTTAAGGCCATCAATGCCGGTATCAAAAAATTCCATCCTATTTACTATTTCTCCCTAAAGTGAACATTAATGGGTACCCCAGTAAGATCAAAACTTTCTCTTAATTGGTTCTCTAGATAATTTCTATAAGATTCTTTCACATGTTTAGGATGATTACAAAAGAAAGCAAATGAAGGGAAATAGGTAGGCAATTGGGTAACATATTTGATTTTGATCAATCTGCCTCTGTGTGCTGGAGGGGGATATTTCTCCATTGCCTCTTGCATTACTTCATTAAGTTCAGAAGTCTTGATTTTTTGAGTCCTATTTTTATGGACTTTCATCAATAATTCTACAGCCTTGAAAATGCGTTGTTTCTCTAATGCTGATGCAAAAAGAATAGGAACATCATTAAAAGGTGAGATTCTTCTTTTAATAGCATTTTCATAATCACGTACAGAATTTGTCTCTTTATTTTCAATAAGATCCCACTTATTGACCATGATAACTATTCCTTTTCTTCTTTTTTGAATCAAGGAAAAAATCTTCATGTCTTGAGTTTCTACACCTGTTTGGGCATCTATCATGAGCAAGCATATATCTGCATCTTCAATTGCCTTCACTGCCCTAATCACGGAATAGAATTCTAAGTTTTCGTGTACTTTACTTTTCTTCCTGATACCTGCTGTATCCACCAAGATGAAATCTTGCCCAAACTTAGTATATCTCGAATTAACTGAATCTCTAGTAGTACCAGCTATATCGGTAACTATATTTCTCTCCTCTCCTAATAATGCATTTACAAAAGAAGACTTACCTACATTAGGTTGGCCTACCACAGCTATTCTGGGAAGTTCTGGATCGTCTTCAACAATTTCTTTTTCGGGTAAAAGATCAACCACTGCATCCAAAAGGTCACCAGTGCCGCTACCATTTATCGAACTCACAAAAAAGGTATTGTCAAACCCTAGTGCCCAAAATTCATTAGCTGAAAGTTGCCTTGCATGATTGTCAACTTTGTTAACACATACAACAACCGGCTTTGTGCTTCTTCTCAACATATCAGCTATCTGGTCGTCGAGATAAGTAATACCAGTAGTGACGTCTCCCATAAAAATAATCACATCAGCTTCATCAACTGCAATTTGAACCTGATCCCTAATCGCTGCCTCAAAAACATCCTCAGAATTTTTTACAAATCCTCCAGTATCAATAACGGTAATGTCTTTACCATTCCAGACTGAGTGACCATATATACGATCTCGAGTGACCCCGCTCACATCATCAATGATGGCCAGGCGCTCTCCAATGAGGCGATTATACAATGTAGATTTACCCACATTGGGACGTCCTACTATAGCTACTATATACGACATGAAAATATTGGAATGAGGTGCAAATATAGTTTGTTATTACATAGAAGTGATTTAAAAACTTTTCTCATCGACTGCAGACAACACATTGATCTTCAATTTCTTAGCAAAATTATCAAATCGTAAGTATAGCTATGCATTTCAAATTTGGCAAACTATTGAAAATCAATCCGTTATCTTCAACAGACGACATAGTTATTAAATCACTTCATTGAAAAAAGAAACTGGTTCAGGTAGAGTTTAATACTAGAACTTCGAGCTGTGGTTAAAGATCAAACTAGAGCATCATTTTCAAGAAATCAAACTGAGTTCTTTCCAATTTGCTAAAATCACCATCAACTTTAAAATGGGTTTTTACCATACCAAGAATTTGATTCTTTCCCTCAGTTCCAGGATAATACAATTGTCGTAAATCGCAGATGCTTCGGAGCAATTCATATTCTCTTAATTTGCCGAAGAGTTGATTAGCAGATTCATAGGTATCATAACCAAATGAAGTTACGATTTGGCTTTTGTCGACTTTAGAAAACTCTAAATCTGTGTGTGAAGCATAAATTAATAGTAAAGCTTCAAATACTTCTTTGCTTACTTCTGGTATATTTTGTACGGCATTCATCGTAATCAGTAATTTCATTGGGACTGCCAAATTAATTCTTATGTCATCGCATTATCTAAGGGTTTATACCTAGCTTTTTGTAAGTTATCTGTCAGGAATCATTAATTCATAACTTTTTGTAGATATATAACATATTTGGAATTTTGAATTGTGCTTTAATCAGATGTCAGCTAAGAAGTCGCAGTCTGATTATGCCATTACCGCCACCATTTTCAAAATGTGAATAGCCAGCAATCTATCACCACTAATTTGTACTTGATTTAAAGCTTCTTTAAATCCAATCTGTTTCGAGAATACTTTCCAAATAACATGTGCTGGAATCTTAATTTGAGAATTGACTTTAAAGTTAGATTCAACAAATTTCCATAAACTCCCATCACTTTGAATTGTCCAAAATGAGTTAAAATTTAGTCCAGAGACTTCTATGCTCAGCGATTTACCTTCATCAGCAGTCACAGATTTGTAGTGATATGGAACAGCTAACATTGATGTTTCCAAATAAGGCCTCATGTATCTGCTTTTCAGCAACTCAGAATTCTCAATTGTGGCTTCAACGATTTGTTGTTGATGATGCCATTTTTCAGTGTATTCCCTTGCAATATGCATCCAATTAAGGGTTTCCTCATTACCCATCCATTGTACGGCAAAAACAGCCGTATCATCCATTTCCAAACTATATAAATATTCACGATACTCTTTACCACTGGACTTCAAAAGGTCAATAATGACTTGAGGACTGAGTCTTTTCATAGCTACCGTCCAATCAGAATTCAATCTGTTGAGGAATTGGACCATTCCATCATAAGTTTTACCATTTTCAGGAAATTCTCCATAAAAGCCATCTCTTAACATTGAAAGCGTACGTAAGTTCCCATCTAAAAGGTGAACAGCAATATCCTTTACTGTCCAAGAAGATGAACTTGTTTTGGATTGCCATTTTTTTTCCGATAAGGAGGACAACAGATCAATTAACATTTGATCGAGTTCTTCTAATAGGTGGATTGTATGAACAATTTCCATACTCATCAAGATACTTCTAAGAAAATAAAACTACACTTGTTTATTTCTTTTATCCATTTTCGAAACCAAGAATATATCTTGAGAATTAAAGATTTTCAAAATCGCTTAATTCAATATTGGCCTTTATGAATTCCTCCCAATTACCTATGTCAAACCGTCTTCCTTTCAGCACTTGAGCAAAGCAAGTATTGTCCCTTAACATTGCTTGCATAGCATCGGTAAGTTGAATTTCATTGTGAATTCCAAGACCTGTACCTTCTAAATACTTAAAAATATCTTGAGTAAATATGTATCTACCAGCTATTGCCAAATTACTTGGAGCTAATTCCTGACTTGGTTTTTCAATCCACTTATTTACTTTATATAGACTTTTATCCTTATCAAAACTGCCATCCATTATACCATATTTACTCACTTGATCTGGAGCAACCTCTCTGACTTGGACTATGTTTGATTGAAAAGCAAGAAATGAAGAAATCAACTTTTGAGTCTCACTTATTGGATTTATAATAGTATCCCCTAACATAATCATAAATGGGTCATTGCCAACCCATGATTTGGATAATAAGATTGCATCTCCAAGGCCTTTTTGTTCAGGTTGGTATTGATACTCTATCCGAGCAAGATTTGATAACTTTTGGATCTCTTTTAATTCTTCTTCTTTATTTCTTAGAATTAATCGATCTTCTAAATCTGAATTTGTAGAGAAATGAGATTTTATTACCTCTTTTCCCTCACTGATGATAATCAGTATTTCTTCTATACCAGCATCTACAGCTTCTTCTACAATATGCTGAATAACAGGCTTGCCTGCTACTGGAAACAGTTCTTTAGGAATGGCCTTACTTGCAGGCAACATCCTTGTGCCATACCCTGCCGCCGGGATAACTGCCTTTTTAACACTATTCATGAAGAAACTACTTCAGGAAGAAAAACTTCAGCTCCAATTTTCATCATTTCTGATCTTAAATTTATCAATTCTGAGTCTGATTTATACATGCCAATAATCGCTCCCCCTGAACCAGTGAATTTTGCACTTACCTCACAACTTCGAGCTACATCTATCATCTTTTGATTGCTTTTACTGATATCCATTATACTTCTTCTGATATCAAAATTCTCATTGATTAGATCGTTAATGTCATCGAGGTTCCTATTTTTCAATAATTCATAAAACTCATCTGAAATTTCACCCAATCGCTCAATAACACGCACTACATCTTCTTCTCCATTATCATATCTCATTCTCAAATCATTATGAACTACCTCAGAACTTTCTGAATTAGAAACTTTATAAGCAATATATAAATGAGATAAGAGATCAGAATTGAATGTTTCATACTTACCTATTCCAAACTGCGTCAAATGTTCCTTATTAAAATCCATATAAACTGGATGGGCATATGCCTGTGCTACCCTGTCTTGCAGTCCTGCAGTGATTCCTAGTTCTTTTGTCTCCGCATCAAGGATAAGGTTGGCAAGACTTGCATTTGGAATATTCACATCATAAAAAATCATCAAAGCTCTGATAATAGCTGTAATAATGGCACTTGATCCTCCTAAACCAAGACTTCTCGGAATATTAGTTTCATAAGAAATGGAAAAGAGTTTTTCTTCAATTCTTATATCATTTTCTTTACAATGGTCCAGAAACACTTTAATGGCTGACTTCACTAAACGTTCACCGCCGTAATATCCAAATCGTCCAATGTGACCAATAAATGAATCTAAGCTTTCATGATTTAATTGTTCATTTTCTGGAATGTTGATCTTAATAAATGTGTTTTGTTCCAGTACTACTTTTACGGAAAAATTAGAAAACACGAAAGCAATCGTCTTCCCATGATAGCCATCAGAGGGATTACCGATTAATGCTGCTCGAGGATAGCTTTTAGTTACTATAGTTGGCATCTTTCATTTTACGATTGGTCCCAAAATTAGCTTTTTGATAAGTCTTCAAATTTTTGCAATCAATTGTTCCATTTTCCTTCCATATTCTAAATACACTTCATATTGCTTATTTACATTTCCATCAGAATTATCTTCA
>TARA_Y100000385_G_scaffold291890_1_pt1 | contig 13067 bp, 15 predicted proteins | sample TARA_Y100000385 | Tara Oceans TARA_Y100000385 (sample SAMEA2620980) | marine metagenome | biome: marine biome (ENVO:00000447); feature: surface water layer (ENVO:00002042); material: "saline water (ENVO:00002010), including plankton (ENVO:xxxxxxxx)" | depth 5 m
TAGTATTATGACACCAACACTCTCAGCAATGATAATAATGACTTTTATGAAGATGTCCATAGTGTTTTTATTTGTAGCGGAGATATAATTTTGTAAATATTCTTATCCTCCTGAAATAATAATTCCCAATTATCTAATATAAATTGTACTTTTTCTCAACTCGATAACTATTTATTAATGAAAAGAATGAAACTGTTATTAATGGAATATGCATTATTGCTAACCAAAATAATTCTGGATGCCCAAATAACATCATATTGTATATTCCAATGATAAAACCTATTAACGCAGTTATTCTATAAGTGAAAATATTAATATGGGGAATATTTAGTGTCATTATTGTCAAAAGTAACGGCGTTGTTAGGCAAAATGCTAAGGCTGAGCCGCTTGTTATAAAATATTTGAGGTGTAAATCAACCATTGGCGCACTGCTATAATCTATAGGTGCCCAGAATGCAATAATTGATAGTACTACTAACCAGATATATTTAATCTTCCAATTCCCAAATGTATATTTATTTTTTTGCTCTTTAAATTCTACAAACCAGGAATATGCAACGAATAAGAACATAATAATATTTATTGTAATAATGCTTACGCCATACTTTTCTGTTAATGCTATATTTTGTCCAATTGTATATAGTAAGTATGTAAAGCCTATAAATAGAGCGAAGTATTTTTGTATAAAATATTTTACCTTAGATATGAACAGCAGTAGTATTACTGCTATAAATATTATTTGAAAAGGAATTGCAAATGGTTCCCAGGAAGTAATGCTCAGAGAGTATCTTAAGGTTGTATTAATAATTGAACCCGCATCTTCGATTTTAAAATTATTTGTAGCAATGGGTGGTATTGCTAAATTTAAAATTACTATAATTAAATAAAACCACCATTTCCTTGTTAACTTTAATATTTTATCATTCATGCTGCTAATTTTATTAAAACAAATATATTAAATCTGTTTGTATAAACTGTTTCTTGCTTCATCTAATAGGTTTGTGCTCAGTTTGCCTAGGTATAGTTTTGTTGTTCTTATGTTGCTGTGACCTAATATTTCTGATATTCTTTCTACAGGAACATTACTTCTTTGATGAAGCCCAGCTACTGAATGCCTTGCAGTATAGGTTGTGATTTTAGGTATGTCTAAGGCCTTAGATATTTTAGCTAGATTGTTGTTGATGGTGTTTAGTCTAGTGTTGATATCACTCCTGGGATTAACTATTTTATCATTTCTCAGGGGCAGAAGGTACTTGCCATTATTATGCTTTAGTATCAATGCCTTAAGTTGCGGGTTTATATGAATACTTAAGGTCTTGTTAGTCTTTCTTTGATATATTATTCTTTCATCTACAATATTCTTAAGCTCTAGTAGAGCCATATCATAGAAGTTAATGCCATCTGCATAGAACGAGAATAGAAATATGTCTTTTGCAAACATCATTGATGGGGTGCCACCCTCAAACTTAATGAATGCCCTCAACTCGTCCAGACTAAGATATCTGTTGGGAGTCTCTTCTTTTTTAATCTGCCAATCCAGCTCTATTTTGGGCAAGTTGTTTAGTTTATGGAATCTATTGTAGATAACTCTTAACCCAATAATGTATGAGCTACTTCCATTAATGGTTAAGCCTCTTTTGAGTAGGTATTTTCTGTATGAGTCTACAAAGGTATGATCTACTTCCGCAAAACTTATACTATTGGGTGCAAACTTCTTAAAGGAGTTCATATAAGTTTTATAGGCTTTAGCACTGCCATACCTTTTCTGATTTATTAGTGCATTAACATGATTCTGCCAGAATGGAATAACATTGTTATCTGATGGTTTAAAATTGTAGTATTCCTTAAACCTTTTGTAGGTAAAATTTTTATGGGCGAGTAATTCTGTCATTATATTACCTACCTTCAGCTCAGCTTCATTTAAAATTGTGTTTAATTTTTTTTGATCAGCTCTGTTTCTGTTATATCTAGCCATCTCTTTGTTCCATTCTTTTTCTAAACAAGATAGGCCGCTTATTCTAATGTAAGTAGCTGAGGCATCCTTAATGGATAGTCTAATGCAAACAGGGTATTCCCCATTAGCTAGTAACTTTCTTCTTAATACTATTTTACCTGTCATTGCTTTAGGGATTAATGGAATTTACGGTAAAGATACAATAAATTTATAAAAGGTACAAGTATATGTGTTGATTAAAATTGAAATAATACTTTGTCTGATTGTATACAAATCAAATATTTGCTTATTATTTTTAAGCTTTAACTTAATGTACTTAGGAATTACATTGTATTATATTAATATTAGCTCAAATACACTATTAACAGTTATTTATATGCTTTTATGTATATTATTTTCAAAATATTATCTAGCTTACTATGTTACGTAATGTGGATGGATGATAACCGTAATTACTATTATTTAATTATTGATCGATATTGTATTAAAAAGTTATGTATTATGGAAAATAAAGATACTTCTTTAATATAAATGAATTTGCTATAATAAAACTGCTAATTGTATCGTAAATATGGATTGATTAAGTGTCTGTAACTTAATTGTTGGGCTAGTTATTTAACTTTTTCTTCAAATATTTTCCAGTGTGCGATACTTTACTTTTTATTAATTCCTCAGGAATCCCTTCAAAAACTATTTCACCTCCTCCGTCGCCACCTTCTGGACCAAGGTCTATTATCCAGTCTGCTGATTTAATTACTTCTGTATTATGCTCTATTACAAGAACTGAGTGCCCTATTTCTATTAATGAATTGAGGGAGTGAAGTAGCTTGCTTATATCATGAATATGTAAGCCTGTTGTTGGCTCATCAAAAACAAATAGGGTAGGAGCACTATTGCCACCCTTTGCAAGGAAGTATGCAAGTTTTATCCTTTGGGCTTCCCCACCACTTAGTGTATTAGATGGCTGTCCCATTCTCAAGTATCCAAGCCCTACATTTTCCAATGGTTGTATTTTGCTTATTATTTTCTTGACCGAAGAGTTTTTTGTTTCAATACCCTTAAAAAATTGCAATGCCTGATCAACAGTAAGATTTAGAATATCACTGATACTTTGGTTATTATATTTTATTTCTAGCACTTCACTCTTAAATCTATTTCCATTACATGAATCGCATTTCAGATAGATATCTGCCATAAATTGCATTTCCACTTTTATTACTCCTTCACCTTCGCATTGATCACATCTACCGCCCGGTACATTGAAAGAAAAATAGCCAGGTTTAAATCCTCTTAGTTTAGCAAGTTTTTCTGATGCAAAAAGAGATCTTATATCATCAAAAGCCTTAAGGTATGTAGCAGGGTTTGATCGGGATGATCTTCCAATTGGATTTTGATCCACATATTCTATTGCTTTAACCTTACTTAGCTCACCTGATATTTGGCCGTGCTTCCCAGCCTTCTCTATGTGTCCATCTAGATTTCTTTTGAGGGCCGGATATAAAATATCCTTTACAAGAGTAGATTTGCCGGAACCACTTACTCCGGTTACAACAAGCAAAATGTTAAGAGGTATTTTTACGTTTACATCTTTAAGATTGTTTTGAGTGGCATTCTTTATTTCTATGTAATCTCTCCATTTACGTCGTTGCTCAGGGATGGATATTTTACTTCTATTGGTGAGGTATAATGCTGTATAACTTTTGTTGTTGTTTTTTAGCTCATCAAAATTACCCTCAAATACTAGTTCACCGCCATGTTCTCCAGCATCTGGGCCTATATCAATTATATAATCAGATGCCATAATAATTTCTTCATCATGCTCAACAACAATTACAGAATTTCCAATATCTCTCAATGAATATAATACACTCAATAGCCTTTTGGTATCTCTTGGGTGGAGTCCTATACTAGGTTCATCAAGTATATACATCGATCCAACTAAACTGCTGCCAAGTGATGTTGCTAAATTTATTCTTTGGGATTCGCCACCTGATAAGGAAGATGAAAGTCTATTCATCGTGAGGTAAGAAAGACCCACATCAATTAAAAATTTTAATCTGGAAGTTATTTCAAACAACAAACGTTTGGCAATCTTCAGGTCATAATCATCAAGTTCCAATTTGATAAAGAAATGATATGCTTCATCCAATTGCATTCGTACTATTTCACTTACATTCTTACCTCCTACTTTGATGTAGTTTGTATCTTTTCTTAACCTTGTACCCATACAGTCAGGACATAGTGTTTTTCCTCTGTAACGTGAAAGCATAACCCGATATTGGATTTTATATGTTTGTTCTTCAACACTGCTAAAGAATGCATTGATACCACTAAAAAAATCATTACCTGTCCATAGTAATTCTTTTTGCTCTGATGTTAATTCATAGTAGGGTCTGTGTATTGGAAAGTCAAATTTGTGTGCGTTTTTAATCAGCTTATATTTCCATTCGCTCATTTTTTCTCCTTTCCAGCAGGCTATGGCTTCATCGTATATTGATAATGATGGATTTGGGATTACCAGATCCGGGTCAATGCCAATAATAGATCCAAATCCTTCACATTTTTTGCATGCACCAAGAGGATTATTAAAGGTAAACATGTTTATGCTAGGTTCTTCGAACTTAATTCCATCAAGTTCAAATTTATTTGAGAAAGCTTGTTTATGAGTCTTTTCACCCTTAGTATAAGAGATAATACAGTTGCCATTACCTTCGTAAAATGCCACTTGAGCTGAGTCAGCAACTCTAGCTTTCATATCTTCATCATTGGGATCATAAATAATTCTGTCAATAACCAAGAAATAATTATTATTGTTATTGGCTTTTGTTTCACCCTGTTCAATAATTTCTTCAATTCTTTTAATGTGTCCATTTTCTAGAACTCTATTAAAGCCTTGCTGAAGAAGAACTTGTAGATGTTGCGAGATATCTCTACCATTATTAATTTCAAGGGGTGTATATATGATAACCACGGTACCTTCAGTTAGCTGTGATATATAATTTACTACATCTTGTAATGTGTTTCTTTTAACCCGTTTGTTGGAAATTGGGGAATATGTTTTTCCAATTCTTGCAAAAAGTAACTTTATGTATTCATATACTTCTGTTGATGTTCCAACTGTAGATCTGGGGTTTCTGCTCTTTACTTTCTGCTCTATTGCAATAGCAGGTGCTATACCTGTTATAGAATCAACCTCAGGTTTATCCATTCTTCCCAGGAATTGCCTTGCATATGAACTAAGGCTTTCAACGTACCTTCTTTGACCTTCTGCAAATAATGTATCGAATGCTAACGAGGATTTTCCTGACCCTGATAAACCAGTAATTACAACCAGCTTTTTTTTAGGAATTGTTACGCTAAGGTTTTTTAGGTTGTTTACCCTTGATTTAGAGATAGATATAATATCTGGGTTTCTTTGTTTCATTGTTAAAAGCAGGAATTTGTCTAAAAAATTCCTGCAAAATTAGAACTTTATTTGCTTTTGCAGGTATAATAGCTATATTTGCATTAATGTTTAACTAACCAATAGGAGATAGATTATCGATTAAAACTCTACCATTTTTTTGTTCATTAACTTAAAATAGGTAATATGAGTAAGGTAACACGCAGTGAAAAAGAACTTGTAAAAAGTTTTATTAACGGTGATCATTCCAGCCTCCAAATTCTTATTGAACGTCATCAAAATAGATTATATTCTTATATATTTCTACTGGTGAAGGATAAGCAATTGGCAGATGACATTTTCCAGGATACATATGTAAAGGTAATAAATACCCTAAGAAAGGGCACTTACAATGATGAAGGTAAGTTTATTCAGTGGGTTATGCGCATAGCTCACAACCTTGTTATTGATCATTTCCGGAAATCTAAAAAAGTTCCCACAGTAGATAATTCCTACAATGATTTTGACGTCTTTGATACGATTAAATTTACAGACCCTTCTGTGGAGGAGCAACTTGTAGTTGATCAAATCCATACGGATGTTAGAAAGTTGCTTGAATTCTTGCCAGAAGAACAACGTGAAGTATTATATTTAAGATGCTATTCAGGTCTTAGTTTTAAGGATATTGCAGAACAGACAGATGTAAGCATCAATACTGCATTGGGTAGAATGAGATATGCGATCATTAATATGAGAAAGATAATAGAAGAGAATAAAGTAATACTTACTTCTTAATTTTCGCTTTTGCTAAAGTTATGTAATCAGACATTTGACCCTTCTGATTTCTTCAACAAACAAAACTTCAATACCACTTACAAACAGGCACAATAAATTGAACGTTAACTGCGTTAGGTTATAAAATGATATAAACCTACGTATGGCGTATGATTAAATTTACTTTAAAACAACATCAGAATTCATCCAAACACTTGTCTGTAACTTCCCATATACCATCTGAACTTACCATGAAGATCATATATGGTTATGCTGCTGCTCTAGCGGTTGAAAATACAGATTGTCTTGGATCGATTGATATATTGCTAAATTAGAACTTGAATTCATTGGTGCTATTAACTAATTGCTTTCTGAGCTAATTTTACTCAAGCACATCATCTAATATATGAGCAATCTCAGCTTCCTTAGATATCACTCCTTGTAGGAGTTTAAATTGTGTTTTAGACCTATCCAAGTTATGTTCAGCATAACCCGTATCGTAATAAACGTTGCCCATTAAAAAATCGGTTAAAAACCTTATTCCCTGAATATATATTACTGACAGCATTCCAGAATAAATGTTATTTAATTCGTTATCAGTCAAATCTATTTTTATGGTGCTAAAGTAGCCCTGTGCTAAAGCTTCAAAGTGATCAATATTAAACTCAACTTTTGATAGATCTTTTTCGTCTTCTTTTGCAAGTGAGGTAATGGACCTAACCATATCTCCAAAGTCAAATAATATACTACCTTCCATAACAGTATCCAAATCAATTATTAGAGGATAATTATTATTTCTAAAAAGAATGTTTTCAAGCTTTGTATCATTGTGTGTTAATCTGTAATTAAAATCATTTGCATTTACAATACTTGACATTTCTTCTGCTATTTTAGTATTGCTATTGGCAAAACTTATCTCCTCTGATGCTTTTCTAATATTTTGAGATTTAGTTTTCTTAACCGCATCAAGGTAATCATCCAATCTTCGTTGTGGATTGTGAAAGTCAGGTATGGTAGGCCTAAAGCTGTCTGAATTAATGCTATTAAGTAGTTTTTGAAATCTACTCATTGCCATACCAGCATCTTGCGTAATATTAATTGATGGCGATAATTGATGTGTTAGCGAATCATTTAAATATACAGATAACCTCCAGCAACTGCCATCAGAATCAATATGATGGATCTGTTTATTATTAGTTTTAATATAGGGAGGGTAATATTTTCCTGATAAGCCATTTGAGGTAATGTAATTATCTAGAACCTCATAATTATTTACTAGACATTCTAGGTCGAATACACTTTTATTTACCTTCTGAAGGATATATTTATTATTTATGGTTTCAGCAAGGTATGTTTTGTTTATATGACCATCCCCATATGGTTTGATGCTTGTAGTACTCTCCTGGGAAAAGTTTGAGAAGATATCATTAATATGTGTAGTATCTATCATTTAAGAAGAACCTAGCTCCATATATTAGTTGGGTAAATACCTTTGTCAACGAGATCTTTTACCCTTTTAATGGTCGTTTCTTTATCGTCTTTATAAGTAACACCGAACCATTTATCGTTGCTAGTGAGCATAGTTATCTCAGCTTCATTTTTTTTGATTAAGTCATTTGCTACACTTGGGATATAAAACTCAGCTTTGATATTATCCGCGTTGTTGGCGATAAATATTCGAAAATCTTTTTCTAGTTGATCAAAAAATAAAGGGGTAAAGCCCCAGAAATTCATTGATACAACTGAGTTGGCATCAATATCATGTTTTATGTTATTCTCTTCAAATACAATTTTACTTCCTTGGTTTATTATACTTGTGCGTTCAACTACATCAGTAAGGTATCCCTTATCTGTTTGGCATACACCTCTTGATACACTGCCATTTTCACTTAGTGTATTGGAAAGTTTGTAGCCAACCATTCCATATTCCGATGAGTTATTACCTTTTTCATGCATAAAATTACTTATTAACTCAAATGCATTTTTACCATAGAAATCATCCGCATTAATTACTGCGAATGGCTCATTTATTACATTCTTAGCAACTAAAACTGCATGTCCTGTTCCCCATGGCTTTATTCTTTCAGAATTTATACTAACGCCATCGGGAACTGCTGATACTTCTTGTAAAACATAATCGGTTTTAATCTTTCCATTTAAACGTGGCTCATAGATATCTTTGAAATCCTTTTCTATTTTTGGGTTTAGAACAAACACTACCTTTCCAAAACCTGCTCTAATTGCATCAAATATTGAGTAATCTATAATGCTTTCACCGGAAGGACCAATTTCATCCATTTGTTTAACTCCACCGTACCTACTCCCAATTCCTGCTGCTAGTATTAATAATGTTGGTTTCATATGTTGGTAAATTTATTTTTTTAAAAAAAGTATTTATTTCCAAGCACTGAGTTTGTGCCATTTTGCTGCGTAAAAGTATATAAAAAGATATAGTGGTATCATAACAATATAGGCCAACTGAGATGAGAAATCATCAGCAATCATACCCCAGGCTAATGGCAATATGGCACCACCAGCAATTGCCATTATTAGCATGGCCGAACCTGTTTTTATAAATTTATTTAAGCCATGTAATGCCAAAGGCCATATTGCAGGCCAAACAATTGCATTGGCTAAACCCAATAGAGCTACGAATGTTACAGATATCATTGGAGGTGTTAACACCACAATTATAGAGAATAATATACCCAGAATGGCTGATATGGCTAAGGCCTTTTCCTGTGATAAGTATTTAGGAATTAATATTATACCTATTACATACCCCACAATCATGGAAGCAAGGGTCAATGACGTAAATATTTTTGCTGTATCCAAAGGAATCCCTAGAGACCTTCCATAACTAATAATTGTATCACCTGCAATCACTTCCGCACCAACATAAAAAAATAATGCAAGTACCCCTAACACAAGGTTGGGAAATTGAAAGATATTTGTTTTCCCCACAACATCATTAACGTTCTCGTCCTGTTCTTCTTCAATCTCAGGAAGAGGGGCAAACCTTATCATAATTCCAAGAAGCACTAGAACAATGGTCATCACTAAGTAGGGTAATATGACTCTTTCAGCTAGGCCATCAAGAGCAATTACTTTTGCAGCTGCATCTAAGTTGCCAAGATTTGCCACAAAGGTATCTCCATCATTTAATATAAAATATGCTAGAATAAGAGGAGCTATAGCTCCTGCGACTTTATTGCATATTCCCATTATGCTAATTCTTTTGGCTGCAGATTCTCTAGGACCGATAATTGTTACGTATGGGTTCGATGCTGTTTGTAATAATGCGAGTCCAGTTCCTAAAATAAATAGCCCCAAAAGAAATAATTCATAAACTCTTGTTTGGGCTGCTGGTATAAACATTGCTGTACCAATTGCCATAACAAATAATCCAACCATCATACCATTTTTAAAACCAGTCTTTTTCAGTATCCATGAGGAAGGAAGCGCCATTACTGTATATGAAATATAAAAGGCAAAGGTCACAAATAATGCCTGAAAGTTTGTTAATTCACAAGCAATTTTTAAATAGGGAATTAATATGCCGTTAAGCCAGGTAACAAAACCGAATATGAAGAAGAACAAACCTATTATAGTGATGGATATGATATATGTGCGTTTATCCTTAGTGGGTGTGTTTTTCTGATATTTATTTTCCATGTTTATTGCTTTATTTTAACACCTCAATAATACAAAAATACATGGATAACAGCTTGTATTGAAATGAAAGTTATTTTGCTTTTATAAACCTAATAGAAAATTGGTAGGGTTTTGAAATGGTATTGTTACTCAACGTTTGATTAGGCCAATTCTGATATTGAAAGTAGGCTATCTTCTGATACAATAATTGATTCGATTTTTTTGCGCAATGCCTTATTGGCTCTAGATAACTGAGACTTGGAGGTGTTTATGCTTATTTGCATTATTTTGCTAATCTCTTTGTGAGAATATCCTTCAATTGTTCTTAACTTAAAAACAGTTTGATATCCAAAAGGTAATTCATGTAAAAGGGCTATAATTTCCGCATGAGATATTCTTGATACTACCAGGTTATCCTGAGATATATAGGTATTTGAGCTTTCAGGATCTATATCTTTATTTATAAGGTTCTTCTTCTTATAATAATTTAAAGCGGTTGTTACCATTATCTTTCCCATCCATGCTTCCAATGAACCTTTTCCGCTATAGTCTTTAAGGTACTTGAAAGCCTTTATGAAACCTTCTTGGAGTATGTCTTCTGCATCAGCAAAATTTTTACTATACCTCAAGCATACACCAAAAACCTTAGTTGAATAATGTTCATAAAATGTATTTTGACATTTCCTGTCATTTTCTAGGCATTTTTCTATTAAGCCTTTTAATTCAGTGGATATGTATGGTTTCTCCATATCTATATAAATAACTCCTTGCAAATATATTATATATTTTCCTAAATGGCTAAAGTACAATATAATAACACGGTAAACTTATTTATTGACTATTCTAATCATTATAGTTAAGAGAAGATTATAGGAAATGATAAAAAAATGGTTAGTCAAATGAGAGTTTATTAAGTTGGGAAAGGAATTTAGATTCTTTTTCCTCATTATTGCAGCTACCATCGTTAGGTTTTCCTTCACAGCTACAACCTAATTTATTCATACTTTCTGTGTCAACAGATGTGCACTGTTTTTTAAATTCGCCATCTTTTTTAAAGAACATTTTTATGGCAATCCCTGCAAAAGCGACGGCTAATAATACAATTGCAAGAAGAAGTATCTTGAGGAACATTTGCTTTAAAATTTGAGGTTACAAATGTAATCAAATAACACGAATTAACATTAATAGTTTTAATTTGTAGAGTTAATTTTTAGCGCATAGCATATAATTGCGCATGCCACAGAAGCATTTAAAGATTCAGGTGCATTTAGTTCATTTCTTGAAATCATTGGGATGGTTAGTTTTGAGGTTATATGTTTTTCCAATTCTGTTGATAACCCATGGGCTTCACTTCCAATCAATATAATTCCTGGTTTAGGAGTTTTTTCAGTATTTAAAGATTCTCCATCCATAACCGCTCCATATATTGGCATGCTGCTGTGCAAACTACTTATAAATGGTTCCAAATCCATATATATAAGCTTTACGCGAGATAGTGAGCCCATTGAAGCTTGCACAACCTTTGGGTTAAAAGAGTCAACAGTATGTTTAGAGCAATAAATAATATCTATCCCAAACCAATCAGCTGTTCTTATTATGGTGCCAAGGTTTCCAGGGTCCTTAATATCGTCAAGCATTATGCTAAAATTATTTGGATCTGCAGCAGTATCCTTTTCGATTAGAGGTATTTCAAAAATACCTAAAACATCAGATGGACTTTTCAAGGCGCTTATTTTTTTCATTTCCTTTGAGTCTACACAATGACATTCTACCCCAACTAAATTATTACTAAATTTATTTAACCATTCTTGAGTCGCATATAATTTGGTTGTATTTAGATTACTCTTAAGAAAGTCTAAAGTGTTGATGGTACCTTCTGATATGAAGAGCCCATGCTCTTCCCTATACTTCTTCAGTTTTAGCTGATTAATTAATTTGATATTTGATTTGCTAAGCATCTGTGTGGCAAAAATAAAGCCCTTTCGGGGTACGAAAGGGCTTCAAAATTAAAGTTTTTTTCGGAATATTTTATTCTCCGGTAACATCAAGGCTAATGTCAACTGCAACATTTTTATATAATTTTACTGTTGCTGTGTATTTACCCACCTCTTTGATGTGATCTTCATCAATGTGTATTTTCTTACGATCAATATCAAGGTCTTTGGCTTCTTTTATGGCATTTGCAACCATAATTGAATTCACAGATCCAAATATTTTACCTGAGGTACCAGCTTTTACACCAATCGTAAGTTCAGTATCTTTAAGTAGTTCAGCCAATGATTCTGCTTCCTTTACAATTTTTTCTTCCTTGTAAGCCTGTTGCTTTTTCATTTCAGCAAGGGATTTCTTCTTTGAGTCGGTTGCAATGATAGCATAGCCTTTAGGTATTAGAAAATTTCTTCCGTACCCATCTTTTACGGTGATTAGGTCATTCTTGTAACCAACACCTTGTACATCTTCTGTTAAAATTAATTCCATTTTCTAGTCCTCCTTTATTTTAGTAAATCAGCAACGTAAGGCATAAGTGATAGATGTCTAGCTCTTTTTACAGCCTGTGCAACTTTCTTTTGATATTTTGTTGATGTTCCTGTTATACGACGTGGTAATAGCTTACCTTGTTCGTTTACAAATTTCAAGAGAAAATCTGGATCCTTGTAGTCGATATATTTTATGCGACTTTTTTTAAAGCGGCAGTATTTTTTCTTTTTGGTATCTACCGCTATCGGTGTCAAATATTTTATGTCTGAATTAGCTTGTGCCATAGTACATTTTTTTTAATGGTTAAACATTATTTAGCTTCCGCTTCCTGCTTTTTTTTCTCTTTCTTGTTCTTACGTTTTTTCTCGTTGTATGCAATAGCATGTTTATCGAGTTTAACGGTCAGGAATCTTAAAACGCGTTCATCACGTTTCATTTGAAGCTCCAATTCTGCTATTAATTGCCCATCGTTATTGAATTCGACCAGATTGTAAAAACCAGTGGTTTTTTTCTGAATTGGATATACGAGTTTGCGAAGTCCCCAATCCTCACGGTGCACAATTTTTGCACCATTACTTTTAAGGAATTCCTCATACTTTTTTACCGCTTCCTTCATCTGTTCATCAGACAAAACGGGAGTTAAAATGAAAACGGTTTCGTATTGGTTCATAATAATTTATATTAGTTAAAAGATTTTATATCTATTCCCAAAATAGGGAGCGCAAAAATACAAATATATTTTAATGAACCAAGCCCCAATGCAAAAAATATTTTGCAGATTTCCAGTTAGTTAATGTGCCAGCCTTAGTGTTTTTATTTTTCTAA
>TARA_Y100000385_G_scaffold282354_1_pt1 | contig 13055 bp, 15 predicted proteins | sample TARA_Y100000385 | Tara Oceans TARA_Y100000385 (sample SAMEA2620980) | marine metagenome | biome: marine biome (ENVO:00000447); feature: surface water layer (ENVO:00002042); material: "saline water (ENVO:00002010), including plankton (ENVO:xxxxxxxx)" | depth 5 m
GTCGGAATATCAGTTGCAACGGACACTGGTTATTGTGGGTACTTCCCCATCGCTCATGAGGGAGGAGATAACCTTGACAGTAACGCAGTCCTTCGATGGGCAAGGGATACCCTTGGAGGATCCCAAGACAAGGTTGGAGCAAACTTGCTCTACGATCTTGAGTGGCTTAGGTCAGCAGGGGTACAGGTTAACGGCAAGCTCAGAGATATACAAGTTGCCGAGCCCTTAATTGACGAAGAAAAAGACGGTGGTTTTAGCTTAAATAATCTTTCTAAGTTTTATCTTAATCATGAGAAAGAAGAAAAGCTATTACGAGAAGCAGCAAAGTCTTTTGGCGTTGATCCAAAAGGTGGTTTATGGAAATTGCCTGCTAGATACGTAGGTCCATATGCCGAGGCTGACGCGCAGCTTCCACTAGAGATATGGAAGAAACAAGAGGTCATCTTAAAAGAGCAAGGCTTATGGGATATATTCGAGCTTGAGTCTAGGTTACAGAATGTTACACTAGATATGAGGTTTAAAGGTGTACGTATAGACATGGACGAGGCTGAAAAGCTAAACGATCTTTGTCTATCACAAGAAGCTAAGCTGCTGACAAAATTAAGAGACGACTGCGGTCATGTTGTAGAATGCTGGTCTCCTGATGACTTGTCAAAAGCCTTTGATAAACTAGGTATTTGGTATCCGCGTACAAACAGAGGTAACCCTTCTTTTACTAGTGATTGGTTAAGCAGCCATGATCATAGCTTTGCTAAACAAGTATCTGAGTGGCGCAAAGTAAATAAAATGCGTCGAGATTTTATAGAAGGTATTTGCTTAAAGCAATCTTATAATGGTAGGATACATGCACAGTTCCATGCCTTGCGTAAAGACGCCGATGGTACTCGTACCGGTAGGTTTAGTTCGTCAACGCCTAACTTGCAGCAGATACCTGCTCGTGATCCGCACTGGGGGCCATTAATTAGAAAACTATTTTTACCAGACGAAGGTAAACAATGGGCATGTCTTGATTACAGTCAACAGGAACCTAGAGTCTTGATGCATTACGCTGCGCTTCGCGGTTTAAGAGGTGCACAAGATGCTGTTGACCAGTATAACAATGATTCTGATACAGACTTCCATCAGATCGTTGCTGATATGGCTGGCATTAGTCGTAAACAAGCAAAGACTATTAACCTTGGTATGTTCTACGGTATGGGCATTTATAAGCTCAGTCAAGAACTAGGCATGGAGCAGTTTGAAGCCAAACCTATTTTTGAGCAATACCATAATCGTGTACCATTTGTGCGCCAGCTAGCTCATGAATGTACTAGAGCAGCTAACAGCAAGGGATATATAAAAACTTTACTAGGCAGGCACAGACATTTCAATATGTTTGAACCAGCTGATAGTAGAAACACATGGCCAAACAGAGAGACGCCATTGAACAGGGAAGCTGCAATGGAAGTATGGCAAGGCAGACCGTTACGCCGGTCGTTTACCCATAAAGCTCTTAATGCTTTGATACAAGGCAGCAGTGCGGACATGACAAAGAAAGCTATGCTAGATTTATATGATGAAGGTATAGTTGCACATATCACAGTCCACGATGAGCTTGATTTTTCCGTTGAGAATGATGTACAAGCGAACAAATACCGTGATATAATGGAAAATTGCGTTGACATAAGTGTACCACTTAAGGTTGATGTAGAACTAGGCCCTAACTGGGGTGAAATTAAATAGAAAGGAGAATGGTATGTGGTTATATACCGATCAAGGACACGTATCAGTTGTTGCAGACCGTAACAATGATAAAAAAGTTTTTGTGAGAGCCCGTAATAAGATGTCCTTGTTATATTTTTGGGATCACAAAGTAATAGAAAAGAAAGATGCTGATTACAAGTATCGCGTGCATATAAATAAAACAGAATTTGCACAGTACATGTACGACTATATCAGCAAGCTAGAGTATGACAATTTCAAGGGTCACCTGCTGCACTCAGGTGTAAGTACAGATGAGTATAAAGTTTATACTGATGTGTACCACGCAGGTTTAGGTTTTGAAGATGTCAACTGAAGCAGCCCTATGGCAGCTCGTCAAGAAAAATATTAATGGGCACCTGGTCCGAGTAGAAAATACAGCAGGATCAGGTACACCAGACGTGCATGCTTGTCATGAGTGTTTTGAAACATGGATAGAGCTTAAATTAGCAAAAGGTAATTTCTTGCATTTTAGAGCAAGTCAACTAGCTTTCTTTGCCAAGCGTTGCTTACGAGAAGGCGGCGCAGTAAAAGTACTGTGGCGTAAGCAAGATGATATTTGTTTAACTGATGCAAGAAAAGTTATGGCGGTAGTCGAGTCAGCTATTCCTAATAAAGATGGTAGCGTAAAAATTCCGATAGCAAATATCTCCCACCGAAAATTTTCTAAGCCGTGGCAATGGTCTATGATTTCGGAAAAAGTCTATGTTTAGTGTACAGATTGCCAATAGCATAATATGATCAATATTAGAAAGGAGAATGCTATATGAGTAGCAAAGTTTATGTAGTGCAAGAGGCGTCAGGTCGTAACCTGCTGCCTGCACAGGACTTCGGTACTATTGAAGTACTGCTACCCCCAGGAAACGTTGCTTTCAGTAGTAGTCCAACAGTCAGGCGTTTACGTCAAGGCTTGAGGAACTTTTCTGATAATGATTACCTATTACTTATGGGTGATCCAGCTGCAATAGCTATGGCTGGTGCTATAGCGTCTCAATCTAACCGCGGACGTATAAGACTACTGAAGTGGGATAGACAAGAGCAGCATTACTTTGTAGTTGACGTTGATATAAATGGAGGTAAAGTATGATCGATAAGTTAGAAGTAAATGACGACGATTTGAAGATGATTAGTGCCCTTGCTAACAAGCAAGTTTCACTTGAAAATCAAATCAAGTTGCAAGAAGATATTTTGAAAGGCATTAAAGAAGAGCACAAGCAAGTAAGTCAGGTAGATATTCCTGAGGCACTAGCTGAAGCTGGCCTTTCAGAATTTAAATTAGCCGATGGTACCAAGGTTACAGTACAGCAGTTTTATTCTGCATCAATACCTAAAGATAATATTGATGAAGCAATGAGCTGGCTGCGTGACAATGGCCACGGTGATCTGATTAAGAACACAGTATCTGTTGCGTTTGGCCGTGGTGAAGATGAGTCTGCAGCCAAATTAAAAGACTACTTAGGTACTAAAGGAAGTTCTTATGAAGATAAGACAGGTGTCCACCCGCAAACGCTTCGTGCTTTTGCTCGTGAACAAATCGAAGCTGGCCAGAACCTGCCCCTGGACACGCTTGGTATTTATATTGGGCAGAAAACCGTCATAAAGGAGGGTTAATATCATGGCTCGTGATATACAACAGAAAAAAGAGCAGCTTCCTTCAGTAATTAATTTTGCTGGGGATGCCTCTGACGGTATTGGCGAATTGTCTGCACAAGACTTAGCCATACCATACCTTGTGGTGCTTCAAAAGATGTCACCACAAACCGACACGCTTGATGTAAAGGCAGGTCAAATATTTAACACTGTTACAGAGAAAGCAGCTAATGAATTAGTTGTTATTCCATGTGCATACACACGAAACTTTGTTGAGTGGGTACCACGTGATAATGGTGGTGGACTCGTAGGAGTACACAATATAAATAGTTTGCCTGAACACAGTCGGATAGACAAGAGACTAGTTACAAAGACTGGTAACATTCTTGTTGAAACAGCAAACCACTTTGTTATTACAGTCGATGGCAATAACATTGATCGCGGCTTAATCTGCATGACAAGCACGCAGCTTAAGAAGAACAGGCGTTGGAATAGCTTGATGGCCGGTATCAGAATGACTGATGCTAATGGTCAGCTGTTTAGTCCAGCCCGTTACAGTCACATGTATACCCTTAAAACTATGCAAGAAAAGAACGACCAAGGTTCTTGGTATGGTTGGGATGTATCTTTGAAAGAGCAAGTCTCGGATATTAATTTATACACGTTGGCAAAAGACTTTGCGGCACAGGTTAAAGACGGCGCAGTTAGCGCTGGTCCTCCACCTAGTGATGAACCACAAAGTCCTGTATCCGACGACTTCTAGTAAGGGAGTGGGGAGGGCTTGTGCTCTCCCCACGCGGATATTATGATACATATAAAATTTAAAGAATTGTTTATGGGTTTAGATAGAGCCCATGGTAGTTATGAAATCAGTGGTAGCAGCAGAGCTGACGGCAAAAAACAAGGCCGCGCTAAGACTGTTAGAGAGGACGTGACCGATGAGAAATGGAAAGCCCATTGTGAAGGTAAGCACGGTCTTGGCATTATTCCTATTAATGATGATAGTGTATGTAGGTTCGGTGCTATTGACATCGACGAATACGACGGACTTGACTATAATGCAATCAATAAAAAACTCCATGACTTGGGATTCCCGTTATGGCCCTGTCAAAGTAAGTCCGGTGGAATCCACCTGTACCTTTTCACAAAAGAATGGGTTAGTGCTGATACACTGCAAAATAAACTCAGAGATATGGCAGCAGCCCTTGGGTTCGGGGGATCAGAAATCTTTCCCAAGCAAACACAGATCCTTGCGGATAGAGGTGACGTCGGCCAGTGGATAAACATGCCGTACTTTGGCAAGTCTCGCTGGTGTAACAACATGAACCCTGAAGATTTTGTTGCTGCTGCTTTAGATAAAAGACTTACAGAAAAAGATCTTAATGATTTAAAAATAAAAATGCCTGAGTCAGACTTCGACGACGGTCCACCTTGTTTGCAGCACTTATCAGGACAAGGATTTCCTGCAGGTACTCGCAACAACGGCTTGTTTAACGTTGCTGTGTACTGTCGCAAGCGAGATCCTGACAACTGGCAACGAGACATGGAAGGCTTTAATACAAAATTAATGGATCCTCCTTTGTCTAGCTCTGAGGTTCAAGGTGTTATTAAATCTGCAAGTAGAAAAGAGTATCAATTCACTTGCAGCAAGGCACCAATAGCTCCTTATTGTAATGCTGCTGTATGTAAACTTCGTAAGTTTGGCATTGACGGAAGCAATGATCTACCTGCTATACACTCGCTTACTAAGTTTAATACCTCTCCACCTATCTGGTTTTTAGATGTAGATGGCGGCGGCAGATTAGAATTAGAAACCGATGACTTACAAAATCAACGACGGTTTCAACGCAAGTGTATGGAAAAATTAAACACCATGCCTAACAAGATGAATGATAATGCTTGGACTAAATTAATTAATCACCTGCTTGAAAACCTAACAGTTGTTGAAGCTCCTGTTGATGCTAGTCCTATTGGCCAGTTGATGGAACATGTAGAAAGGTTTTGTAATGGACGTGTACAAGCTAAAAACAGAGATGAGTTATTACTTGGTAAACCATGGACTGATGAGGGACGACATTATTTTAGGGTTGCTGATCTTATGGCATACCTCGATCGTATGCATTTCAGAGATTACCGCGTACACCAAGTAACTTCAGTACTAAAAGGGCAGCAAGCTGAGCATCACTTCTTTAACTGTAAAGGTAAAGGTGTTAACTGTTGGTCTATACCAGAGTTTGATAAGCATGACGACAGCTTTGAGACACCAAATATACAAGGCAAAGATGACTTGTTCTAAATGGAATATAGTATTTGGTCCTCCTGGTACGGGCAAGACTACCTTTGGTATGAAGTTTGTAGAAGATCAGATTAACGCAGGCATAGATCCTAGTCGCATTGGCTACATAGCATTTACAAGACGTGCTGCCAATGAAGCAAGAGAACGAGCTCAAGAAAAGTTTAATCTAAGTGACGATGATCTTAATTACTTTAGAACTATACATAGCCTGTGCTTCATGCAGCTAGGTATTAACCCTAGTCACATGATGCAAAAGCAGCATTGGACAGAGCTTGGTGAGTTGATTGGTGTAGAAACATCAGGCATGGGTGGCATGAATGAAGACGCATACAACATGTCTATGCCTACTGGTGATAGATTATTTTTTTTAGAAAACTTATCTCGTATAACAAGGTCTTCATTAAGAGAAGTGTATGAACAAACAGTTGATGATGATATAGACTATGATCAATTAGTAATTGCTGCCAAGACTTTAACTGACTACAAGAAAAATAGAAAGCTACTAGACTTTACAGACTTACTAGATAAGTGGTTGTTCGACGGCTTTGTACCAAAGCTAGATGCTTTGTTTGTTGATGAAGCTCAAGACTTATCAAAGCTGCAATGGGAAGTTGTGCATAAGATTAGCCGCGATGTACCTCTTAAATATGCAGCAGGCGACGATGATCAAGCTATATATCGATGGGCTGGTGCCGCTGTTGAAGAGTTTATTAATTTACCTGGTACAAAGAAGGTACTCTCTCATTCATATCGTATACCTGAGGCTGTACATACCATGGCCACGTCTTTGTTAGATGGCATAGGTCATAGACAAGAAAAAGAATTTACGCACAACGGTAACGTTGGTTATGTAAACTATCATTTTAGTCCTGATGACTTAGATCTTAGCACAGGGTCTTGGCTGCTGCTAGCTCGGAACGGTTATATGCTACGCGAGTATGAACGTATCTGCGATCAAAATGGCTATCCATATGAGAGCCCCAGCCGTAAACCTCTCGAGTCTGCTGCACTTAGAGCAGTCAAAGATTGGACTCAGCTTTGCAAGGGTGAGACACTGGTTGGTAAGCAACTTAAAAATGTTCGTCGGTTTCATGGTTTCTCCTTAAAAATAGATGACGAACGTATTTATGCTTTGTCAGATCTACCAGTAGAAGATGGGCCATGGTTCGAGGTCTTTCATAAGATCAGCCCGACACTACGAGAATATTTTCTAGCAGCAAGAAGACAAGGTGAAAGCCTGTCTAAACCAAGAATAAAGATTAACACTATTCACGGAGTTAAAGGAGGAGAGGCAGATCATGTAGCCGTTATGCTAGATATGGCAGCAAGATCTCATAGATATATGCAGATGTTTCCTGATGACGAACATCGTGTGTTCTATGTAGCAGCAACACGAGCTAAGAGCGGATTAAATATAATTCAGCCACAATCTCGACTCTTCTTCGAAATGTGACCTCCTAGAATGACCATAGAGAGCGGAGAAAAGTATGACCCATAGTAACATATACCCATTTAAGACCCGCCCTTACGCGCATCAGAGGAAAGCCTGGGAGCTTTCGCGCGATAAGGACGAGTTTGCACTGTTCATGGATATGGGAACAGGCAAGTCTAAAGTAATTATAGATAACATTGCTTACCTATATGACAGAGGGCGGATAGATTCCGCTTTAATAATTGCACCCAAGGGTACATATCAAAACTGGACGCGTAACGAGATACCAACTCATATGCCAGATCATATAGTAGTTAAGACTGCTGCCTGGTCTGCTGCACCTAAGAAAGAAGATAAGAAAAACCTTGAAAATATATTTTTCTCAATGTCTGATTTGCGTGTACTAGTTATGAACATTGAAGCGTTTAGTACTACCAAAGGTGTAAAGTTTGCCGAGCAGTTTTTACGCTGCGCCGGAGATTGTATGATGGTTGTTGACGAGTCTACTACAATCAAGAACCCTAAGGCTAAGAGAACCAAAGCAGTTATCAAAGCAGGGATACAGGCAAAGTATCGTAGGATACTAACAGGCGAACCAGTAACGCGTAGTCCATTAGATTTATATGCACAGTTCCAGTTTTTAAATCCTGTGTGTCTAGGCTTTAGCAGCTTCTATACATTTAGAAACAGGTATGCCATCATGATTGATATGAAGGCCGGAACTAGATCATTTAAAAAGATTGTAGGCTTTCAAAGATTAGAAGAGCTTGGAGAGCAGATCAAGCCATTTAGCTACAGGATTAAAAAAGAAGAATGCTTAGACCTACCACCTAAAACATATATGTACAGGGAAGTTGAGCTAACACCAGACCAAAAGAAAGTTTATAAAGAGCTGTCTGATTTAGCCGTGTCAACAATAGACGGTAACGTACTTTCAGTTGATACAGTACTAACACAAATGCTTAGGCTGCATCAGATTACTTGTGGCCACTATAAGTCTGATGACGACGTTGTTATACCATTGGCTAATAACAGGCTAACAGAATTAATGCAAGTACTAGAAGAGTCTTCTACTAAGGTGATTATATGGGCTACATATATACAAGACATTCTAGCTATTTTAGCCGCTCTTAAAAATGAGTATGGTGATGAGTCAACAGTAGCTTATTACGGAGCCGTAAACCAAGATGATAGAAACACAGCTATTGATAGGTTTCAAAAAGATCCTACTTGCAGATTCTTTGTAGGTAACCCTCAAACAGGATCTATGGGGATTACACTTACTGCAGCAGATACTGTTGTTTATTATTCTAACAACTATAATCTAGAGCATAGGCTACAGTCCGAAGATCGCGCACACAGGATAGGTCAAGACAAAAATGTATTGTATGTTGATTTAATTTGTAGAGGTACCATAGACTCTAAGATTGTCAAAGCTCTAAGAGATAAAAAGAATATTGCCCAGCAGGTTATGGGAGATGACTGGAAACAATGGCTTACTTAGCTTGTCTATTTTCTTGGCCCATCCAAATACCAAAGATACCTGTCATGACACCCATGATCACAGATACAAAAGCCGATTGCTGCATGGTAGGATCTGGTAAAGACATAAACCACTCTGCACAACGCCACGACATTGCAACACTAGCAATCATGGTTAGTCTTGCTATTAAATTGTAGTGGATAAGATCTTTTAGCCACGCCTTCAAGCAATCTCAAAGTGAGGTGCATCAATAAAGGGGCGACGTCCTTCACTTCTCCTTAAGTCTACATATGAATTCATTGCTGCCTCCATACTCTGGTCCCATTCGCGTATATCAGGGATTGACCAAGCAGCACCCCATCTTATACCTAGTCCAACCTCTTGTGCTGCCATCTTAAAAGCATCAGCAATATCATCATATATGTTTATCTCCCAGGAGATACGAGGCCCAATATAAGCTACCACATCAACAGCATTGCCTTCAATGTGTTTGCTCTTCATTGTCTGAGAAGCCCCACTTGCTACTAGTTCTTTTTGTTGGTCCACAGTTCTTAGTCCACAGGTTACGCCAAAGTCTATTTTAGTATAGGTAATAGCTTTTTTTACAACACGTACTAGCTCAGGGTTAACACCTGCTAACCGGTTCATACTATTGTCTGATAGTTGAAACATTATTTATCTCTCCTGTTTATTAAATCAAAGAGAGCAGAAACTTTTTGTTCTAATATTTTTACGCGTACTAGTATCTCTGCTCTAAACGCAATTGCACCGGCTCCTACTCCAACAATACCAGCAGCAATAGGCCAAAGATCTAGCAGTTCAATCACTTACTTAACCCCTTATATTTTTCAAATGTACGCAAGCCGCCAAGACCTAACATTCCCATTAACACAGTTAAAAGCGACTCCATGTCAAACGCAGGAAGCTCAGGAATTTCAGCACCAGTGTACGCAGTTGCAAACAAAACCAGCGGAGTAATAACAAAGTGATACGCAAGCGCGACACCACAGGTCCATCCGACAAACGGACGCCATCCAGCAACAAAAAGGGAACGGTGCGACGCTTCTTGTTTGTTGATTTCAAGTTGTCCTTTCGCAAGTTCTTGTGCATGCCTTTCTGCCATAGTAGCTAAGTCATGTGCCAGCTTAGCCTTCTGGTCTTTATCCTCGATAAACTTATCGAGCAGCCCGGTTACCGGTCCTATCAATGCTTGTATCATATCATGCCCATCCTTTATCCTTTACTCCCTTTAATAAAAGGAAACCTATAAACGAGAGTGCAAGTAGCGCAGCCAAAGCTAATAGGCCTATACCTACGTTTTCAACTAACTTTTCTCTAGCCTTTTTTACATCAATCGCGTTTTGTTGTCTACGCTTTCTAGCATCGACTTGAAATCTAACCCAGTCAGCGTGTAACCCAGGCCGTCCCACATAAATCATAAACTGTTTTAACTCGTCTTCTTTCTGCCTTATTTGTTCCAAGGCCATAAACTCTTCAAGGTCATCACCATCGTCTTGACGCAACCTACCAAAAAAGCTATTTTTCTTTTTAGTGCCTCGTGAATGGAGTGCGTCCTTAGCGTTAGTGAAATCACCAATTGCTTTAGCGCAGTCTGCAATTTCTCTACCATTTGATACTGCTTTCTTTATTATTGCAAAGGCAGCATTTGCTGCCGCTAATTCTGCTAACACTGGTGATGCTTCCTTTCATTAGTCTAATAGGCCCTCTTTGGGATACTTAGTTTTTGTAGCTTCCCATTTAGTTATTAATCCGTCAAGATCACTTGGTAATGTTTCACCAGCTTCTTTTTTAGCTTTTATATATTTTAGTATTCCGTCTAGCTGATCCCCTATATTCGGGTACTCCATAGATCTAGTAATGTGGTGCTTTGTATTTTCTGATGATTCAGCGAATTTAGCTGCCATATCAGCGTCAGCTGATAAATCTACTTCTGTACAAGCAATTTCATCTGGTTGGCTAGGCAAAGTAACACCATCAAAAATTACAGCGTAGTTTAATTGGTCTTGAGTATTAAACCCTAAATAACGCCACAGTACTTTTGGTCCAGGGTTAGAGTTGTCTGGTTCTAAACCTCCAGTATCTTCTGGCGGTATAAAAGGGTGGCTATCAACTTCTTTATATGTAATAAATTTTTTTGCCATTATGCTATACCTGCCATTTGTCCGTTAATAATTATAGGATTATCATGAGTATACCAGGTGTTAGAGTCCCAAGAATGATAATAACCGGTACAGTATAACGCGCCAGATTCCATCAAAAAGTAGTGGGTTGAAGAATCACTGCTGTAGTCGCCGACCCAAACATCAACTACTTTACCGTGTGCATTATAGGGAAGCTGGGGAGTAGTCCAATAGTAATAATTAGCGCCTTGCCTGTAACGCTGATAGGCGTTATTACGACCAGTATGCCAAACAGTACCATCGCTAAGCAGCATGATAATTGAATTAGTAGAACCCCAACCACCGCTGGCAAATTTAACAGGAAAACGTTTGGAGTTAAATTTATGCCATGGTTCTGTAGTTCCTGCAACCTGGCTAGCCCAGTCTGTAAACTGTTCTTCGCGGCCGGTGTATGTACCTCCAGTTCTTCCGCCACCTAGCTGGCCATAGCCGGAGTATCCGGCACCAAACAAGCGGTAGTCTTCAGTTAAAACGAACAGTTGACCGTATTGACCGCCTACTGTCCAGAGATCAATTGCTTTATTAAATGTACCAGAAGGGCCAAAGTAAGCAGCCAAACTTGTGTGATTATTTGTACCTGCTGTCGATCCTGACATAATCTGTCCATAGCCAGAATAGCCTCCTGTTGAAACCGTTCCGTCATCGAATAAAAAAGCAGAAAAACAAACGTCGCCGTTGCCGCTTAGATCAAACTTAGTGCATTTATTACTTACATTCCAAGTGCTAGATCCTGAGTGTCCTAACGGAACAAAAGTACTTTGATTATTTCCATGAGCGTGCTGCATTTGATAATATGAGTTACGACCGGTACCCCACAGTTTTCCATCGGCATCAAGGTAAATACAAGTTCCGTATTGGCCATTTGTGGCTTTTACATAAACAGCATCTTCAACATATTGAACGCCAGACTCACTGTAGCCATGAGTTGTTTTCGGCTGTCTTACACAGCACCTAGGTCGATATGTAGCGGCATTACTAGTTGTGCTGTTGTTTGTACCTGTTTGTCCATAACCGTTATAACCCCAACCCCAAAGAGTTTTATCATCTGCAAGCGCATGAAAAGTATTTGCCGACTCATAGAGCTCGCAGGCATTAGTAACCTGTACAAATTTTCGCTTTTTATTAATCCTTGTATCGTAGTAAGGCCTGTCATACCAGTTGCTACTGGCTGAAGCCGTTGAAAACGAATGTCCGACAACTCGCCAAGCAGCTCTATTAGAAGTAGAGCTATCACCTACTTGACCGTGGCCGTTGTAACCGTTAGCCATCATAATGCCATTTTTAAACAAGACTAGCTGGGTGTAACCAGTATAAACTCCAACAATTTTAAAGCCGTCAACGCCATCATCAAAAGCGTGGTCTTTCAAATCAGCCATCGCCCAAGTATCTGGAAAAGCTGATTTTGCTTGTGTTTTTAAGGCTATTTCCATAAGAACAGTACCGTAAATCGATACCCACTGCCAAGGGCTATGCAAAGTAGCACCATTATAATCCCAGGAAGAATGGTTACCAGCGCCTTTATTTGAGTACTGGTTTAGTCCCATCATTGCTATTGATCGACCCTCATCGACAATAAAAGGATATATCCCAGCAGCGCCTTGCGTTGAGTTAGTCATGGTATAACGTAAATTTTTAGGAGAAACTTTATTTACGTTATAAATATCGTTATATAAACCTTTTCCTTTAGATACCATATCACCGTGCTGGGGCCGAGGTCCAGGGAGTGCTTGTATAGGAAAGAGTCCGCCGCCTCCACTTGACGAAGGTACAAAAGAGCTACCGCCAGAAGATGCTACTTTTTTAGGTAAGTCAGAAACAATCGTCGAGTTTGCCATTAGTAATCTCCGCCGTAAACATCTAGATAAACACTACCTTGAGCTCCCGATGTATCAGCACGCTTAGAAACGTATAGCGGATACTTAATTAAAAACCATCGATCACCGTCAAGCCATGGTGCTTGAGTCAAGTCTAAGCCGCTCTTTGCAGCAGTCGTACCGTATCCTGCGCCAGCTGCAACTTCAATTCCAAACAAGCTAACCCATCTAAAAGCTGTTACACTCTGTCCTAGCTGCTGAACAATAGTATTTCCAGGGGTGTTTGTTAAAGTTAATACTGTTGTAGTAATAGAAGCTACTCGGTATGAACCTCGATTAGCTGCAGCAACTGATGTTCCCATAGTTAGTAAAGATCCAACTTCAAGGCCAGCGTGGTCAGTAGCAGCAGACCAATTAACTGAATCAGTTCTTGTAAGAGTCATAGGATCAGAAGCCGGAGTACTACCAGGGACCAGGTTAACGGCTAGCGTATCAAAAA
>TARA_Y100000385_G_scaffold275586_1_pt1 | contig 13054 bp, 14 predicted proteins | sample TARA_Y100000385 | Tara Oceans TARA_Y100000385 (sample SAMEA2620980) | marine metagenome | biome: marine biome (ENVO:00000447); feature: surface water layer (ENVO:00002042); material: "saline water (ENVO:00002010), including plankton (ENVO:xxxxxxxx)" | depth 5 m
AGGTTTGGCTTGACAGCATTGTTCTATTAATTTACTGATAGGATTACATTTATTTATAAAATAAGAAGATGTTATAATTTTTAATTTTTTTAATTGATATGTTTTCCATATATTATCTCTAAGAGTAATTAGGGTAAAAAGATCTTTAATAGCATCCCAGTCTATACAATAACCTTCTTTGCAAATAATAGTAAAAGATTCTTCCAGATAATTAAATTTTACATTAACAATTTTTCCAATTATATTTTCTGATATTTTTATATATCTACAATTATTAATAATATTATTTTTTAATATTTGTAAATCATTATATGATTCAACATTGCTATATAATGTTTTATTATCTAATATATCAAATAATTTTTTCATTTGTGAATTAGTTAATGAAAATATTACTGCATTAGGATAATCTAGAAATTTATATATTATTTCTAAAATTACTTCAGGAATATTGTTTAATATCATTATCACATTTAAAAATTATAATAACATCATAAATCAAATTTGTTTGATCCAATTTAATATTATATATATATTATTTATGAATTACCATTCAAAACTTAGGGAAGAAATAAGAAAAATTCAAAATTTAGATACTAATCAGGAAGATAAAAATAGAAAAATATTTGAATTAATGAATAATTCTATTAAAAATGAGAAAAAAGAAGAGGAAAAAATATTAGTATGTAATCATTATGAAAGAGAATGTATTATAGTTGCTCCATGTTGTGAAAAATATTTTCCTTGTAGATTATGTCACGACGAAAATTCTGATCATAAAATTAATAGATTTGATATAAAAGAAATTATATGTAAAAAATGTAATAAAAGGCAGAAAGTCTCAAATAAATGCATGAATTGTGATATAATATTTGCAAAATATTATTGTAAAATATGTAATTTATGGTTAAATGATAAGAATAATCCTACATTTCACTGTAATGATTGCGGTATATGTAGAAAAGGAAAAAAGGAAGATTTTTTTCATTGTAAAAAATGTAATATATGTTTGTCAATAAAATTAAAAGAAGAACATATATGTGTTAATAATACTGGTAATTCTAACTGCCCTTGTTGTCACAATTATTTATTTAATTCAATTAAAGATATATCTGTCTTAAAATGTGGACATATTATACATAAAGAATGTCTTTCAGAATACCTAAAATATAATTTTCAGTGCCCTATATGTAAAAAAGGTATTGTAGATCTTACAGAACATTGGAAACAAATTGATAATTATATGAAAAATCAACAATTACCCGTAGAATATAAAGATAAGGTTTCTAAGATTATATGCAATGATTGTAATATAAAATCTGAAGTACCTTACCATTTTTTTTATCATAAATGTATAAAATGTAATGGATATAATACTTCTGTTTTATAATGCTCTATTTATTAATATGATACTCTTTAAAATTTAATAACTTCTCTCTTATTTCTGTCTCATATCGTTTATCTAATTCTTTACTACCTTTATCGTATATTTTCATAAAATTTTCAAACTTTTTTTTTCCTTTTTGGTCCAAAGTTCTAGCTTCTTTTTGCAGTTCGAAGTTAGTATCTAACATGTTATAACTTTTTTCAACCATATCGTTTATTACCTGTTTCTTTTCCCTTTTAACCCACATTTCTTTTTCAGCATTATATATTAATGCTTTAGAAGTTTTATCATCAGGTATTTTAGCATTCCAATTTTGAGGCTTTTTAGGATTAAAATGAATATATTCTACAAGATTAGGTATTGCCGAAAATGGTCCGTTAAACCAATTTCTAAAATGTCTATCTGTTATATAGCTTAAATCTTCCTTGCCAAAACCATTTATATGAATATTTATTTGCTTATTATCTATATTATTAGTTATGCTATTATCAATATTGTTAGTAGTATTGCCTGCTTTTTTTCATTAATATTTCTATATAATTCATTAAATATTCTTTATGATTTTCCATTTCTTCTTTTGTATGAGTTTTTAATAGCTCCATTTCCTGTTTGACTAAAGCCATTTCAGCTTCTTTTTGCTCTTTAACTAAAGCCATTTCAGCTTCAAATTCAGCTTCTTTTTGAGCCATTTCAGCTTCTTTTTGAGCCATTTCAGCTTCTAATATAGCAATTTTATCATTTTTAACTTTTTCTTTACAATTTTTCATATGTTTGCACATATTACTATTAGTCGAATATGATTTTTTGCAATAACTGCATTTATATTTTGATTCAGAATTAATTTCTGATTGATTTGAATTAGATTCAGAGGATTTTTTTGGATTTGAATAAGATTCAAATTGATTCAAAATTTTTGATTTAGCTTCTAAACGAAGTTTTAAGGTTTCAATGTTAATGTCTTCTAAAATAACCTTACATAACTTCTTCCTATTAAAATGCTTTCTTAAATCATTTTTTTGAACACACTTATAGCCACATCTTTCACATTTATAATTCATTTTATAATATCAATATATTATATATTTAAGTAATTTATAAAAAATCTTAAAATACTCTTAAATAAGAAAATAATAAGAAAATAATAAAAAAATCCAAAAAATTCTTAAATTTAGGAAAAAAAAAAAACCCCAGAGAGAGAAATTTTATTTTGGAAAATTTGAAAATGAAAACCAAAATGAAGGTGAACTTTTTTTGCTTTTTTTTGAGGTCCTAAAGTCAGTCTTAAGCGTTTTTTAATACCTTAAAATTATAAATTTAACTATAATATATATATATCTTTACATAAAGTTCCTTAATTTTATTTATAATAAGTTTCAAGTTAACAAATATACTAATATTGATACCATATATTTATATTATTGTTAATAAGTAACAAATTTAAATTAGATAAACTTCAATAAAATATAAAATAATATATATATAATCTAAATTATACAAAAAATTTTTTAATATTTTTTAACTTAATATAGCATATTCTCTGCACTAATTTTTAGATGACTTATTAAAGTGTTCATTATATATTTGTATGAAGATATTCTAATAGAAATATTCTTTATTTATTTTATTCCAATTTTTATTTATTTTTTTTTTATCAACTGTTTTTCATTATATTATCTTTGCAGAATTTTTCAGATAATTTTTCCAATATCATATTTTTCTAGTAGTTCATTATAATCTATATTATTATTCATTACAATAATATAATTTATCAAAATTCTATATATGTCATTTGATTTATATATCTATTTATTATATTTTTTATCTCTATAATTTTATAGTAATCATATAGATTATTATATTTTTCAATCAATAAATTATATTTATTCATAATATAGATATAACAATTATTTTTATGGTTGTTACAATCCTTTAATTTTATTATGTTTTACTTTCATAGAAGATTGCTTATTTGAGATCAAGTAATTTTTTTTTTTTTTTTTTTTTTTAAAAATATAAACAGGCAATTTTCCGTATATTTTTTTTTTAAATTTAATTCCTTATTACTATCAATTTTTGACAATTGAAATTTATTTATTTTTTTTTTCTTTTTATTTTCATTAATAGTATATACAGCTAATGCATTTAGAGTAAAATATGCAATCACGCCAATGGCAGTTAATGCGGACTCCATATATTATTTTGATATAAAAAAATTTATTGATATATATATATAAATGTATAAAAATATAATCAATCCAAAAAATGGTAAATTAGTAGATATTAATTCTACATTGGGAAAAAAAATTTTAAAAAAATATTTAAATTTACTTTTAGAACATTATATAGGTGGTTCAGGACCAAGAGGTATAAGAAGAGCTTTTGATGAGGATAATGATGAAACTTATCAATTTAATCATTATAATACAATTGATGAAGCAGATAATGAAGATTTAATTGGAAAAGTAATAGAATTAGGAGAACTGCCGACAGATGCTTGGTTTACCTATGCGGATGGAATAATCTATAAAGTAATAGAATATAACGGTAAAATTGATAAAATGATTTGTAAAAAACTAGGAGAAGATATTTTATATGAATTAGATCCTTTTTTAGTTCCAGTTAAATATTGGGGAGATATGCAAAATGTTCCAGCCATTTTTAAAAGTGGAGAAGAAATAAGATTGGGTGAAGATGATGAACCATTTGATTTTTTTAAAGAAGCTGATTCAGAATCTTTAAGAGAAAATATTGGTAAAGAATTAAATATAGGAGAATTACCATTAAAATCTTGGATAAGTTATAAAAATAAGCTTTTACAAATATTACATTATGATAATTTTGGAAAACTCCATCCGATAACAGGAAATAAAGGAATGTATTGTTATAAATATGGTACAAATCCAGATTTATTAGAAAGAATAGATCCTACAGATGATGCTACATATTGGGGACCCATTAATAATGTTCCGAGTGAATTAAAAGAACCATAGACTAAATTTTTTGAATTACTAGTCTTGTACTATTATGATTAAATATATATTTTATATCAGATCTATGAAAAAAAAATTCATCAGTAGCTTTTTTTGCACCTTCCCAATAATAATAATCATCAATTATAACAAATCCATTCTTAACTAATTTAGGAAATAAAATTTCTAATTCTTTTTTTGTTGATTCATACCAATCAGTGTCTAATCTTAGTAATGAAATTTTTTCTGGTATATTTTCATTATTTTCTAGTGTATTTATAATGTCTCCTTTGATATAATGTATTTTTTTTAAATCATATTTAACTTTACTAATATTATTTTTTACTTCCTCTAGAGGACAAATCATCCAATTTCCATTATATCTATTGTAGATATCGATAGCCAATTCATTAGATTGAATTTGTACATCTTTATTAGAAGGAATTGTAATACCATTAAAAGTGTCATATAAATATATTTCTCTTTCATTATTATATTTTGATTGACAGGTTAACATCCACATAGATGTTCCTCCTTTCCAAACTCCACATTCTACAAAACATCCTTGTATTTTTTCTTGATTTATTATGTCAATTAAATATTCCAATGTATTAAAGCTTTTAGTTTTTTGCATAGAATGTTTAAGACAAAATCTACGTGATAATATCATATTAATAATAATATTTTATATTAAGTTTAAGTATTTTATTATTAAGTTTAAGAGAATGATTGGCTAAATTTTTAGATAATTAGTATAATATTTTTATTGATAAATGAAAATCTCTATTACTATTTATAATGGATGAAAATACATGTATGATCTGTAACGAAGAGTATGATGCAAAAAATAAAGCACCTCAAATATTAATACCTTGTGGACATAATATTTGTAAATTTTGTATTATGAATTTAAATAGTAATAAATGCCCTTATTGTTTGACTAACATATTAACTTTTGCCTTTAATCGAAGTTTATTAAATTATATTAATTTTCATAAATTGAATTATGATACATTAAAAAAAGAATTAGAAAAAAAAAATAAATTGTATGATATACTTATTAATAAAATAAATAGTATAAAAGATCATAATAATAGATTATCTTTACAATTATTTAAGCTTAAGATTGAATTCCAAATACAAAAAAATAATATTCTTTTAGATAAAAAAAAAAAAAATTTATCAGAACAAGAAATTTCTCTGTACTATCTTAATGATAAAAATGTTAATCGTATGATAAATACTTATGACCAAATTAATAGAACAAGCTATAATGAAGTAATATAGGTTTTACAATTTTTCTTAATTAATTTTAATGTTTATATTTTTACCTGTCAGAGGATTTTTTATTTAATTATACATTTATAATAATATTTATATTTATATATTATAGTATGTATAATAATATAATTAATCCGAAAACAGGTAAAAATATAAATATTAATAGTAAATTAGGGAAAAACGTAATTCAAAATTATTTATATTATTTATATGGAGGTAATCCAAGTAGATTTGATAAAGAAAATGAAGAAAAAGATATATATATTGATTTCTTAAAAAAAACCTTAGATCAATGTTCAAGAGAATTAGAATTATCAGAAAAAAATGCTAAAAAGATTAAAGAAGAAAATCAAGAATTAGATACATTATTACAAAGATGTGTCAATGAATCAAATACTATAATATCAAAAAGAATGAAAGATAGTGAAATTAAAATTAAAAGATTGGAATCAGAACTTAATGATAAAAATAAAAAAATAGAAGAATTAAAGCCATATTTTGAAAAAGTAGGATTTAATATTTGGGAAAAATTGTTTATTAATACACCAGAACAAACAATTTTAGATTCTCCAAATATATCACAATATATTACAGATCATAATAAATTACATGAGTTTAATGATTGGAAAGAGGCTCTTAACAAAAGACTTAATCATAATATTTTAAGACGATCAATTTATGAAAAAACAAGTTGTATAAATTGGTATAGGATTCTAAAAAAAAATGAAGAATGTATATATTTAGATAGTGGTCAACCTGTACCTTCAATTCATTATTATTCATTAGATATGGAAATAACGAAAATAGAGTTTGGGGACAACGTAAGAGTATTAGCAAAACCTATTAAACTCAAAAACAACACAATGAATATAACTGTATATTCTAATAATGATAAATATATTGAAAAACCTATTGATTTAGACTATGATGAATTTAGTAATATATTAAAATATTGCTTTAACGAAAGTGATCTATTTCCTAATATTGATGCGGAATATGAAATATTAGGACCAAATTTATTAAAAATGTTAAATTTAGGTTGGCATATAGCATCTACAGATGGTTATTATAGATCAGGAATGGTAAGAGAAGATTATTCTGTATGGATTGATATTATAAAAGAATCATTAAATGACTTATATACTGTTCGTACAAATACAAAATATTATATTCCTAGGTTTAAATTTATACATTCTGGTAATCAATTATATTTCGAATTGAATAAAGATAGAGATATATGTAAAGAAATTAATTTTCCTAATCCAGAAGATACAGAAAATACAAAAGAAAAAGTATTAGGTGATAGACAAATTATTACAAAAGACCAAGGAGGTAACAGTGATAAAGTACATATATCTTTTAAAAAAGAATACGAATCATATGCTATATTTAATTTTCTAAATTTTATTAAAGAAAATAAATATAAGTTTATTGGTACTGAAGATAATAATCAAATACCACATGGTAGAGGTAAAATAATATTAACATTACACCCACTTCAATGGATAGATAATTCCGATATTAAATTTAAAGAAATGATAAATTGGGATTGTTATACAAATATTCATTTAACAGCCAGAGCAAATATAGTAATATATTCTAGAGGTACTAATTATGGTAATCAAATAGCAATAAATACTTTATTGGAATATTGGAAAATAGATAATATTGATGAAATAATAGGAAATAAAAGTAATAATTTAAGCTATAATCAACGTATATCAAAATCTATTTTTATAGGTAGTGCTGATACGAATGACAAAGACAAATTAAGAGATTTATATAGGTCTGCGAAAAAAAAAGAAATTGGAAAAGCTCTTGCTTTACAAAAATATACTATACTCCCTCAATTAAAAAAAGAGCAAGAATATTATTGTAAAAGGTCAAATATAAATGAATCATCTAATATATGTTTACAAAAATTATATGGTATTGATATTAATGATTTATGTAAAAAAAAGACTTTAGAGGATGGTACATTTAGATTAACAGGTTCACTCACTGATGAATATTATGGAGATTATCCCAAATCTCAATTAACTCAATATATTAGAAATAAAAAAGATGAACTTATTGGTGAAAAAAGTTATTATGGTTATATAATGGATGATACAAATTCATATAATGAAACATGTTGTTCCAAAGAAAATATTGATTTATTTAGTAAAGAAGAGTTACCAATAGTGAAAGATATCACCAGTACAGATATAGACGTAGTATCATGACTAAAAAATATACGTAAATCAAAAAAATATTATGATTTTAAAGAATATAATTGATTCCGTAAAAGATAAATTTGAATATAATAGTTTTATTTATAAATATTTAAAATTATATATTATAATAATAATAGGAATAAACATAAATCGAATTTTTCCTATAATTATTCATCAAATAATATGTATATAAATCAAAATGGTAAAATTATAAAGGGACAACAACAACAATTTAAAAATAGTAATAGAAATATAAAAGATAAATTTTCAAGAAGAATTGATTATAAAACAATAGAAATAAAAACAGATGGTATTAAATTTAATAGAAATTTTTATGGTTTGGAACTTCAAGATAAAACACCTTTTGATAATGAATGGGAAGGTTTCAATAGAAAATTAAGATTGACGCCTCAAGTTATTTATCCAATTAACAATAGATGGAATATTAATTATGAAAATCAATTAAATGAAATGATTGATTATGGATTTAAGGAAGATGAATCTAAGAAAGCAGTTAAATCACTTAACATAGAAGTTTATAATAAGTATTAAAGAAAATGTAGAATGATTCTATATTTATATAGAATAATTCTATATTCATATATTTTTGGTCCAATATTAGTCCAGCATGTTGACATCCTTAGAAGGCGTTCTGGTTGTTTGACTATACGCAGTTAGGACATACATCTCCTGCGAAAGTTACAGATGTGCTCTCACACTTAGAACAGAGGATTGGTTCTCGGGCCATCTCCGTGAATGTTGGTGGTGGTGCTGACAACTGTGCGTGTGTGGATGGTGACGATAACCCGTCTGGGTTCTTTTGTAACCCTTCCCAATAAGCATTTTCAATATCTTTTAATTGTTGTTCAGATAAATTACTATGCAGTAATAGATCTGTCTGTATGTGTTTTATTTTGGTATCGTGTACCTTTTTCAACCGTTTAGTTTCATTATTATAATCAACCCTGAAAGCTATTATATTTTTATGAATTTCATTTAATTGAGTTGTATATTCTTCTTGTATTTTTTTTATTTCTTCTTTATTTAAAGATATACCTATTTTTGAATACCCTGTTATCATTTCATCTATAACTTCATCCATAGCGTCTTGTGCAGCAGATTTTTCTTGGTTTTGTGATTGTATTAACTCATCGTTTTCTGCTTCTATAAAACCAGGGTCATTAATATTTCTTATTCTTGGAATACTAGTACTTGGTGACCCATACAGATTAAATTTTTTATATGAATCTTTATTAGACTTACGAACTATGTCATTTAAAATTAATACACATTTGGTATGGAAATAAAATTCTGCCTCATCTTGATCTTTTTGGTTTTCAATCTCTTTTTGTCTTTCTTCTTCAATCTTTTTTTGCTCTTTTTGTCTATCAATTTCTTTCTCATGGTGTTTAACGTCATAATTTTTATAAAGTTGTGACATATTTTCTCCAAATAATTGCCGAGACCTTCCAGAATTTATTCTGTGATTCCATCCATGCGGGGTACTGGGTGGTGCTCCTTGTGTAAATTCATTAACCCATGGATTTTGTGGGTTAAATTCATCAACCCACGCATGTGCATTTTGTTGGTTAAATTCATCAACCCATACCATTTGTTGTGCTTTGTTGACATGGTGTATAAATTCATTTGCCCATGTATTTCCATCTTGTGCAATACCGTTTATAAATTCTACGACATGTGGTAGCTTAATAAATTCAATTGCCCATTGATTACCCGAATTTGCGCTATGTAATAATTTTTCCATCATATCACCTCTTAAATAGTATAAACCTAATGGATTTCCCTCACTTGCTTTTTGTAGAGTAAGCTGATCTGCCTGCTGAACAAATTCCTGTACAAAAGTATTTCCCAGCTGTGCCTCAATAAAAATTCGTTTTTGCATCTCTTTGTGAAAATTTAAATAATCTTCTATAATATCATTATCATTATTATTGTATCTATGTAATAATTCGTAATAAACCTCTGGGTTCATACCGAATATTTCCAGTAATTGATTTATTTTATCTGCAAGTTCTTCGTGAAAAGGTACTGCTTGTAAATCATATTGTTCGGGATTTCTAGAAGTTATGTTTAATCCTCTATCCACTATGTCAAAAAACGGTCGTAATCTATTTATTGCCATATGAGGATCGAATGGCGCTATACTTGGAAGCTCTCTGCGGACGTCTGGTGGAGGGACGACTGATTTTGGATCCGGCTCTGGACGGACGACTGATTTTGGCTCCGGCTCTGGATTAATTATTATTGATGATGAGTTTTTACTCTCCCCATTCCCTGGACTCGGTTCCACTGGATGGTCCTCATTCCCTGGACTCGGTCTGTGAGGTCTGGGAACTTCAGGGTGGCTGCCTCCTTTTTTTGACCAACGGTTATTTCGTTGTTTTTTTTTTGAAAAATCCGCTGCCTCTCTAACATCTGCATGTCGAGACGATTCCACACTACCATAGAGAGTTCTTAAATAAGTTCTTAAAATCTTTTTACCAAATTTACTATTAATATTTACGTTTCTTCCTGTTTTTGGATTGTAAATTGTTTTATACATTTATAATATATAATAATATTTTTTTTATAATAAATATTAAAGACAAATATAAAATAATTTTATATTTGTCTTTACTACTAAGTTTAAATATTTTATTTTCGTTGTCTATAAATTTTCAACACATGAATAATCTTATTGATTACACCTCTTCTAGTTTCTATCAGTCTTCTATGGGATCGCGTTTGGTGACACAGGGTCCTTGGCCCCGTACCTGGTATACCAGGTTGGTTTACATCGTTGATTATGTTTCATAAATCGGTAATACGTCTCTGTGGAAGGAATGACACTCAGCAGCACATGCAGGATTTTGCCAAGCGGTGTTAGGATCACGATCTACAGCTTCTAAACATATAGCGCATTCCTCTGGTGATTGGTCATCCGCTCCTTGATCACTTCCTGTTGGGTGTGATGGTGCTACTCTCACACTCTACCTGCTGAGCTACCCCAGCATCTCTTTAATAAACGAATTAAATTTATCCCTGTCCTTCGTACATCAGCTCCACGGTTTGGAGAAATCTGCTGCCATTCTCCAGGGTCTCAACTCACTATCACTTCCTGGTCGGTGTACCCGTCCGCGGTATGCTAATCTTAAATGAATTTCTCTAAAACTATAAGTTTCCCCAGGGCTTAATTCTACATCATACCTATAATAAGTTACATCGAGTGGATTAAGTGGACATTTACCCTCAGACGTTATTTTACCGCGCCGTCCGTTATGTCTATAGCCATCTCCTACAAATTCCTGGATTTCAACATCATCTCCTACATTATATCTTGGCTCTTCCAAATCTGTTGATATTAAATTTGGCTCCTTAATTTCAATAGTTTGTGCTCCTCGTCTTGATACTATATATCGATAGACATCATCGATTGATTCCGCAAATGATTCTATTGTACCTCTACATCCATTAAGATCTTCTCTATTAACAAGGTCTCTAATTATAACGGAATCCCCTATACGAAACATTCTTGGTTGTGGTATCCATGGTACGAACCATGGATTTCTAAAAGTATAAGTCTCACCTTTTATATATCGAGATGTCCATGTAGGTGTAAGGCACGATTGATACTCTGCTCGGTGAGCGTATTCTGGGGTGTCAACACCGGTATTTAACAAAAAATGGAGCGCAATTAACATGTCATCCCGCACACCCCACGCCGCCCCTTCTCCCTGTTCGACACCGGCCATGGCCGCCTGGCTGTTTGCTCTATTGTATGCCCGCACTACTTGCTTTCTAGTGATATTAATGTCGAGAGGGGTGTCTAAGAGTTCCCAGGGAGTTGTGTTTGAATAATCCCACCCCCCTCCACCGATAATCTTTAAATAATTTCTTATGATTTGTTTACCAAATTTACTATAAATATTTACATTTCTTCCAGTTTTTGGATTTTTGATTGTGTTATACATTAATAATGATATATAATAATAAAATAAATTAATAACAAATAAAATAAAGAAAATCAATTAAATGAAATGATTATGGATTAGGGAACACAAATCTTAGAAAGTACTTAACACTGAAATTTATAATAAGTATTAAAGAGAAATGTAGAATGATTCTATTATATATAGAATAATTCTATATTTATATTGTCTTTATTATTAGCTTTATAATTAACCTAATTTACTATAAATATTTATATTTTTCCAGTTTAAATTTTTTACTGTTTTATACATATTATTAAATTCATCTAGGTTGTCTATAAATCTTCAATTCATTATAACCAAACAAAGTAGTATTATAGATCCGGGGGGGGAGTCCATCATGGTACAGCTTGAACCACCATCGAGCTGATGGGCCAGACATAAATTGTCCCTCGAATTGTCCTTCAGCTATTCTATCATTTAAATATTGGGTTGAATGATTATCTAGAGCTTGCCAATCTCCATTACCAAAGCCACGGTATGCATGTGTAAATGTATACCAATACCGACGAGGATCTGGCAGCTCACCTGATGGTACTTCCACTGGATGTAGAGGAACATCTGGTGGTGGAGGAACATCAGGCATCGGAACATCTGGTGGTGGAGGAACATCAGGTATCGGGACATCTGGTGGTGGTGCTGCTCTTCTTCTTAAATTTCTTTCTTGAAAACTATGTGTTTCCCCAGGGCTTAATTCTACATCATAATTATAATAAGTTACATCGAGTGGATTAAGTGGACATTTACCCTCAGACGTTATTCTACCACCCCTTCCGTTAAATTGAGAATATCCAGCAAATCCATGGATTTCAACATCATCTCCTATATTATATCTTGGCTCTTCCAAATCTGTTGATATCAAATTTGGCTCACTAATTTCAATAGTTTGTGCTCCTCGTCTTGATACATTATAGCGATAGACACCTCCTCTTGATACCGCAAATGATAATATTGTACCTCTACATCCATTAAGATCTTGTCTATTAACAAGGTCTCTAATTATAACAGAATTCCCTATACTAAACATTCTTGGTGGTGGGGTGGTGGGTGGTGGTACGTACCATGGATTTCTAAAAGTATAAGTATTACCTCTTATATCTCCAGATGTCCATGTAGGTGTAATGCAATTTCGATAGTTTACTCGTTCAGCGTTAGCGGCTAGGCCATCACGAGTAAATGTAAAAAATTGTACTATATTGCCAATGTCACCTG
>TARA_Y100000385_G_scaffold96443_1_pt1 | contig 13037 bp, 8 predicted proteins | sample TARA_Y100000385 | Tara Oceans TARA_Y100000385 (sample SAMEA2620980) | marine metagenome | biome: marine biome (ENVO:00000447); feature: surface water layer (ENVO:00002042); material: "saline water (ENVO:00002010), including plankton (ENVO:xxxxxxxx)" | depth 5 m
TGTGGATTATTATAACAATACATTCCGTGGGAATACTTACGGCGCATACTTTGGTCAAACGACACTCGCGGGAGCATCGCAAACCAATTTGGATATCCGTAATAATATTTTTGTAGGTGGTTCAAACTATGCATTCTACTCATTAGGAACAGTTCCATCATCGCTAACTATGGATTACAATGTCTATAATTCAGGTGGCTCAAATATTGCTGGTTTCTATGGTACAGTTCATGCAACATTGGCGGCGTGGAAAACGGCTAACTCAGCATACAATGCGAATTCAGATGATGGCCCAGTGAATTTCATGTCCAATGATGACTTGCACTTGATCACCGGTGCCAATAACATTGGTACTCCAATTGCAGGCGTTACAACCGACATAGACGGCGATACTCGATCAACAACCAATCCAGATATTGGAGCTGATGAGTACTCTCCAATCCAGACGGATGCACTAAATGATAAGATCGTCGGTGCAAATGGAGGATGTGGCGACTCAACGACAATGTTATACACGGTATTCCAAAACTTCGGTTTGGATACAATCACTTCATTGCCGGTTGAGTTACTGATCACTGACGCTTCTGGAGCAGTGACTACTCTGAATGCTACTTATACAGGATCTGTGTTGCCGATGGCTTATGACACACTGTTAATGGGTACACTTAATACCTATGCGGGCGGGACGTATGACTTTAAGTCTTACACTCAGCTTACTAATGACGGCAGAGCAAATAATGACACCATTATGATAATGGGAAGTGAATACTTGCCTTACGAGCCTGTAGTTCACGGAATGGTTGACACTGTCTGTCCAAGTCAAGACTCTGTTATACTTACAGCTGTAAATGTTCCTGGAACAACATATGGTTGGTATGGATCAGATACAAGTTCTGCTATTCTTGCCACTGGTGATTCTTTAACGGTTTCAACAGCAGGTCAAACATCGTACTTCGTTGGATATTTGAATACAGCCGACTCTCTAGCGGGCCCACTTCCCGGTGGAAATGGTTCTGCAGGTAATATGTTCAACATTATTAATACTTCTGGTGCGCCACTAAGTATCACTGGCTTCTCTCAGGGTCCTGGTTCCGGTAATTCTTCGGTAGCGAATGTTACCGTTACCGTTTACAGTACTCCTGGAGATTATCTTACACAGTCTGCTGCTTCATGGTCTCAAGCAGGAACTGCGACTGCGAGTCTAACTTCTAGTGCGGCTACAGGTTATTGCCCAGTGGCTGTAACAATACCTGCGGGAGCAACCTATGGATTCTACGTAGGTACTGGATCTGTCCAGTATACTAATGGTACAGGAACTCCGGGTGTTTCCACATGGTTCAGTAACAATGATATGATAGTGACAGAAGGATTAGGTGGAGCTTATCCTAACCCAACTTTCTCACCTCGTTGTTGGAACGGAACGGTTCACTATGGTGCTGCAGGTTGCTCTAATTTAAGAGCTGAAGTTGAATTCGCTGTGAATACAGATACTGCTCTAGCTGTGGGAACAGGGGTTGAAACAGATCCATTAACTGGAACGTTTGATTTTGATGCTACGGGTTCTGTAGGTAATTCATTTACCTGGTACTTTGGAGATTCCTTAGGAACGGTTGGATCTGGAATGATGACTCAGCATGTATATGGTGCTGCAGGTATCTACACGGTAAGCCTAGTTGTTATGGATACAGTTTGTGGCTCTATGGACTCCATAAGCTTCCAGGTAACTTCTACTGTTAGTATAGATGAGAATGGTTTAGATCAAGCGGTTCGTGTATTCCCGAATCCATCAAATGGTCAGCTAGCTGTTCAAATACATGGAGTTACTTCTTTTGAAGGTTCTCTTGAGATTATCAACGGTGTAGGTAAAGTCCTCGTAAAAGAGGCAGTGTCTAAGCAGGAGGGTCGGTTCGAGCTTCCTCTAGATCTGCGTCAATTACCGAAAGGAGTTTACACGCTTAGATTGTCTGGTGAAGAGGGCATGAAGAACATCCGAGTTGTCCTTCAGTAATAAGTATTTAATTTAACCTAAAGGCCCTCAGTTTCTGGGGGCCTTTTTTATTTGAAAAATTATGAAAGTCGGGGATTTAGTTTCTTTTTTGGATGAAAGTGGAGAAGGTGAGATTATAGAAATTGATGGAAATACAATCCTTGTTGATGTGCAAGGGTTCCAAAAGTCCTACGATGCTTCCGAGATAATTAAGCGTCAACAAGGGTTCGAAAACCAGGTCATCCATTCTCGGGTAATCATAAAGGATACTGGTGTTTCGAAAAAGGTGACAGCTGCGAGGGGTCAAGAAGTTTTTGTCGTTGACCTGCATGCATCAGCCATTCCTAATTTTAGTAATCAACTCAAGGGGCATGATATTTTACTGTTTCAAATGGAAACCGCAAAAAATAGTATGGAAGCTGCTCGAAAGAAACATTTGAAAAAGATGATATTCATACATGGTAATGGTTCCGGGAATCTTAAATATCAGCTTGAGCAATGGTTAAATGGCCTCAGTTATGTTAGTTATCAGGATGCTTCTTACAAGTCTTATGGCCAAGGTGCCGTAGAGGTTAAATTATATAAATCAAAATAAGTAATACCTTTGTTTTACGTACAGTCGGCCTTGTCGCTTTATTTTTAAAGAGGAAAGTCCGAACAACAAAGAGCACCGCGCTTCCTAACGGGAAGGCATGCATTTGAAAGAATGTCTGACAGCTAGTGCCACAGAGAGGTAGACCGCCTATTTACACCGATCGAGTAATTAGGCAAGGGTGAAAAGGTGGAGTAAGAGCCCACCAGTGGCTTAGGTGACTAAGTCAGCTTGGTAAACCTCGCGGGTTGAAATGCCATGTAAACCGATGCTTGAGAGCTGCTCGCTCGATATCGGAGGGTAGGCAGATAGAACTTATTGGTGACAATAAGTATAGATCAATGACAAGGACACACATTGTTGTGTACAGAATTCGGCTTACACGGCTGTACGTTTTTTAGAACTACCTTTGCCCCCTTATAAAATAATATGACACTTTTTTCATCTCTCGGCCTCAAGCAGGAATTACTTGACGCGATTCAAGATATTGGCTTTACGGAAGCTACTCCCATTCAGTCGGAAACTATACCTCAGCTAATTGAAGTAAAAGGTGAGCGTGACCTTATTGCTCTCGCCCAGACAGGTACGGGTAAAACCGCTGCATTTGGATTACCACTATTGCATATCCTTAGTGATCTTCCTGCGGCTGAGCCGAAATGCCCGACTGCTTTGATACTATCTCCTACCCGTGAATTGTGCATGCAGATAACCGGTGAGATGGGAAAGTACGCGTCACGATCCAAGCAAATGAGAATGCTTGCTGTTTACGGAGGCTCTTCTGTAAGAGATCAGCAAAGGACCATGCGCAAGGGAGTAGATATTTTAGTGGCAACACCGGGAAGGCTTATGGATCTTGCACGTAGAGGAGATGTTAAGTTTGATTCTCTGAAGACATTGGTTTTAGATGAAGCTGATGAAATGTTGAATATGGGCTTTTTGGATGATGTTAGAGAGGTTTTAGAAAAATCTCCCGATTCTATGAATACTTGGCTCTTTAGTGCGACAATGCCCAAACAGGTAGAGAGAATAACCAAAGATTTCATGGATGATTCAATTCGAGTTCAAATTGGAACTCGAAACGAGGCTTCTTCTCAAGTCGAGCATAAGGCCTTTTTGACTACCCGAGAAAACCGATATCAGGGAATTAGGCGTCTTATTGATAGCTCGCCAGGTATGTATGCCATGATTTTTTGCACAACAAAAAGGGAAACTCAAGAGGTGGCTGAAAAGCTTATTGGAGACGGATATACTGCCGCGGCAATTCACGGTGATCTATCGCAACAGCAAAGAGACCTAGTAATGCATGCGTTTAGAACGAAACAAGTAAGAATGCTCGTATGTACAGATGTGGCGGCAAGAGGAATTGATGTAAAGGATATAACACACGTCATCCATCACCGCCTTCCCAATGATCTTGAATCATACACTCACCGTTCGGGAAGGACCGGTAGAGCAGGAAAAACAGGTTTGAGCTGGGCCCTGGTAACCAATGCGGAAGCGAGAAAAATATCTCAGCTCGAGCGGGCGATAAAAAGAGAAATTAATAGAGAAAAATTTCCCTCACGAAATGATGTAGTCGTGGGTCAACTTCTTCATTTTGCTGAAAAAGTTTCTTCACAGACAACGGGAATTGAGCTTGTTGAAAAGAATGTAGATGCCCTCCTTCCCATGTTTGAGGGAATGGAGGTGCGCGAATTAGTCACTCGTTTTTTAGCCGCTGAATTTGATGTTCTGTTTCGACATTATGCTGAACACGTTGATTTGGATTTGAATCGTTCTAGTAAGGATAGTCGAAGAGAAAGAAACTCGAGAGATGGAAAGGGTTTTTCAGAAAATAGTAAAGGTTTCAGGGATAAAAAGGATGAGCAGAGAGTCTGGATTAATCTAGGAACGAAGCACGGCTTAACATGGCCCCTATTAAAGGATTTTGTTCGCGAGACGGCAAAACTGGGAGACTTCGAAGTACAAGGTGTGAATGTCAGCCCCGGTCACGGTTATTTTACTGTTCCAACATCTAAAGTAGAAACAGTAAGATCCTCGATTGAAGGTGGCGAATGGGATGGAACCAAAATCAAGATGGACTTGGTGGAGCATCATGTCGGAAGAGAAGAGCGCAGACGTGACGAAGGTGGAAACAGAATGCGCGGTCGCGGTGGGCGCCCTAGAGCAAATAGCAATTGGGGTGGCGGTCGCTCTGGAGGTAGACGCTCTGGCGGAAATAGATATAATAGTGACTCAAGAGCCTCTTCAAAGCCTGGAAAATCTAAAAGGCCAAGAATTTAATCTATACTACTAAGATATCGCTCGGCTTCCAGAGCAGCCATGCATCCGGTTCCTGCGGCAGTAACAGCTTGACGATAAACCTTATCTTGCACATCTCCGGAGGCGAAAACGCCTGGTACATCAGTCTCTGTAATTCCGGGAGATGTTTTAAGATAGCCCGTCTCATCCATTGTTAATTTTCCTTTGAAAATATCTGTATTTGGCTTATGTCCAATTGCAACAAAGAAACCTTTTGCTGGAATAATTTGCTCTTCTCCGTTGAGATTATTTTTAACTTTTACGGACTCTACTGATTTATCACCCAATAGTTCAACAGTCTCTGTGTTCCACATGATTTGAATGTTGGGGGTTTCAAGAACTCTTTTTTGCATGGCCTTTGAAGCACGCATTTCACCCTTTCTTACAAGTAGTGTGACTTTGGGACAAAGTTTTGCCAAATAAGTAGCTTCTTCAGCTGCAGTATCTCCCCCTCCAACAATAACCACTTCCATGTTTTTATAAAAGAATCCATCACAAACTGCACATGCACTCACGCCAAAGCCCATAAATTTCTCTTCAGAAGGAAGTCCTAGATATTGAGCAGATGCTCCCGTGGAAATTATTATTGTTTTTGCTTGAACTTGAGTTTCTTCATCGACTGTGAGGGTATGGAATTCACCTTTTTGTTTCGAGAAATTAACAGCGGTTACAAGTCCCCATCTGACATCAGTGCCAAATCGTTCTGCTTGTTTTTTTAAATCTTCCATCATCGCATTACCATCAACGCCATCAGGATATCCTGGGAAATTATCTACTTCTGTGGTTGTTGTTAATTGCCCTCCTGGCTGGAGACCAACATACATAATAGGTTTTAGATCCGCCCTTGCAGCATAGATGGCAGCAGTGTAACCAGCAGGTCCGGATCCGATTATAATACATTCATGTTTTTCCATAGGCATCAAAAATAGCAACTAGGAATAGACTTTAAACCAATTATTTAATCTATTTACTAACGGCATTATCTTATATTTGCCGCCGAACAATTTCGGGATGTAGCTCAGGTGGTAGAGTACACGTCTGGGGGGCGTGTGGTCGCAGGTTCAAGTCCTGTCATCCCGACAATATTCTTCTTAGATCATTAAAAATCAAGCGCTGAAAAGTGCTTGATTTTTTGATTCATTTTTGTGTGAATAGAAAAATTTTCAGAACTAAGGGTATAGCATATTAATTGCAAAGGATCCCATTTCTTGATCAGAATGCCCGACCTGAGGTACTACTTCAAGGCTCCATGAAAAGGGGATTTGAGATTGGTCTGAAATAGATATTCCTTGCCCTAAAAAATAATGAGCTCTATCAAATCGATTCAATCCCTGGACGTCAGCTTCTGCGGTGTGCCTCAGCCCTGAGGAGTTTGGATTATTATCTTCAGATCCAACAAGGATATAGTGTTTCTTTGAAAAAGAACGAAACAATTGCTCCTGTCGTTTTGTTTGACTTCCATGAATATTTTTTATGCCATAAGGGAAATTAATAGTAGCATCAGGAATAGTATACCAGCCTGCTGAGGCAGATATAAAATTTCTTGCATGGCTAGTTGAATCCAAGAGAGTCATTCTATGAACAAATTGAGCTCCTGCTGAAAAACCAAAAATATCGTATTCTGATTCGTTTGTTTCAATTAAGGAACAGAAATTATAAAATATCGGATCTAAAAGGTTGAAGCTCCAATCATTATATTGGTTTTGGCCCAAAGCGTTTTCTCCATCTAAAAATATGTTGCACAAATGGAAAGAATTCACATTATAGTGTTGAGTACTGAATTCAGGAGCGAGTAGGATAACATTTGATGCACTTGCCTCATCTTTTAATGATAAAATTAATGATTCTGCATTCCGACTATTCCCATGAATTAAAAACAAGACTGGGGTTTGGTCTGTCGCGGACTCGGGAATAAAATAATAGCAATCCACTGGCTTATCCTGAAAGTTAGCATAACTATTAAAAGTGAATGATCCAATACCATAAAGCTCTAAAGGTTCCCCTTCTAAAGGATTTGGGCCCCTCTCTGGAAGGCATGACGCTATAATCAAGACAAATAATGTAAGAGACACTAAAATATTTGTATTTATTAATAGGAGTTTTGATTTCATGTATATAATTGATCTGGAGTGAATTGAAAAATGCTATATCTTAGACATTACAAATCTAATACTTAGAAAACTAAGACTCAGGTCTATACCCTAAGGACTTTTAATTGATACTACATGAAAAAACTCGTACAAAAATTTATTCTTGTTATCTCTCTTTTTATTTCCACCTCTTCATTTGCTCAGTTAAGTATCCAGGGAGTAATGGATTTTTTTGATGGCACAGGAACCCCTGGCAAGGCTCTTCAATTCAAAGCAGATTCGTCAATCTCTGATTTGAGTCGTTATGCCGTGGGGGTTGCAAATAATGGTAATGGAACGGATGGTATGGAATTTTTCTTTCCTGCAATATCTGTTCAGCAAGGAGATGATATACTGATATATAGAGATTCTCTTGCCTTAGCATCATATTTTGGCTCTTGTATTTCTTCTTTTGAAGTTATACTTCCTGCAAACAATTCTATGTCACAAAATGGCGATGATGCTATTGAATTATTTAAGGATAGTGTATTAATTGAAACTTTTGGAGATGTCAATGTTGATGGCACAGGAACATTTTGGGATTACACAGATTCCTGGGCATTTAAGGATACATCAGGAATGGTATGGCCAAATGGATGGATATATGGAGGTCCAAACTGCACGGATAATGATACTTCGGTTTCAACCTCTAGCTGCCCGTATCCTCAGTGCTCTAATAATTCTTTTCATGTTGTGACATTTAGAGTCAACACAGCAAATATTAATGTTGGTGCCAATGGTATTTACCTAGGTAAGCCCGGCGTCGCTCAGGCTCTTGCCATGTCTGATCCTGACGGAGATGGTATATGGGAAGGAACAGATACGCTAGATGGAACTGCTGGAGGAAATTTCACTTTCTTAAACAGCCCAGTAAGCAATAGTAACTGGGCAACCATGGAGAACCTTACAGGTCTGCCTTGCGCTAACCCTGCAATGTTCAATTTTAGAATTCTACCTACCTTTTCACAAGACACAACATTAGGGTTTTGCTTTGGAACTTGTTCGCCTAATACAGTTTGCCCAGCAGCAGCAGCGACTCATGTAGTTACCTTTAAAGTCAATACTGCGAATATCACTGTCGGACCCAACGGGATCTATGTAGGTGGGGGCTTATATGGAAGCGCTACCGGTCTTGCTTTGTCTGATCCTGACGCAGATGGTATTTGGGAAGGAACAGATACTCTTGCAGGTGATGGTCTTGGGAAATTTAGATTTTTAAACAGCCCTGCGAATAGCACAAATTGGGCAACTCAAGAGAATATTGCTGGTCTTCCCTGTGCCGACCCAGCAGCTTTTAGTGATAGAACTTTACCTGTTTTCTCGCAAGACACAACCCTAAGTTTCTGCTATGGAACATGTTCGCCAGATACAGTTTGTCCGGCTCCAGCAGTTCCGCAAAGCGTTCACTTTATGGTAGATATGAATAGTCCAAAAGCTCCTTCCTCATTTACTCAGCCATATTTGACTGGATCTTTTAATGCCTGGTCTGCAACTGCATGGCCTATGACTGATACTGATGGTGATAACGTTTGGGAGTATACAGCAATGATCGATGAGAATATGCCTATTTTTTATAAGTTCATAGCGGATAATTGGGCAGGTCAAGAGCAATTTACCGCTCTAGATTCTGCTTGCACCGCACTTTCAGGTGGGTTCATTAATCGTTTTCATACGGTGGGATCAGCAGCAGATACTCTTGCTTTTTGCTTTAATTATTGTGATACCGATTGCTCCACAGTAGGGGTTAGTGAAGACAGAAAGGATGACTTTGGGTTTTCGATAAGTCCCAATCCAGTCAATGATTTGTTAAAAATAGACTTTGCAAATGAAGGAGCTAGTGTTGAGCTTTTATCACCGACTGGACAACGGATTTTGAACTCTACTATTGTTAACGGACAATGTTCTTTGAGTACGTCGAATATTCCTAATGGAATGTACATTGTAAGATTATTTTCTAACGGAATTATTTCGGAGGAAAAAGTTGTAGTTAATCATTAATTGATTTTTTAAACTTTTCATCATGGTCAAGAAGATTTTATGGGTACTATTTTTTGTTTCTTTTTTAAATAGCTGTAAAACCAATGATGTTCCTTATGTGCCTCAAGCTCAGATAAAAGCTAATCAACTGACAATTGGGGAAAATGGCGATTCTCTTCAGCTGGAAATACGTCTAGACGCTCCAACGACGTCAGATGTTTCGGTAAATTTATCTTATCAAGGTTCGGCAATATATGGTGAGGATTATTCTGTAGACCCATTAATTGGGTCTATTGCTGCGGGTGATACTTCTGCTGTTATGACCGTGATAGGTATTAATGATGATGAGGTGGAAGGTCCAGAGGATATAACCATAACTTTTATCTTCGAGAATGCAATTAACATAGGCCAAAGTTCGGTTTCTTTGATTCTTGATGATGATGATGATAATCAAGTTCAAAACACTCTTGTTTTGAATGAGGTTCTCTATGATCCATTTAATAGCGGTTTAAATGGTGACGCAAATGGTGATGGAACTTATGTGCAAAACGAAGATGAGTTTATTGAGCTCGTAAATATTGGTTCTTCATCAATTGACTTATCAGGTTATAAAGTTTTTGATGCTTCAGCACTTTCATCAAATTCTCCCAGACATATATTTCCCTCGGGAGAAACTCTTCCTGCTGGTGGCGTATATGTTCTTTTTGGTGGAGGGGCGCCCACTGGATCTTTCGGAGGTGCAATTGTATCAACAACATCAACAGGAATGATGAATTTGAATAATTCTGGTGATATATTAACCATTGTTAACGCTCAGGATAGTGTTTTAATTCAATTCGATATAACGCCCTTATCAGACAATCCAAATGAGTCATACACTCGCTCTCCTGATTTGACCGGTGAGTTTGATCAGCATTCGAATATAAATTCTCTACTTTTTTCTCCCGGGACTAAAATTGATGGTTCTCCATTTTAATTATTGTGGGTATCCTGATTGTATTTGTTGTTTTATTTTTTGTTTGTTGGTCACTCATAAAAGGTTTTCCTGCACAAGCAGTTCTTTTGTTTTCAGGCATCCTGATGCTGATGTTCGCAAGTCTCATGGGGTTTGACTTTTTGGAGGGCATTACAAACGATGATAATAAAATATCTATCGTTAAAGTAATATCAATCGTTTCTAATCAATTTTCAAAATCTCTGGGTGGAGTAGGTTTAATGATTATGAGTATTGGCGGATTTGTAGCCTATTCAGATCACATAGGGGCCTCGAATGAATTGGTGCGTCGAACTCTGGGAGGAATAAAGACATTAAAATTATCTCCTTCTTTAACCTGCGTAGCTATTCTTCCTCTGATGCAATTAATTTTTGTTTGTATACCATCTGCTGCTGGTTGCGCTTGTTTATTTATGGTTTCCGTATTCCCTGTTTTGGTGGGCTTGGGCGTTTCAAGGGCTTCAGCTGTTTCCGTCATAACCGGAAGTACTGCATTTGGAATGGGTCCTGCTTCCGCAATTACAGCGAGTGCGTCATCAATTGCCAACCTACCTATTGTTGATTATTTCATTCAATATCAGATTCCTGCAGTTGTTCCGCTAATGTTATTAATGGCTATTTCATACTACTTTGTGAATCGATATTTTGATCGAAAAGATAATTTAGTTTCTAAAAATATTTCCAATTATGAGACCCAAGAATTACAGGTTGTACCTGGTTATTTCGCTTTAATACCTATCATTCCAATTATAATATTGGTAAGTGTTTATCTGTTAAATGAGTATATGGAAATAAATATTCTTTTAAACACTACCATGGCTATGTTGATCTCTTGGATAATAGCACTGTTTGCTTATTACACAAAAAATAAATCGATCAGCCTTTTAATGGAAAGTACTAAAGTTTTTTGGACAGGGATGTCGAATATTTTTGTAACTGTGGTGACATTAGTAATTACAGCTGGAGTTTTTGCTAAAGGTCTGATTTCATTAGGTTTTATTCAGGCTATGATTGATGGAGTTCAGTATCTCGGGTTGGGTTCCTCTTTAGTATTAATTATTTTCACTTTATTGGTTTTCTTATCTTCCATGCTAATGGGTAGTGGAAATGCAGCATTTTTTTCATTCGGCCCTTTAATACCAGACATTGCTACAAAGTTTGGTGTAAGTAGCATTAACATGATACTTCCAATGAACCTTGCCGCATCATTAGGCAGAACAGTTTCACCCATAAGTGGTGTGGTTTTGGCAACTTCCTCAATAGCTGATGTTCCTGTTGCCGAGATTGTAAAAAGAAATTTCATACCAATTTTTATTGCTTTGATAATAATGCTAACAATGCAAATCTTATTCTTATGATTTTATTCAAAAATGCTCGATTATATTCCCCCAAAGAAATGGGTACCGTTGATATACTAATCTCAGGTTCAAAAGTCTTATCTATTGAAAAGGATATATCAATCACGGGTTTAAAATATGATACCTATAATCTTGAAAATAATATTGTTACTCCTGGATTTATTGATCAGCATATTCATTTAATTGGTGCAGGAGGGAAAAGAGGCTTCGGCTCCATGACCTCTGAATTAAGTGCCCAAGATTTACTATCTGTAGGCTCCACTTCAGTTGTTGGTTTATTGGGAACAGATGGGGTTACTAGGAGTCCAAAATCTCTTTATGCTAAAACTAAGAGTTTGGAGGATCAGGGAATTTCTGCATATATGCATACTGGATATTATGGTCTTGACCCAGTTCATATTATGAAATCAATTCAAGAGGATTTGGTTTTTATTGATAAAGTATTGGGATGTAAAATTGCTATTTCAGACATTAGATCATCCTTTCCAACCCTTCAAGAGCTTTTGAAAAAATGGAGAGAGGTTTACATAGGTTCAATGATTGGCGGTAAAAAAGGGATTTTGCATGTTCATCTTGGGAATGCTCCAAGTAAGTTAGATCTTCTTTTTCAAATGGTGAATGATCATCAGGTTCCCATTGAATCTATTTCGCCTACTCATGTCGCGAGAACATCAGATTTGTTTGATTCTGCTATTGAATTTGGAAAGTTAGGCGGTCGAATTGATATAACAACCGGCGCTTCTAAATTCACTGATCCTCATAAAGCTGTTTTGATGGCTATCGAAAGAAAATTATCTATCGATCGTATGACATTTTCTACTGATGGTAATGCGGGACTGGATTTAAAAGACAAAAACAATCACGTTATTGGCACAAAACCCGCTCCAATAAGGGCTAACCTAGAGGAGTTCGTAAAATTAGTTAAAACAAAAAATATATCTGTACCTGATGCTTTATCATTAGTCACATCGAATGTTGCCGACAATTTAGGACTAAATAATAAGGGCAGGCTGAAAGTGGGTAAGGATTCTGATTTTTGTGTTTTTGACAGCTCTTGGAACCTTAAAACCGTTATTTCCAAAGGAAAAATTCATTCTATAGAATCATGAACAATGTGAAAGTTTTATTGAAGACTTTCTTGGTGTCGATGGCAATATTCTTATCGTCGGCACTAAAAGCTCAAATAACAGAAGATGATTACCTCGTTGCCAACGACTATTCTTTTGGAGAAGGTTGGACCTTTTCGGGATCAAGTGGTTATAAAATGAAGATAAGTGGGCTAATTCAGCCCAGTATGGATATTAAATATTTTCAAGATTCAATAATGCAACCAGTTACTAGCCGACAAAGATTAAGGAGGCTAAGGCTCAGGATAAATGGCGAATATGAGCCAGCCAAAATCCAATATCGTATACAAGTGGATCTTGGCGGAGTTCCTGAAATTGATAATTCTCAATCCACAAGACTATTACATGCTTACTTGACCTACAAGATTAATAGACGTCACAAGTTAATAATTGGTCAGAAAGTTAATCCTGTAAACAGTCGAGAAATGACGATGAATTCGGGAACTCTTCAGTTGGTGGATCGAAGTCGATTGACCTCAGCATTTAATACAATATTCGAGTATGGTCTATTTTCAGAAAGCACATTCAGATTAAGTTCACGAAATTATATTAGAGCCCTAACTTCAGTTACC
>TARA_Y100000385_G_scaffold118453_1_pt1 | contig 13007 bp, 10 predicted proteins | sample TARA_Y100000385 | Tara Oceans TARA_Y100000385 (sample SAMEA2620980) | marine metagenome | biome: marine biome (ENVO:00000447); feature: surface water layer (ENVO:00002042); material: "saline water (ENVO:00002010), including plankton (ENVO:xxxxxxxx)" | depth 5 m
ATCGTTTTCATCAAAAGGGGTTTTAAGAGGACTACATTTTCAAACAGGGGAGTATGCTCAAGCTAAATTGGTGCGTGTTGTAAAAGGAGCGGTCTTAGATGTTGTTGTAGACATGAGAAAAGACTCTCCTACATTTTCTAAGCACTTTTCAATTGAGCTGTCAGAAGAAAACAAAACACAACTTTTTGTACCGCGAGGTTTTGCACATGGCTTTATAGTGCTAAGTGATACCACTATTTTTTCTTACAAATGCGATAATTTTTATAACAAAGCTTACGAGCAAGGACTACGGTATGACGACCCTTCTTTAGGAATTGATTGGAGACTACCAACCAATGAGTTTATAGTTTCAAACAAAGACTTAGCATTACCAACACTTTCAAACCTAGTTTTATGATGAATGTATTGGTAACAGGAAGTAACGGTCAGCTGGCAAGCAGTATAAAGAATTTTGAAAAGCAGTATAAAAATTTAAATTTTATTTATACAGATTACCAAGAATTAGATATTTGTGATTTAAAGCAAGTAAATACGTTTTTTAAATCGGATCAAAAAATAGATTATTGCATTAATTGTGCCGCGTATACGGCTGTTGATAAAGCAGAGTCAGAAGCAGATAAAGCATTTGAAATAAATGCAACTGGCGTAAAAAACTTAGCGATTGCTTGCCAAAAATTTGATGTAGTTTTAATTCATATTTCTACCGATTTTGTATTTGATGGACAAAAAAAAGAACCTTATATTGAAACAGATGTCGCCAACCCAGTAAGTGTTTATGGCGCGTCTAAGCTACAAGGAGAAGTTGAAATTAAACAGATATTAGAAAAGTATTTTATACTTAGAACGTCTTGGTTATACTCCGAGCACGGCAACAATTTCATGAAAACGATGTTTAGGCTAGCCGAAACACGCAATGAAATTAGTGTTGTATCAGATCAAATAGGGACCCCAACCTATGGAGGAGATTTAGCAAAAGTAATTTTAACAACTATAAACTCAAAAAGTACAAATTTTGGGTTATACCACTACAGCAATGAAGGTGAGACGAGTTGGTATGATTTTGCAAAAGCTATTTTTGAAGCCTCTAATTTAAAAATAAAAACAAACCCAATCAAAACAGCTGTATATCCAACAGCTGCAAAACGACCTGCTTATAGTGTGCTGGACAATACAAAAATTAAAAAAACATTAGGAATCCAAGCTCCGTTTTGGAGTGAAAGCTTACAAAAAGCTATTAAAGTTAATGTTTTAAGAAACACATACTATGATTAAAAACCTTTTCATCTTCGGAACTCGGCCGGAAGCAATTAAAATGGCCCCTTTAATAAAGGCCTTTCAGAAGTACCCAGAATTATTTAGCGTCAAAATATGTGTAACAGCTCAACACAGAGAAATGCTGGACCAGGTTTTAGATTTTTTTGAAATCACAGCTGACTATGATTTAGATTTAATGAGGCCTAATCAAAACCTCTACAATCTAACCGCCAACATAATCACGGATATGATGCCTGTTTTAGAAACGTTTCGACCAAACTATGTTTTTGTTCATGGAGATACGACTACAACTATGGCAGGCAGTATTGCTTCGTTTTACAGCGGTGCTAAAGTATGTCACGTTGAGGCAGGGTTAAGAACCCATAATAAATTATCTCCTTTCCCAGAGGAAATTAATAGACAAATTACTGGACGTATTTGTGATTACCATTTTGCGCCTACTATGACCTCTAAACAAAACTTAATCCTGGAAAACATTAATGAAGATACGGTTCTTGTAACAGGAAATACAGTAATTGACGCTTTGCAACATAGTGTAGAACGCGTTATTCAGAAACCAAGCACCAATATTAAAAAGATATCAAAAACACTTGGCAACAAAGAGGTTATTTTAGTCACCGGTCATAGAAGAGAAAACCATGGCGACGGCTTTATAAGAATATGTGAAGCATTAAAAGTAATTGCGTTAAACAATAAGGATCGTTTTATTGTTTATCCGGTTCATTTGAACCCTAAAGTTCAAGAACCGGTAAATAGAATTTTGGCTCATATTGAAAACGTTTTACTGATAGAACCAATGGCTTATCAAGATTTTATTTGGATGATGAATCGTTCTAAAATCATAATAACCGATAGTGGCGGCGTCCAAGAAGAGGCACCAAGTTTAGGTAAACCGGTACTTGTTATGCGTGACACCACAGAACGCCCAGAAGCTGTTGAAGCAGGAACGGTAATTCTTGTTGGGACAGACAAGAACACTATTATAAATGAAACACTCGAGTTATTAAGTAATACAGAGCGTTTTGAGAAAATGAGTAAATTACACAATCCCTATGGAGATGGTAAAGCTTGTGAGCGTATTGTAGATTTTATTGCGAAATTAGAAGGTAAAAACATAACTCATAAAAACGAGTTTGACAATTAATATAAATCGAATGAACAAACCAGAAGTCGTCATGATTGGATTAGGATATATTGGGCTGCCAACGGCAGCACTGATTGCATCCAATAAGGTCCAAGTCCACGGAGTAGATATCAACTCTAAGGTGGTAGAGACCATCAATAAAGGACAAATACATATTGTAGAGCCAGAGTTAGACACAGCAGTTGCTAGCGCAGTTAAAGAAGGGTATCTAAAAGCTGGTACAACACCCGTTGAAGCCAACACTTATTTAATTGTGGTGCCCACACCATTTAAGGATAAAAATGAGCCAGACATTTCATTTGTGGAAGCTGCCACACGAGCGGTATTACCGTTCTTAAAAAAAGACGATTTATACATTATAGAGTCGACCTCACCTGTAGGAACAACAGAAAAGATGATGCATTTAATTTTCACAGAACGACCAGAATTAAATGGAGCACTAAACATTGCCTACTGTCCAGAGCGGGTCCTGCCAGGAAACGTAATGCACGAGTTGGTAAATAACGACCGAGTGATTGGCGGTGTAGACGAAAAATCGACAGAAAAAGCACTTGCATTTTACCGACAGTTTATTAATGGGGATTTGCACAAAACTAATGCACGGACTGCAGAGATGTGTAAATTAGTAGAAAACTCTTCTAGAGACGTTCAGATAGCCTTTGCGAACGAGTTGTCGTTGATTTGTGACAAGGCAGACATCAATGTTTGGGAGCTTATTGAATTAGCAAACAAGCATCCGAGGGTAAATATTCTACAGCCCGGTTGTGGAGTTGGAGGTCACTGCATAGCAGTAGACCCTTATTTTATTGTATATGATTACCCAATGGAGTCTAAGATTATTGGGACGGCTAGAGAAGTTAACAACTATAAATCATTTTGGTGTGCCGAAAAAGTTAAAACAGCAAAACTAGAGTTTCAATTAAATCACGGCCGCAAGCCAAGTATAGCTCTAATGGGGCTCGCTTTTAAACCCAACATCGACGATCTTAGAGAGTCTCCAGCCAAATATATTGCTCAAAAAGTATTGCAAAATGCCAATAACGAAGAGTATTATATTGTTGAACCCAATATTACAGAACACAAAGTATTTAAATTAACGAACCACAAAGAGGCTGTTCAAAAAGCAGATATTATAGTTTATTTGGTAGCTCACAATGAGTTTAAAACATTACAACCAGCTGAAAACAAAGTTGTTTTAGATTTTTGTGGAGCATTTAAAGAATAGTTTTTTGGCTGTATTTACATTATTTAAAAGTTGTGATTTAATGCATCTAAAACAAAAAAACAGAACGGGTATTTGAAAAATATTTTTAAAGGTAAAGACAATATTTTAAGGAAAGGGTTAGCTTCTACTGGGATCAAGGTTTTAGGGGCGCTTTCAAGCTATGTGTTGTCTTTTTTAATCGCTAAAAAGTTTGGAGCAGAAGGAAATGGTGTTTTTGCTCTTTTTATGACCTACACTGTAATACTGAGTACTTTTTTTTATTTAGGATTGGATTTTTTTCTAGTAAAACAGATTTCTATTTTAATGAATCAAAAGAATTATTTAGAGATAAAAAAACTATATAATAAGATTCTTCACAACTATATTTTTCCAGTTCTAGTAATTCTAATTATTATAGGAATTTCACTCTATTTTTATTTGGACAAAACCATTGTATTAATGGTTGGTTGTGGAGTGATTCTTAATGTTTTTATAGATATAAATAGTGCGGTTTTTAGAGGAATGAAAATGGCAGAATGGTATAGTTTCTTTATTCAATTCTCAAAACATTTTATTGCAGTTGTTTTGTTCGTATTGCTAATTTTTAATGAACTCCTTGATAGTATTCTTTTGGTTTACCTTGCCAGTTTAATAATTAATGGGATAATGTCCTTTTTTGTTCTCGTTAAGAGTATTAATAGGTTGCCCAAAACAGAACTTGTTGCCACTGAAAAGGACTACTCAATAATTTCAATTTTAAAAACATCCAAGGAGTTTTTTATTACGTCCATTATTATTATTAGCATGGCGTGGATTGATTTTATATTAATTGATATATTTTTAGATCAAAAAACTGCTGGGATTTACAGTGTTGCACTAAAATTATCAACCTTAATATCTTTTGGGTTTACAGCATTTAATGCTTTTTTGGCTCCAAGAATCTCCGAAATTTATTTTGAAGGAACCCCAAAAAAACTTCAAATGCTATTAAGTCAGAATTATGTATTGATACTTCCCTTGTTGGTAGTTCCTTTTTTAGGAGTTGTATTGCTTAACGAGCAACTTTTAGGCCTTTTTGGAAGTGAATTCAAACCCGGATGGATCATATTATTATTGTTGGCAGGAGGACAATTTATAAACAGTATTTTTGGGCCAGTGAGCTTGTTATTACAAATGACAAACTTCCAAAAGGTTTTTCAAAACATACTTATATTTACATTAATTTTTAAGGTAATATGCTCCTTGATTTTCGTAAAAATATGGGAGGCTGAGGGACTTGCTTTTGCAAATTTTTTAGGACTGAGTTTATGGACTTTAATTGGGAGTTATTTTGTGTATAAAAAAGTAGGGGTATATTCCTGGTTTGGGCTAAAAGAATTAAAAAGTATTTTTTTTAAAATTTAGAATGAAAAAATATATTATAAAGAGCAAATTACTTTATGAGATAGCCGTAGGCTTACTCGTTGTTTTCTTTTTATTATTTTATGTTTCAGACGGGATATCTAAAATATCCAAGCTAAGCGGCGAAGGTTACACTCCATATAGTGCGATATTAAAAGGGTTCTTTGAAATGTTAATTTTGGGCTACACCTTGATAACCCTAAAGAAATCAAAAGCGTATTTTTTAATAGCGATTTTTTTGCTTTCAATCTGCTTTTTAATAGGACAGTTGTTTTTAGGGCTAAGTTTTGCGGAACTAAATTTTATGGAAAATGTGAGTACTTTATTCAAGTATTTTTTTCCGCTGATTCTTTACTTGCTTGCTATTGACATAATTGTATACGACAGGTATCCTAAGCCGCTATTTAAGGCTTATAAAGGGGTGTTAACAGTTAATAGCGCTTTAATCGCAATCGGTTTCTTTACAGGGAATAAATTCTTACAAACCTATCCTGGCATATTTAGGTTTGGTTATGACGGTTTAATATTAGCGCAAAATGAAGCTTCTTTTATTTTTATTTTCGCCATTGCAACAGTTTACTACAGACGGTTTTATCTTAAAATTAACGAGTATTTTTTTTGGATTATACTCATACCGTCACTCATAGTTGCTACTAAAGCAGTGTATCTATTTATCGTTTTATTGTTTGTTTTTCATCTTATAAAACGAGTTTCCTTAAAAAAAGTATTAACCTATGGGGCTTCCTTACTAACTTTCGGATATCTTATATTTTACTCTTTTGTAAATAAAATATTAATAAATTCCTATGATGTATTTATTTATGGATATAATCGGGGTGGTTTGCTATATGCACTCCTTAGTGGAAGGGATCTTTTTTTTAAATTAAAACTAAAACCCCTTTTATTTGAATATTGGTCTGTTCCAAATCTATTTTTTGGAGGTCAAGACGTAATTGCCCATTATATAGAAATGGGGTTTATAGATTTATTTTTGTTTTTTGGAGTTATTGGATTTAGCATATATCTGTATATATATTACAAATTATTTATGCTCTTTCCTTTTAATAGAGATTTTAAGATATTTTTTGGCTTAACTTTATTTCTTATTATAGCTACAGCTGGACATTTTTTTGAAAGTGGGATCGTTGGTGTTCATTTCATTTTCATACTTTTAATTAATAGAAACCATAAACCTATTAAACAGAAGGAATAATACATGAAAACAATTAAGATCGTTTTTACAAGCCCTCTTTTAAGTATGGTAATGGATAACTTAAAATTAGTGTAATTAATTGAGAAGTAAGTTTTCGACTGCTCAAATTTTATATATTTACAGATTACATGAAATTTACATCGAAATTTAAAAGAAACGTATTCGTTCTTGGCGCTTCAATTGCGGCAATTGGGTATATATTTTCTATAGCGACTACATCCATAGGGGTTATTTTATTTTTAATTTCCTGGCAATTAAATTTTACAGAGTTGAATTTTAAAGGCTTGTGTAAAATAAATAAATTACATTTTTTAGCAGTTTTGTTTTTAATTTTATTAGTAGGGATGTTCTACTCAACAGATTTAGAACAAGCCCAAAATGATATTGTACGCCATCTGTCTTATATACTTCTCCCCCTCATATTTTTAACTTCAAAACCTTTTACTAAAAAGGAATCTGATACTATAATTAAAACATATGTTTACGCATTAACAGTATTTTTTATAATATGTCTTTTGAACGCTATTTACAGGCAAGTAAATTTTTCCAATCAAGGCGGGCCATTTAATTGGTATTTTTTCTATAGATATGATTTTTTAGAAATCTTCAGACAACATCCCACTTATGTTTCAATGTATGTTCTTTTGTCCATAAGCTTTATATTAGATAACAGCAAAAAGGTATTTAAAAAAAAATGGGCAGTTATTTTTCTTTTGATAATTCAAGTGCTATCAATTGTACTTTTTGGCAGTAGAATTGGATATATAATTTTGATGTTAATAGTATTAATCCATTCCTATAAAAATTTAAAATCAAAACCCAAAAAAGTAAAAATCAAACAAGGCTTAATTTATTTGACATCAATAATTAGTCTTTTAATTATTTCTTGGAATATTCCAATCGTAAAAGAAAGGATACAGTTTACTTTTGGATACCAACAAGATTACAAGTTTAACAATAAAGAATTAATAAAAAACCAGACACCTGAAGAGCAAGGGAGGTTACTTTTGTGGGAAGATGCTTTTGAATTAATTAAAAAAAGGCCGTTGCTTGGTTATGGTACAGGATCACCAGATAAAATCTTATATCAAAAGTATAAAGAAAAAGGGCATTTATTATTCTTAGAAAAAAAATATAATACCCATAACACTTATCTTGAATTGCTATTAATTGGAGGCGCAACTCTTTTGTTTGTGTATTTGTTAGCTTTAGGAGCGTTGTTATATGGTGGAATTAAAAGAAAGGACATTGTTTTACTTTCCTTTTTTCTAATTATTTCAATAGCCGGATTAACAGAAACACTGTTCATAGCTCAGGGCATTGTATTCTTTTCCTTTTTCTTTTGCTATCTTTTGTCAACAAAAAAATACAATGAATAAAACACTTGGAGTTTTTGGACCATACCCTCCACCTCTAGGTGGAATATCTGTTCATATAGCAAGAATGGAGCCTTTTCTCAATAAGGAGAATATTGATTGTACAATTTTTAATCACGGATTTGAAGAAAATGAAAACGTAATCGCAACTAAAAAGAAAATGTTTTGGTATGTAAAAATGTTATTCATCAAAAGATACGACACATTCCATTTTCATCAATTTTTCACATTTCATTTCATTTATTATTTCATTTTTTCCATTTTCAGGAAGGAGAAAATTATAGTTACAATTCACTCCGAAAGAATACTTTCATACTCAAAACTAAAAAGAGCTTTTGTTTTGTTTTTTTTAAAAAAAACAAAACGATTAAAACTGATTTCAGTTTCTCATAACCTAAATAATTATTTAAACAAACAAGGAATAAAGTCTGTGTTTCTTCCTGCATATGTTCCTCCTTGTGCAGTTGAAGAAATAAAAGTTAAACAGTCAAAAAAACTAATTCTATTTAGCGTATGGAAGTTGAATGAAAAATTAGCCAATGAAATTTATAATGTTCCACTTGCATTTGATTATTTAAGCCGAAATAAACAAAAATATAAAATGCTCTTTATGGTTGGCAGTAAATCAGACTCAGATGAGAAGTATTTACAAAAATTAATCCATAAATATCAAATAAGTAACAACATAACAATAATTTACAATCAAAGTTTGGTGAACTATTTAAATAATTGTGAACTTTTACTACGGCCAAATTTATCTGACGGTTATGGGGTTTCAATTCAAGAGGCTCTAGACTTAGGCGTTCCGGCTGTGGCAAGCGATGTCTGTGAGCGCCCCAAGGGCACTGTAGTTTTTAAAAACAATGACCTTGAAGATCTTTCTTCTAAAATCCAATATATAGAAAACACCCCCTTGAAAAATATCCTTCAAAAAAAGGAAAACCTCGACTATCACCTTCAGCTAATCGAAATGTATAAAACAATTCTTAATTCTTAACTTTTTACATTAAGGGTTTTTAATACGCAAAATTAGAACGACTGCTTTTTTAAAACTGAAAACCCTTTGCAAATATGAAGAAGAGTTACCTAGTAATCTTAAAGTTAAATTAAGTATTTTTGCAAAATTAATAATTGAAATAAAAAATGAAACAAGTAATACAAAATTTCAAAACAGGAAAATTATTTGTAGATGAAGTCCCAAGGCCCTCTATATCAAAAGGTATGGTGTTGGTGGAAAACAAATACTCACTAATAAGTGCTGGAACAGAGAGAGGAACAGTAAAAGTGGGGAAAGCAAGTTTGCTTGGAAAAGCTAAACAACGTCCAGATCTAGTGGCTCAAGTATTACAAAACATTAAAAAAGAAGGCTTAAAAGCAACGGTTGATAAAGTAAAAACAAAGTTAGACTCTTTAAAAGCCCTTGGCTATAGCACCTCTGGAGTTGTGATGGCCTCTATGGACACTAATGGAATATTTAAAGTAGGAGATAGAGTGGCTTGTGCAGGACAAGATTATGCTTCACATTCTGAAGTTGTAGCAATCCCCCAAAATCTGATGGTTAAAATTCCTGACAACGTTTCATTTAAAGACGCAAGTTTTACAACTTTAGGAGCTATTGCATTACAAGGGGTACGTCAAGCAAATCCAACCCTAGGAGAAAAGATATGCGTGATTGGTTTAGGATTATTAGGTCAAATTACGACACAACTATTAAAAGCAAATGGATGTAAGGTATTTGGAATTGATTTATCTCCTAACCTAATAGAGCTGGCAAAAGAAAGTGGAGCGGAAGGCGCCCTTTTAAGAAGTGATAAAAATCTATTAACAGCCATTGAAAATTTTACAAATGGACACGGTTTTGATAAAGTAATTATAACAGCGGCCGCACCAAGTAATGACCCTATTGAGCTGTCTGCAATCATTACACGTAAAAAAGGTCAAGTAATTGTTGTAGGAGCAGTGAAAATGGATATTCCTAGAGATCCTGATTTTTATAGAAAAGAATTAGAATTGAAAATGTCATGCTCTTATGGGCCAGGACGTTATGACGTTTCTTATGAAGAAGATGGACTCGATTATCCGTATGCATATGTGCGTTGGACCGAACAGCGAAATATGGAAGCATTTTTGGATCTGATTTCACAAGGGAGCCTCAATCTAAAAGCCTTAACCACGCATGAGTTTAATATTGAAGAAGCCGAAAAAGCATACGACATCGTTTTGGGTAAGACTCAAGAACCTCATATTGGAATCGTATTAAAGTATGGAGAAAATAAGGACAAGAATAAAACAAAATATACAGTTGCTACCAACCCAATTAAACAATTAAATGTTGGTGTTATTGGTGCTGGAAGTTTTGCCCAAAGCTATTTAATACCAAATGTGAAATCGTTTGGAGCCTCTTTAGACACGGTTCTAACATCTAAAGGAATTACTTCAAAAAATGTAGCACAAAAATTTTCATTCAACAGCTCGTCTACAGCGGCAAAAGATATTTTTTCAAACGATGATATCAATACTGTTTTTATTGCCACTCCACACAACTCTCACGCCGATTATGTAATTCAATCATTAGAAGCAGGCAAAAACGTATTTGTCGAAAAACCTCTAGCGATGAATGATGACCAATTAGAGGAGGTTAAAAAGACGTATAAAAAAACTCAAACTCAGTTAATGGTTGGTTTTAATAGGCGTTTTGCACCTGTTTCACTTGCTATTAAAAAAGAATTTGAAAACACAGGAGAACCAAAAGTTATAAACATTAGAATAAACGCAGGGTTCATTCCAAAAGAACATTGGACACAAAATGAACATTTGGGTGGAGGTCGTATCATTGGAGAAATGTGTCACTTTATCGATTTGATGCAGTACTTTACTGATGCGAATCCAGTAAAAGTATATGCTGATTGTATAGACACAACAAATGTAAAGCTGAAATCTGATGACAATATTGCAATTACAGTTAAATTTGATGATGGCTCAATCGGTAATTTGATTTATTTGGCAAACGGAGATAAGTCTTTGCCAAAGGAACTGATTGAAGTTTCGTCTGGAGGAAAAACAGGGCGAATACATGATTTTAGATTTGGAGAATTTCATAAAGGAAATAAAGTAACGAAATTGAAATTATCAGGAAAAGGTCATAAGCAAGAGGTATATGCATTCTTATCTTCATTAAAAGAAGCAAAAGAAACACCAATAAGCTTTGAATCAATATACTTAACAACAAAAACTACTTTTAAAATCATTGATAGTTTAAATACAGGGCTACCACAAAACATATTGGATGAAATTTAATGACTCGTTTAATAGGTTAAAGGGATATTGCGAAAAGGAGAACTTCAAAGGCTGGGACCCTTATGATGGACTTAACAGTTGGGTTATTCAAAAAACACCATTAGGAAAATTAAGGGTTTTTAGGCTAGCATGGATACAATTATTTAAAAGAAATCCAATAAATCTTAGATCATTATTTGGGATTAAAAAAGCCTATAATCCAAAAGGGTTGGGCTTGTTTCTAATAGGGTATTGTAATCTATATAAACGAGATAATAATCAAAAATATTTTAACACAATAACGTTTTTGGCAGATGAGATTATTAATCTCCAAACTAAAGGGTATTCTGGAGCATGTTGGGGCTATAATTTTGATTGGCAAGCCAGAGCATTCTTTCAACCAAAATTTACACCTACAGTTGTTGCTACCACATTTATTGCCGAAGCACTATTAGAAGCATATAAAATCACTAAAAACAAGGAATATCTTAGCACGGCAGAGAGTTGTGCTAAGTTTGTTTTAAAGGATTTAAATAAATCGTACGATGACAATGGAAATTTCACCCTATCATATTCACCCTTAGATTGCACCCAAGTATACAATGCAGGATTGTTAGGGGCAAAACTACTTTGTCTTATTTATAAGCACAATAAAGATTCTGATTTACTAACCAGTGCAAAAAAAATTGTTGCTTATGTTTGTGACAAACAGAAAAAAGATGGTTCGTGGACCTATGGAACACTTCCCTTTCATCAGTGGATTGATAATTTTCATACCGGTTATAATTTAGAATGTATACACACTTATCAAGAAGTGTCTGAAGACATGACTTATCAAAAACATATAGAAAGAGGCTTAAAGTACTATTTAGAGATGTTTTTTACCCCCGAGGGCATTTCAAAGTATTATAACAATAAGGTGTATCCAGTTGATATTCATTCACCAGCTCAGCTTATAGTAACATTAAGTAAATTAAGAGAATTTGATAAATACAACGAATTAATAAATCGTGTTTTAAACTGGACAGTTCAAAATATGCAATCAAAAGAAGGCTTTTTCTATTATCAAAAGAGAAAGAGGTTGGCTTCTAAAATTTCATACATTAGGTGGGCACAGGCATGGATGTTTTATGCATATAGTTATTATTTTTTAGAAATTAAGGATGAATAAAATAAACATTTTAAATACAACTATTGATAATTTAAGCATGCAAGAAACCTTGCAGATTGTAGATCATACAATTATGAAAGGCGAGCAATTGCATCATGTCGTAGTCAACGCAGGCAAAATTGTGTCCATGCAAAATGATTTACAACTTAGAAAAAGTGTTAACGAAAGCGATTTAATTAATGCAGATGGTCAAGCAGTAGTATGGGCTTCAGTAATATTAGGAAACCCCCTAAAAGAGCGTGTAGCAGGAATTGATTTAATGATTCGGTTAGTAAAGCTATCTCATAAAAATAACTATAAAATATTCTTCTTTGGAGCCAAGCAAGAGGTTGTTAAATCTGTGGTAGACAAATATACTAACGAATACACTTCAGATATTATAGCAGGATATCGAAATGGATATTTTAAAAAAGAAGAAGAGCAAGATATCGCAAGGGAAATATCAAATAGTGGTGCGAATATTTTGTTTGTAGCGATAAACTCGCCAACAAAAGAAAATTTCTTATATGAAAACAAAAACCTTCTTAAAAAGGTCAATTTCATAATGGGTGTTGGAGGAAGTTTTGATGTGGTTGCTGGACATGTAAAACGCGCCCCTTTGTGGATGCAAAATACAGGACTAGAGTGGTTTTACAGGTTTTCTCAAGAGCCAAGACGGATGTGGAAACGCTACCTAATAGGAAATGTAAAATTTATAATACTTGTAATTAAATCGAGAGTATTTAAATAATTTTTATTTCCAACTCTCTTTCTCTTTTAATCCAAACTTAGCAATCAATTAACCAATTATTAATTAAATAAAGCTAGACACCTTGGGCTTGGTTAATTGTTCGTCTTAACAACAGAACAAACGAGGTTTTTTTAGCTTTCTTTGAACTTAAAGCGCACTCCAAATCAATCTAGGAGTAATATTTTCTTACCTTTGTAAATTATATCCAAATGTTATG
>TARA_Y100000385_G_scaffold160039_1_pt1 | contig 12998 bp, 18 predicted proteins | sample TARA_Y100000385 | Tara Oceans TARA_Y100000385 (sample SAMEA2620980) | marine metagenome | biome: marine biome (ENVO:00000447); feature: surface water layer (ENVO:00002042); material: "saline water (ENVO:00002010), including plankton (ENVO:xxxxxxxx)" | depth 5 m
ATCGCCTAATCTAGAGCTATCCATCATTGTTGGGCGCCCGTTGTTTTCTTCGAATATAAGGATCGCGCCGAAAAAACTCGATTTTGACTTTCCAGTTAAGGGTCGGGCTAAAATCCCAAAGTCTAAGCGTTTAGCGTTTGCGTTAAATTTGTCGGATATCTCGAAGTCGACATGCCTTGCGGTTGTTTTCAAGAAGAAACCGTAATTGTCGTTAGAGCCGATTGATGCGACGGAATTAAATTGTATTATCGAGCTGGACGAGCCGACCGGAACTGAGCCTCCAGGATCGGCGGATTCAGTCAACATCGAAGACATTCGATAACTAATGCTTCGCGTTAGCAGTTCGCCGAGAGGGGAATCTAAAGCAATACTCCTGCGCAGGCCTGACGCACCTAAGCCTTGACGCCATTCTTCTTCTGAGAATGACTCAGCTGCAAACGACTCAGTTAGACTGATATTTAATAAGATAACTAGAAAAGTAAAAGGCACTCCTAACTTATTCATATGCAGCCCTGAAAGAAAATCTTAAGTAAAAGTAAACAAAAGGTGCGACAATTTGTCGCGCCCTGAGAAAAGCTTAACACTTCTTCTGCGAAGGTGCGACAAATTGTCGCACTCAGGATGCGGAGGCCTCTATTTTGAGTAAAAACAATCCGTGTTCAAAGGATTTTGATCTAGCTTGACAATGCTAATGGAAAGAGTAAGTTACGCGAATGGATGCACTGGGGAATATAAAGAAGAGCCGCTCGGGATGCGGTTAGGTCGCGGCTTGAAACCTATTGGTTTTTTATTACTGATTGTTTTCGGCTTAACAATGATTACTAATCGTCAACTGATGAAAATAAGTCCAGTGTCATCTTAAATATGGGAATAAATATGCAGGATTTGATTGCTAAGTTTGACAAGGCGGCAGTGGGGTTGTCGCTTCTTTGCGTGGTTCATTGTCTGCTAACGCCGGTTGCTATTGTTATGCTCCCTGCGCTGGGGTCAACTTTTTTTGAGGATGAACGGTTTCATTATCTATTACTTTTTCTTGTGCTGCCTACTAGTGTACTCAGTCTGGGTTTAGGGTGCAGGAAGCACGGACATTTTAAAATCCTCATAACTGGATTCGTTGGTCTCATCATGCTCTTCCTTATAATAATAGTAGGTGAGGAGGTGTTGGGTCAGACCGGTGAGAAAATTTCAACAGTCGTCGGAGCCCTGATTATCGCTTTAGCTCATGTCAGAAATTTTCAGGCGTGTCGGGATAAGGATTGTAATTCACCGAAAAATGATTAGCCTTAACGATGAGGTTAAAGATAGTGATGTTGTTCTAACATTCCGTGAGATACGTGATTTTAAGCAGGTCCAGAAATTAATTTGACTGAAACCGATTTTAAGGTTCGTTGATCCAAAACCTTTTTGATGTCAAAAACCTTTAAATCTCATACCCCACGGAACAATTTTATTGTCCGCCCTTGAACCAACGATACGGTTCTTTGCCAGCGATTCTGAAATAAAGAAACATATTCCCCATATGGGTTAATAGCAAGACTATGCTTATTGATATTGACCACGGAATTTCTCTAAAATGTATATGCGCGTCTATGGCGTATAGTGAGAATCCTATGACCGATGACCATAATAACATCACGATTATTGCTCTAAAACTGTACATGTTCTCTCCTAAAAATTGATCGTGTTAATATTAACTTCTATATCAGATTCCAAAATAGACTGACACGCAAGTCCATAGCCATTTTTAATATCGTTAGGCTCTAAAACATAACTAAAGTCCAGCTGCGGATTTATTTTTCCTTTTACCAATTGATATTTACAAGTACCACAACTCCCCACTTTACACTTATGGGGCCACTCGATTCCCTGCGATAACGCTGAATATAGAAGAGTTTCTCCGCGTTTAACTAGGATCTCCATATTGTCTGGTAATACCTTAGCGATATGACCAGCTTTCTTCTTCTTAAATAATGTGAACATTTCAGGTCCTTGCCTCGCTTGTAACATATGAATTAAACCGAGCGCCTATCTCTCTTTCTTCTTTTGTCGCGTAGTCTTTGTCCCATCTTTTTAGGTGTTGGCTTACAAAGTTCCTAAATAAGGAGGGCACCAGCGTTAAAACAAAGAGCGAGAAGTAACCTATTCCATAATTGGGCCCGTCAACATCATCTAGTTCCCAGAAGTATGTTTCCCCTCTGACATGATGATCACACTGCCTGCCTATTTCTATGAAGAACCAGCTGGTAAAAACTGAGTCATTGTCCCAGGAGTGTCTGTGGGAAACGGGTCCATCTTTACGAATAAGACCGTAATGACCCATAAAATTTAGGGCCTCTAATAAAAAATTAGACAAACCCCATACTATTAATAGCGTAATTATTCCGAGAAAACCGCCAGACCAAACAAAAAGAATTATAGAGGGGAGGCTGTAAACGTAGCCGAGTATCCATTTATTCTCATAGCTGAAAAAAAATTTGTTATTTTTCTGCAGCTTCTTTCTCTCTAAGTCAAAAGAAAATTTTGATTGGCCCATATGAGATAACCAAGCGTGAGCATAAACGTTTCGGCCTCTCGGTGCGGTTGCAGGATCATCTTCATGGCCTAAATCTAGGTGATGGTTGTAGACATGAGCATATGTAAAATGAGAAGCACCACTCAGTGCCATTAGTAATCTCGAGGCCAGAAAACCCTCCTTCTTATTATGTGAAAGTTCGTGTCCGTAAATAATTCCAAGCCCGGCCCAAAGGGCTGACGAAAGTGTGCTCCCTAAAAGGTCAAATCCTGATAATCCGATTTGATAATTGATACCGAGGAAGGTGCTGTTTTCAATCGGGATTGTGGAGGTGTATTCATAGAGTCTCCAAGCGAGAGCTGCTTGCAGCATTATGAATATGGGCAGCATTAGGTACATTACGAAATATTGGAAAGACTTTATGCCATAAGAATTTCCGCTATCGTCAAAATTGGCACGGAGATGGATATTTCTGGTGAGGGTATCTAATACAATATTAATTCCAAAAAGAAATACTCCCACCCATGAATAAGCCCCACCAAAAAAAATTCCAGAGATAGTTAGCAAGGTCATTATCGGTACTATCAAGTACCTAGTGTTTACAAAGAATTTCATACAAACTCCTTAGTGATTAAATTAAATCCCCGGAGTTGCAAAATTCCGTTTTAGCTCTTTATTTTACATCGCGGCAATAGGACCAAATCACGATGAATTAGGTTTAGATTTCAAAAATTAAAGTTTAAGTTTTTGGTCTACACAATTAGTTTTTAACAACATAGTTCACAACGAATAAAATCTAGTAATCAAGGGACATAAGAAAGCGTGCTATCGCATCTGGAGCACTTATGCCTGCCAGACTTTCAGCCTGTGGGTTGTAATTTGTGTTTGTGTTTACATCATAAGCCCAATAGTTACCCTCGTGATCGAAAATAATCTCTATACCCGCGATCCTAATATCATTTGCTGTTAAAAATTGCTCGAATGCAGTTAGATTTGGTATGGAAAAATCTGAAAGGATTCGAAATTTATTCTGGCTGTCTGTAGGGCAATGGCTTTCAATTTCACAGGCTTCAGCTGGGCAGAGTTCGAAGCCCTCTGAGGTATCAACTTCTACAGCGTATAGGAATTTATAGTTGACGAATTCCATTCTAATTATGGACTGTGTCGGTGCTGAAATATATTCTTGAAGAAGCGTAATCCCATCAGGCGAATTTTCAAAATCTTCGGCCTCTAAATAGACCTTGAGCGTGTCTTTATTATCGAATTTTCTGACTCCCAATCCTTTGCCAGCTCTATTGTGCTTTGTAATAAGAGGGAAACCAACGCGGTCTGACGCTTTAAGTAAGCGATCTCGTTTTATTGCACATACTGTTGATGGTGTCTTAATTGCGAACCGTGCAAGTTCTTCGTATTGCCTGATTTTGCTTATTTCAAGATCTAAAGCAGCACCACCATTAATCACTTTCATCTTGTGCCGACTTAACCAGGCTAGAATTCCGGCTGTTAATTCTGGCTCGAAGCGATGTCCGCGGGTGTGGGACGAAGCACTCATTCTGTTCCAATAAACAGCATGCGGAGGTGTCTCTGCGAGATCTAGATCTATGTCGGGTACATACCATAGACGATAGTCGATGTTTAGCCTTTGAAAAGCTTCTACGAAAGGAGGTATCCAATCATTATTCTCATGAATAACTATTATCATTGCTCTTCCTCGTTAAATAATTTTCGGTATTAAGTTGTGTCACTTCCGCTGTACGGCCTAAACCGATATCAAGCCATTCTTGCTCGCCTAAAAAGCATCCGTTTTTATCTAAGTATTCGCGCATCTCATTGGGTGTATAGATCCCAGCGCACTCGATCTCTCTTGAAGACTTATTGTGTGGAACGTGCAACTCCCACATCGCTCCATTACTTGACGTTTTAATCCAATACTTAGTGCACTCATTAGAGTTTGGAAGATGCGAGCAGCAGTGCAACCCTCTCTTAAAAATTTTTCTAAGAGACAGGCGAAGGAGTCGCCTGGATTGAAATTCATATTCGTTCGCAATGTTTCTAACTATGCCAGACAAAAAAAACCCCCAGTTGATTTTCAAATGGGGGCTGACGCTGTAGTTGCCTTATGGCCACATTCCCTCTCGGGGTGCCACCTTGCACAGTTGCAGGTTGGCGGGGCGTCAGCCCTCTCTTAATGGTGGGCGTATCTTACTCTACCAATTATGCCTGTCAAGATATTTTTAATATTAGTCCAATAAGACTTAGATTAAATTGCTCGATTGATCAAATCGACGGACGCCGGCATTAACTTAAATATCTTACAAAGTTCTGAGTTAGATGGAGGCAATAGATTACTTAAGAAGTCACTTAAATCGATGTTTATCTTTGATGTTTTAACTTTGTATTAGTAAGAGTTTAATTGAAAATCGCTAGAGGAATTTTGGTTATTCAAAATTAGAGCGCAACAGTTTTATATCCAAAGAAATCTACTATTTTCGATTTTTTAATATCATTGTTGTTCTTCTTATATGGTTTCATTTTTGACTTAAAAGCGCGTCTCTCAGCGGGCCGCGGTTGTTTAAAGTCCGTGGCGCTGCTTTGGAGGGCTGATTTCTTGCCGGCGCGCGCCAGCAAGAATCCCGGGTAAAGCATAGTTTCCCTCATGACATGCATACTCATATATCTGATCGTCTACCGAGTTCATTGGTAACTCTCCAGTCCAAGCCGTCGCATAAACTTTTGGATCGTTAACGGTAAATTGGTATAGCAGAGTGTCGCTGTCGATGCGAGAAAAGCGTTCAGTAACAACGGCATCCTGGGAGAGGTACAGGAAGTGTCTGATTGCCCCACGGACGCCTTCCTGAGGATGGAATCCTGTGGTTTCAACAACCAGAGTGTCGCCTTCATAGTGGCCGATTGAGTGTCCAAGCCACTTATGCGAATTAGCGGGAGTTGAGCCGTTCAAGTAAATAATTCGAGCATCGTGATTCATCTCGGCTAGGATCATCACATAGTCTTTGGTTTGTATGATTTGACTGTGATTGTTGTAGAGCACCGGTAGCATGGGTGGACCGCCGGAGGAGCCGAAGCCAACCAGACAACGTTCACCTAGGGGGCGAGCCTCTGGTCCATCATATGGACCTTTTCCATTCAGGCGGTTAGCGAAAATAGCGCGCCTAGCGCCTTCCGCCCAGGGTAGGACCCCACTCTGTGGTTCAACGATAATGGATGTCCTGACTTGGCCATTAATTACAGCCATGCGCTCTCCGGGATCCATCCAAAAAGTATTGTAGCCGCCCACATCGGGTTCCGCACCGGCTGATCTTGAGGTTAGTTTGTTTAGATAACTGTCGCCTGTAATCCCAAGATCAGCTGCTTCCTCTTCTGAAATTAAGGGCCGGCCGGCGAATTCTTTAGGTCGCTCTAGCATGGTAACGGTTGCGATACTGTAAGTCCCTTGAAGGTCCGGCGCGCCAAACAATGTCCTCGGGGTTTGATATTCCTGAGAAAAAGAGTTGGTGCAAAAAATCAGGCTAGTCATCGAGATTAGAAAATAAAAAGGGTTTAAATTAATTTTGATTTGCATAGTGGTCCTTCCTAAATTTAGTAATTTATTACAGATAACTCGAGCGGAATTTAATCCCCCAACGGCCGTCTTTTTTTATTAGAATATAGAGAGATTCGAAATTTACTATTTGTGATCCGTCTTCGCGAAAGCGACCGACGGTTGTCGCGATGTGCGCTTTAGTATCAGTCAAGCCGATGAGCTTTCGCTCGATCCATTCGGAGTGATGCCAGTCCGTTTCACTTAAATTTCTGAAAATGCGCTCATGAGCGGTGATAACGTCTTCAATTTTTTCCCAATTAGACATGCCTCCACGCGCTAAACGAAAATGCGGGACATGATAGGTGGCTGCATGACCAATCGGGTCACTTTCGCTGAAGGAAGTCATGAAGTCATCAAGTACAGAAAAAATTTCTTGTTCATCACTGGTTTCCGCGGGTAATTTAGAAGCCGTCAACGTTAGGGCTAAAAGCAGCAATAACAATGAAATGGATTTTGAGTGTTTCATAAAATACTCATCTTATTTGTATGTAATCCGATGCTACATTTGGATTGCTCAAAAAGCTAATATAAGTCAGAGTTGGTCTTTAAACTCGTACTAATTTTTCCGAAGGACTTAATTTCCCGTAAAGTTTGGTTTTCTTTTTTCAAAAAAAGCGTCGACCGCTTCCTGTCTATCCTCTGTTTCATGCGTTAGCAAAAGCTGGTCATAGTCCATATGCATAATGGACTCGTCGTTTTTGTAGACAAGGTTGTTGACACTGCGTTTTATCATTTGTGCTGCAATAGGCGGTTTAGAGGCATATAAATTTGCCATAGCTACGGCCTTCTCAGTTAAAGCACCCGCGTCGCAGATCTCGTCATAAAATCCCCACGCCAGAAGAGTTTCGGCATTTTGGTTCTCGCCACCTATGATCATTTTCTTGGCTTTGGCAGGACCAATTAAGCGAACTGCTAGGGGTAATCCAAGCCAATTTAAGTTTATCCCTAGATTTATTTCAGGATAACCAAGAATAGCTTTTTTGGATGCAATTCGAAAATCACACGCTGATGCTATGCACGCTGCGCCGCCGAGACAATACCCGTTAACGGCGGCAATGGTTATCTGATCGATCTCTAGAATTGACTTTATTGCAGGCTTGCCATGATTATTTCGCCAAGATTCAAGTTTGGAGGAAGGCTTAGTTTTTTCTTTAAGGTCGGCTCCAGCAGAAAAGTTATCACCTTGTCCTGTAAAGATTACAACTCTTGTTTTTAAATCTTTTTTGAAATGGTCATTTAAGCTACAAAGCTCTTTTAAAACATCCACGCTTAGAGCATTCATATAATCAGGTCTGTTAATAGTTACTGTAGCGATAGGCCCGTCTTGTATTATTTGAAGATATTTCATCATCATTAATTCTCGGTCAATAATCTTAAGGCTATTCTTTGTAAACAGCAGAGGCTACCGCAAGCATATGAATTAATGTGGCTCTGAGCAAACGAATTAAAGTTTAACGCAAGAACCATCAAATCTGTCAGTGAAGGTATCGTAGATATCATGTCTAATATAACTATCATGGACTTTTGAAATCATATAAATCGTCGTCTTAGGGACAAATTGCTTTAGTTTGGGTATCTGCATAATAATAATTCTTGAATTTGACTCTTGCAGTATGGTGGATTGATTCTTCTCTATTAAAAAAGTTTTTGGGCTCTCTTCAGGGCTAGTTGCACGATACTCTATCGTAAACTCTTCCTTTGACATCCTTTCCTCATCGGGAAGGGCTCTGATGAACCTCAGTATGGAAACTTCGCTTTCGATAGAGGAGAGTTGAGAACAACTGTAGGTTTCTGCTATTGAGGTTCCAGAAAGGATGAGAAGTGTGATCGTTCTTAATAGTTTGCATCGCGTCCACATAGATTTTCTGCATATTGTCCATTTATTTATGAAAGAGGCCTTGCTCGACTTACATGTATTTGCTTTGATTAATGCTGACGAAATTTATCTCGTAATTTTGGATGGAGCAGGGTTAGCGCCTTTGGTTAAATAACCATTCGATCAGATCAGTGTTTGCATAAGCGGTGTCCCACGCATTGTGATTAACTCCCGGTAACTCAGTGTAGTGAACATCCGAACCAACGGCTTCTAATGCGAGCGCGATTTTACGCGATTGGTCCACAGGCACGACTACATCCGCATCGCCGTGCACAATCCAAACAGGGGTTTTTGATAAACTTTTTGCTAGAGCAGTGAAACTGTTTTCAGCCTCCGGCAGAAATCCAGGAAATCGGCTCCCAAGATCTATAAATCCGCAAATTGAAACCAAAGCTGCAAACCTCTCTGTGTTCTGGTATCCGAGGTACCATGTTCCGTTGCCGCCCAGCGATATACCGGTCAGGTAGAGTCGGCTTTCGTCAACGGAGAACTCTGCGATGGTCGCATCCAATGCTGCTAGGGCGATATCTCCCGCGATGCCTTGCCAAGATTCTCCAGCCGGAACTTGCGGAAAAACTGCGATAGATTGCCATCGTTCTGGGTTAAGACGAATCGCTTTACCGAGTCCAACTTGAGTTTGCTTCAACCCGTCGGAGCCTCGCTCTCCGGCGCCGTGCAGAAAAAGCATAACGGGCCATTTTTCGGTGCTGTTGTAATTATGTGGTACGTAGGTTTGATAACGATACTCTATGCCGTCAAGGGAGACAGTTCGGTTTAGAAAACCAGATTCAGCTGATTGCGCGCTACACAGTGTTGCGTTTAAGAGAAACATTATGGCGGGAAAGGAGATAATTTTCGTCATTTTAACTCTCTAAAATTAAGTAGGTTAAAGTGTATTTACCCCGAGAATATGGCCGTTGCGGTTTTTGAGATTACTATAGAGTTAAATCGCTGCCAAGTCAGAAGTACTTCTCGCTTCACCTGTCTTGCAGACCACGTCTCATGACTGATTACCAATCATCGAGAGGCTTGTAACCCTCGGTAAAATGTGCGATTTTTAGCGATTGTACATCAACCTTGTGCCATTTTAGGCACTAACATCAGTTCAGGACATAAATGAGGAATAAAGATGCGTAAATATGCGATGTCTATGACAGCTTTAATTTTTTTAATACCGGTATTCGGACTTGGTCAGGGTTCAATGGGATTGCAAGAAAAAATCTCAGAGGCGCTTCAAGGCAAACATCGAACAGAGGCTGAACTAGCGAGAGATGAAGATCGTGCACCAATGGCGGCTCTAGATTTTATTGGTCTTAGAGATGATATGACCGTCATAGAATTTTTGCCCGCTGCTCAGGCCTACTATACTAAAATTCTTGGCCCTGTTCTTGTCGAAAACGGACACCTTTGGACCGTAGACAACAGTAATACTTTTAGCGGTTGGGGAGAGTGGACTACAGAACCCGAATTTGAGATGACCCATCAAGTCGCGATTGACAATAATTATAGCCGAGCAGAAGGGCGTTATGTTCCGGGAGAAATTAACTTTGGGGTGTCAGAGGCCGATTTATTTTTGCATTTTCGGGAATATCATAATTTTAATGAGCAAGACAACATGCGTATAAACGCAAAGGTATTTGATACCCTGAAATCAGGTGGAGAATACGTGATAGTCGACCATACCCGTCGTCATATGAAGGAAGAGACACGTATGCTAGGGCGACGTGAGGATCCTATTGATGTGGTACTTCAAGTACAGCGTGCTGGATTTGTTTTGGATCGTGCGTCAGATATGTTCTTCGAGGAGAGTGATGATTTATCTCAAGAAGTTGGGCAGATCCCGAACATGACAGATCGATTTTTTCTTGTGTTTAAAAAGCCATAGTATCAGAGGGTTAAACGGAAGGGGTTTAGTACCACACTAAAGCCCTTCCTAATACTCGGGGATACTTGCCCTAACTTTTTGTATTTATGCCGCGACTTACAAATTCTATTGAGATTTTGTAAGTACGTATTGGTGAAATTATATTTTTCAGTGGTTCGTTAAAGTGCAATGGCTCTGAAGCTGGGTGGATGGTTCAATCTAAGCTTAGTTGGTCTCGTTAAATCTGTGGATTGCTCGCAAGAAATCTTCGTTGGCGACAAATTCCATTATCCCAAAATCCTCCCAAGTCTTCATGTGCGCGGTATTCACCGCCGAAATCATTTCCTGTATATATTCTCGCGGATACATGTTTTGGCTCCACTGAAAAAATTGAGACTGCATACGCTCCATTCTTGCCCTCTCCCAATTAGAAATACGCCTAACCTGTATCGGTGATAATTTTTCTAATCCTTGCTCTTCGTACTTTATATAGGCTTCCAGCAGTTCAGTGGATAAAGCTAACTGGCGCGTTGACTGATCGATAACGCCAGCCCTCGCAGAAACCGCGTCTATTTCGGAGGCTTTTCTCGTCATTCTTACTTCTAGGCCAAGGAAGATCATACTGAATATGAGTGCCACACTGCTCAAATTGCTTAGCGTTAACGAGGTAAATAACCTTTTCATTTTAGTTGCCCCAAAAAATATTATATTATACGACCACTCTTCTAATTTCCTTCATAGCCCCATAATAGTTTGCTACCTCGATTCCTCGCAGATGAGTAGTATGTAATGATCACCGGTTATTTTCGAATCGTAGCGACGCACTAATGTTTGCTATTTAGATCAGATCTTAATGGGTTTAGTGAGGGTTATTTTAAGCGCTCAGCATATTTTTATATGCCCCGCAAAATGATTTAGCTAAGACCCCTTGATCCTATAATAGCGTCTAAAATTCAAAGTTATGAATTAATAAATGCTTCTGCCATCAATCCAGTATTATCGAACCCCTGAAACTTTTTAACTAGGCCATTCTGCACTGCAAACATGTGCATAGCTTCTGTATCTAAATTGGTTGCTGTCATGTGTATATGAACAAAAATTGTGTCTCCGCACTCAAACATCCGTATCGGTGTCACAAGAAAATTCTCAAGGTATTTAGGAATTTTTAAAAAACACTCATCGATAGCATTTTGAGGTCCATTGAAAATTCCTGAAAAGGGGAGATTTCCGAGGTATTTGAATTCAAAATCCGGTGCATGGAGTTGGGCCCATCCGTCTAGGTCTCCCGCTGAAAATCTCTCATATACTTTCTCAATTAAAAGGGTGCCACTCATAATTTTTCCTTTTGATTTAAAATTAGTTTTTTACGTGTTGCGGTCAGGATGCTTCTTATTAAAGTGTAATAATTTGATCGGGCATATTTGCAGAAAGTGCTCCATAGAGCTGAGGAAAGCAACCTGCTATAACTCCATCGACGGTGTTTTTAGCTGCAACTTCGCCGGTACCACATTGCGAGAAATCGCCGGTTGCCATTCCCCGTCGTAGGGCGCACTGGTCACAGATCATCAAAAGGATATTATTTTTTTTGGCAACAATTGAGAGGCGTTGTCCGATCTCGTTGCCGGCGCTCAATGAATAAACGTTGTCGTCAAAAAACATCATTCCCGCAACGTCCACACCGTGATTGTCTTGCTCCAGTTGCGGAAGAATCATCGATGCAAGTTGAAAAGTTGCGGACATGTCATTTCTAAATATATATGCGACTTTCATATTTTACCTCCAAAAGATTACAAATAAACGTTTAGCTATTCAGCGGCCTTGAGACCGTTCATTTATAATAGTACATCTCCTCCCTATCTAAGATCGTTATTAGTGCGGATAGACATGATAACTAGGCCCTTTAAAGTTCAGATATCTTTCCAATGACCGCGATATTATCTCCTTCATTTACGGGCGGCGTGCCAAACAATATAAGTAGCACTCCTGCCGATGGAGCGTCTACCGTCTCCAATTCAGTCCCATGGTAATCGGTAATGATTCCGAGTCGGGTACCTTTTGAGATATAGTCACCGGTTTTTACTTTGGGATCCGCATAAAAAATACCATCATGGCTGCTATAAACTCGAGCACGATCGTTTATGAATAGCGGCTGTTCTGGCAAATTCAAATCGCCTTCAATCATTTTGAGCTCACGCATGATATTCTGCGCACCGTCTACGATTGGCGTGATGTATTGATCATCTGTCTTGCCCAACTCACCTGATTCTATATCGATAGCGGGTATCCCAAGGGTAACCGCCTGTGCGCTCGTATAGATCGCATCATCTATTGATTGATAGGAACCTGAAAACTTGACAATGGTGCCGAGCCCAAAGGCAATAGCAATTCTTTTTGATTTTTCTATGACGTCATTTCCACCGGCCTCCGCATAGTAAGCCGTGTAAGACGGGCGTAGGCCCTCATTTGCGTCACCTGCATGGATATCCACAACGTAATCTGATCGGAGGATTACTTCAGTTTTTAAGGTTGACGCAATGCGCTCGGTGACGGTGCCGTTGGCGTTTCCCGGGAAAGCGCGATTTAAATTCTTAAGATCGTTTGGGCTTAAATAAACGGTACGAGCGGTGAATGCCGGAATGTTAGCGACATGAACTATGATTAACGTGCCACTTAATTTTCTTGGATCGATAAGTCCCGCTAATCTTTGCATGGAGAGTATCGGAGCGTATTCAGAACCGTGAATTCCAGATATCAAAGATAGAACTGGGCCAGTATTGTTTCCATGATGGACGGTAATAGGAATGAAAGTTTCGACGTTATCTTCGCCTTTTGGCACTTTTAGTGTGCCGCGGTATGTCTCACCTGCGGAGATAGAAATCCCGCCTATCTCAAACTTTTTATCAGCAGCGTTATTTTTTTCGCTATCATCCTGAGCATAGACAGTACTAACTGCAACCGAGAGCCACATGACTAAAAGAAAAACATTTTTCATTATAGTAACCTTTACTGATGATTGGATTGCATTTAGTGGCTTCAGCATTGCTCTGGTTTTTAAAACACGAATTTTAACATAGATGAGAGCGGATATTTTCAGAATATAATTTTAAGCGACAGAGTCGTTAAAAATGTGGCAGCGCGACGCAAG
>TARA_Y100000385_G_C13108944_1_pt1 | contig 12986 bp, 13 predicted proteins | sample TARA_Y100000385 | Tara Oceans TARA_Y100000385 (sample SAMEA2620980) | marine metagenome | biome: marine biome (ENVO:00000447); feature: surface water layer (ENVO:00002042); material: "saline water (ENVO:00002010), including plankton (ENVO:xxxxxxxx)" | depth 5 m
TGCACATTAAAATCATTTAATTTTTGTACTATTTCATCAGCTATTTTAATATCACTTAAATGAAACAAAGATCTTGTATATGGATGTTGTCTCCAATTACCATTTTCATCTAAATCTCCATTAATATCACGAGGTTCTAAGCGATCAATTGTTTGTTGATCTACAATTAAAAAACTATTATCAGCATTTGGATCTGGAATTTTGACAGGATTTTTCATAATTAAATATGTTAATGGATCTAATAATTCTTCAGGAATTTCAACTTCTTTATTTAAATATTTTTTTACTTTATCTGAAATATCTAAAGGTAAGTGAATTAAAGTACTATTAGCAGCTTCTAAGTCAACGAATTGATCAGCAAGAGAACTAATAAAATTGTTATATGATTCTTTTGTAACAAATATAGTTTGTGTGCATGCTATTATAATTCTATCAATTTCTTTTCGACGTTGACTTTCAGTCGAAACATGTGCAACAATAAGACGACATATAGATGGGAATATTGATTGAATTATCATGAATAATTGTTGAGATTTATTGACTAAATTTTCTATAATAGAACGACATATTTCAACTATTTCAGTTATACAATCATATATGCCAAACATTATTGTAGTAGTTGGTAAAGCCATTACATCAATTAATCTTTCAAGATATATAGCAATACCTTTTTTATCTTGTCGAATACATGATAACATAATAGCAGACCAACTTAAACCTTCCCAATACATACTAAATATGCAATTATGAATTAAAATCATTTCTGTACTGTCATTACTATTATGGATATCTAAAAGTTTAGTCCGTTTAATCAACATAATCGGAATATCACAACAATGCGCTAAAGCTGCTATAGTTGTATGATTATTTTGTGACATAATTGCTTGCCCAAATAATAAATCTAATAATTCTAAACCAGATAACCACATATCATTATTTTGTGTAGAATTTAATATTTTAGTTATAAATTTCAATACTATACTTACGTTATTTTGAATGTTCATTTTATTCCTAACAAGAAGCGTCCAATAAGTTAGTAAATCAGAAGCTAATTCAAAATTAATATTTTCATCATCATTTGTTTGACCAAGATCAGATGTCAGATTTATAACAGTAGTTAAAATACCAGGTGCTGATATTTGTTTAAATGCTGCTCGAGTACCATTTGTAATAAATTGTTCAGTATATAATTGATTTATACATCGACATAAATCCATAATAGAATTTTTAAATATATTTTCTAATGTAATTCTTGAAATAATTCTAATTTGCGCATAAATTAAATCTGTATTTTTTAAAACTAAGTGTAAAACACTTGATAATTTACCGGCAACAATAGAATTATTCATTTTCCCACAAAATTGGATCCATCGTTTTAATATATCTATATCAAGGTTAAATAAAAGTTCAGCACATTGTTCTGAACTTCTCGATAAAAGCAAAGAAACAAATGGTAAATCATCTATTTGTATGTTATTTTCATAATCTTCTATAGAACCAATTAAAAAATTTGTTAAATGTACTTTTAAACCACGTGCATGAGATAATTCCCATATACAATATTTACAAGAATCTATACTACATTTAAAAATTTGATGTAAAATATTAATATTTGTATATTTTCTAAATAATACCCTAATTAAATCTTTATCTATTAATTTTATAATATGAGAAACTTGATAAGTTGTAAGAGTTGGAAGTATTTCTTGTATGTTTTCTAGAACAGTATTTCTGGAAACAATACCACTGTTGAAATTACGAACGGTATCTAATAAATTTGAATATGGAGAAGTAGCTATTGTAGATACCATTAATAATGATTAAGTTAAGTGCTTAAGCATATTAAAGATATAAATATAAAAAATAAGACAAGAGATTAATTGTATTAATCAATTGTTTTTTTGTTACGAGAAATAACTATATAATCTCCTTTGAGTGTTTTTCTCTTAATGAAATTAATATCAGGTGACGTTTTTAATGGTTTTAAATGTGGGGAAGGAAAATCTGTAGAAGCGTATTGACAACCATTATTATTTCTTCGTTCTGATCTATGAAGTTCTGAATCCCATGAATTTTTTCTATCTTTTGGATAAATATTTGTCTTAATATTATGACTTTTTTCAATACATGGTATAACTGGGATATCTTTATCTTCCTTTAATTTATCAGTATTTTGTTTTATGATAACTTTTTCTTTCGGTTTTTCATCTGTCCACGCATTATATGTAGTTGACATGTAAAAAGTTAATTATTATTATTATATATACTCAAAAACAATTTAATTTCATTTTTTTTTCAAAATAAATAATATGGATAAAATAAATATACAAACAAAAATATTAATAATTGTTGTAGGTCTAGGAATTTCTTCTTATATTATTCAACAATTTATAAGACTTCAAGAAGAGTCTGGTTTTTCTTTACCTATTTTAAAAACATCTGAAACTTTTCAAAATAGTTTAGAAAAGGCAAAAAACTTAGATTCATACAAAACTTTATTAATTTGGGATACTGCATTTGCCATAGTTTATGGAGTAACATTTTATACTATGTTAATAATACTAACAGATGCTAAATGGGTAGAATATACAGTAATCATTCATGTAATACTTGATTTTTTGGAAAATTATTTAGCTTATAATATAATAACTCAATATCAAAAAAATAAAGAAATAAAAAATACTTCTTTATATTCTATTTTATCAACTATAAAATGGGGATTCGCTGGTTGGAATATGGGTAATATTGGATATAGAACAATATTTAAAGTAGGAAAATATTTAGTAAAGTGATTGTAAATAATCTATTTTTGCTTTTAATTTTGTTTGGGTAGCATTCATACAAAATGTATAAGCAACTGATGGTCCAATTAGATTTTCACCATCACTAGATGATCTACCTACTATGTAAGAATCGTTGTAATTAAATAAGAATGGAACAATTAAACTAATTTTACGAACATAATAGACACTGATAATTAAAATAATCAAGTGCGCAATTATTTCAGCCATAATTTGCCATTGTGGTTTTGTTTCATCTAATTCAGGAGCAACTTTATTAATAAGTAATCCAACTGGAAAAGCTAACACAGCTATTTCTGTGACATGTTGAGACATATCTAAGAGTTTTTGAGCACGAACATGAGAAATTTCAAATACTGATTCCCAAGTTGGCATAGTTTATATTAGTATTTAAGAAAAAATTTACTATTAAAGTTACTTTAATATCAGCTATAAAGAAGTATCATGTCTACTAAAGATGTGAAGGATTATTTTAAATATTGTCAAGAATTTACAAAAGAATATGGTAAAAAAACAGTTGTTTGGATAGAGGTTGGTTCATTTATGGAAATATATGGATTAGATATGGAAAAAAGAAAAGAAGGTGTAGTAGAGGAAGTAACTAAATTACTTAATATTGCGATGACAAGAAAAAATAAAAAAAATGCACATTCAACTAGTAATCCATTAATGGCAGGAATTACTGCTCCACATTTTTATAAATATGTTCCTATTTTACTAACTGCTGGTTATACTGTAGTAGAGATTCGGCAAGTCACTCCAGCACCAAATCCAAAAAGAGAAGTTACTGAAATCCATTCTCCTGGTGTTTCATTAAGAACTAATATTCATGAGACGAAATACGGTAGAGCTGATTCTAATTATTTGGTGACTGTAGTTGTTGATTGGATACCACCTTATAGAAATAAATCTGGATTTCATAGTTTTGGGATTGGTAAGATTGATGTGTCTACAGGTGAAACAACTGTTTCCCAAACATGTGAACGAGGGCAATTAGATCAACAATTAAATTCTTATGATTTCCGAGAAATAGCTGTATACTATGTAGAGAATACACCTAAAGATCAAGAGTTGAATTTTGGAAATACTTTGACACATTTTTATGATCTAGATCATAACTTTACCAAGGCATCATATAGAGATGAGTATTTGAGAGAATTTTATCCAAAAACAGGTGTCATTACACCTATTGAGTGGTTAGGATTAGAACGTCATGAATATTCATGCATGGCATTTTGTGCTATGCTTCAATTTGTTCACAAACATAATCCTAAATTATGCAATATGATGCGACCACCACAATTATTAGAAGAGGGTAAATTGTTGAGACTAGATGCATCTAGTTTACAACAATTGCAAATAACTCCAGACAAGAATGCTAGAATATTAAAACATGGCATTCGAGGGTTAACAGATTTATTGGCTTTTGCGTGTACGGCACCTGGTAAACGATTTCTTTATAATCGTTTAACTCAGCCAATTCGTGATAGCGTAGAATTAGAGAAGCGTTATTTACAAATTGAAAATATGAAGAAAATTAAATCTATTAGAGAATGTTTAAATGGTGTATATGATTTAGAAAGATTACATCGAAAAATGGCAATCCAATTATTAACTCCTGGGCAGTTTTTGAATGCGGATAAATCTTATCGGCAAATTAGTGAAGTTTTTGCGTTGCTTCAAAAATCAAAAAAAAATATTCCAGAATTTAGTATAAATATTGCAGATACAGCAATTGCATTAGAAAAATTTTGCGCTGAATATAGATCATCTTTAGATTTAGATAAAATGGAAGGTTATGGTTTAAATGACATTGTCCAATGTTTTTTTATGCCAGGTATAGAACCTGCTATTGAAGCTATAGAAGCAGAAGATGAGGTTATTGAACAAAGTATTGATGCATTATCAAAACAAGTAGCATCGTATATTCCGGGTGCGCAGATATATGTAAAACATAATGACAGAGAAGGATATTATTTATCTACAACAACAAAAAGATCAAAAACAATGGAAGACAATTGGAAAGATCATCCATATCAAATAAGGAAACAAAGTACAACAGCTAAACTATTTTCATCAGACTTAAAGAAATTATCTGATCGAAAAGTATTTCTTCAAGAAAAGTTAAAAAGTGAGATGCGAAAAGCATATTTATCTTTTCTAGGAAAATTAATGAATAAATACGGTGAGATATTAAATGATGTTCAACAACTTTTATGTGAAATCGATACAGTTCAAGCTTTAGCACATTGTGCTACTAAATTCCGTTATTGTCGTCCACATATTATAAAACAAAATAATTTGCCTGCAACATTGCGTATTCGTGAATTAAGACATCCTATTATTGAACAAATTCAAGTGAATGAAGAATATATTCCAAATGATATTTCACTTGGATATAAAGAAAATATAGGAGGAATGTTATTATATGGATGTAATAGTTCTGGTAAAAGTAGTTTAATGAAAGCTATTGGAGTTGCTACAATAATGGCTCAAGCAGGTTGTTTTGTACCAGCATCATCTTTTGAGTTTACACCATTTGATCAATTATTTACTCGCATTAGTGGAGATGATGATTTATTACATGGTCATAGTAGTTTTGTTGTAGAAATGTTAGAAGTCCGTGATATTTTAAATAAAGCAACTCCACAATCTTTAGTATTAAGTGATGAATTAAGTCGTGGTACAGAATCAACATCAGGAACTGCAATTGTAAGCAGTGTAATTTGTCAATTAGCAGATCGTGAAACTATTTTTGTAAGTGCAACTCATCTTCATGATTTGCCTAAAATTAATGAAGTAAAAACACGTCAACGCATAGGACATTATCATTTAGAAGTGCAACCACATCCTACTGAAGATCGATTAATATATAATCGCATTTTACAATCAGGTAGTGGAGATTCTATTTATGGTTTACGTATTGCTAGGCATATAGTTCGTAACCAATCATTTTTAGATTTAGCGGATAAAATTCAAACAGAATTACAAAATAAACCAGTTTTACATAAAAGTAGATATAATGCAAATTTCTTTTTAGGTAAATGTGAAATATGTTCTGAAGTAGCAGATGACTGTCATCATATAAAACATCAATGTAAAGCAGATGAGGAAGGATACATAGGAATTTATCACAAGAATAAAAGCCATAATTTAGTAGCATTATGTAAAAGTTGTCATCAAAAGACCCATGCAGGTAAGATACACATATCTGGATGGGTACAAACAGACGAAGGTCGAGAATTAGATTGGAATATAATTGAAACAAAGAATGTGTAAAACTAATTTCTTTATATATTTTAAATATGTCGCAAACATTGTCGTATATAGAAAAAAATAAATTAAAAGCGACTTCAAAGAAAAAAGAACAAATTGAATATTTATTAGTTGTATTTATTATTTTAATTATTTATTTAATATATAATAATTTTTTTAATCCTGATATAGATATGATGCCGGTATCAATTCTATTAGGTTCAATATTAGTTGTTTTAATACCAGCTTTATAAATCAAAAGAAGACCTTAATTTAAGAATCTAATTCAAGTAATTTTCTACAATGAAGACCAAAGGGATCATTTTTAATATATTTTTCATATAGATCTTGTATCTGTTTATTTTTAAAGTTGGTTAGAAAAGCATTTAAATTTTTAATATCTTCTTCTGTTAGAAAAAATTCAGTATCAATTTTATTATATGGAATTGGATCAATTTCCATGCTGTCTAATTTATTTATAAATAAAAGAATAGGAAATAAAATAAATTTTCATTTTTTTTAGTGTAGTTTATGAATGATTTTGTTGAATATTTTTAGATTTAGTGCCTAAAAGTGCAGGTCATGCCCTTGGTGCATAGATCGCCATGATAACACATGATAGTGCCTGTATTTAGTGGTGCCTTCCTAGATTTACGGAGTGCTGAAATGCGCTCAGTTTCATTAATATGATACCCAAATTTATGGTCGAATCTGCATATTTCACCTAACTTTACAGTACGACATTTATTGCCAAAACGACATGGTCCACAAATTTCATGACGACAAAAATCCTTGAAATCGTTGATTTGTTCTGTAGTCCAATATTTGGCGTCACGTTTCCGTGACTTAATTTTTTGGCAAAATCTTTTGTAAGGTTCATCATCATTAGACGATTTATTTGTATCAATAAGAAAATGCCGAACTAAAGTATTGGACTTGCGTTTGCGCTTAAGCTGTTGCCTCAATCGTTCAATTTCAGCAGCGGCTTCTTCCTTTGCAGAGGATGCAGCATCATTTTCCTGCCTCAATCGTTCAATTTCAGTAGCTGCTTTTTCCTTTGCAGAGGATGCAGCATCGTTTTCCTGCCTCAATCGTTCAATTTCAGCTGCTGCTTTTTCCTTTGCAGAGGATGCATCATCATTTTCCTGCCTCAATCGTTCAATTTCAGCGGTTTTTGCATCCAGTTCCTTTAGAGTTCCTGACCGCGTACATCTCGACATGTTTATCACAGTCAGACCTGAATCAAGCTTATTTTCAAATATGTCTAGAAGTGGAAACTTTGTACTTTACACAATTTACTTAACATATATGAAAAGAAAATCAATTTTTTGACAGTAAAAGAAAACTTAGTTAATAAATTCATTTATAACTTCTTGTAAATTTGTAGAAAAGTCATTTATATTATCTTCAAATTTTAGATGTAAATCTGAATAATATTGCATAAAATAGATTAAACACGCAAAACGTAAGCGATATGCATTTAAATGATCGCTTAATTTTAATAAATCGAAAATAGAGTCATGGCTTAATTGAAGAATTAATTTTTTTTCACACCATCCTTGTAAATCTGGTAAACCAAAGAAATTAGATGCTGCTAATAATGGTTGTAAATAATCTTCATTTAAAATAGTATTACCATTTAATCCTTCAGCACCTAAATAAATACTAATTATAACAACAGTTAATATAATTTGATTTTCATCTATTTTAATTATATTAGAATTAGATTCTTTCATTTGACTAGTTTCTAAAAGAGCAGAAAAGTATGGAGATCTTGATTTTAATACTTCACTATGAACAGGTATTTTGAAATCATCATTAGATAATAAAATAATATCTCCATTATCTTCACGTTCATTATATGTAAATTGTAAAGGCGTTAATAATTCAAAATCTAGTATCATAGGAGTAATACCCATTGTTTGTAAACATTTTTCAGCATTTATTTGCGATGCTTTTGATTTATATTCCCATGAACAAGCAATAACAATAATTTCTATTATTATAGGATCTTGTAATACAAATTTACTGAATAATGGAAATGCTGTAATTATATTACAAATAATTCCAATAGCATATTCGACATATTTACTTTTCATGTCTTTATAAAAATGTGTATTTGCTAATAAAAAATCTAAAATTTGTTTTAAATTTTTTTTTCCTTCAAATTTATTAACAAGAAATTTTGAATTTGATTTATTTTTTGTTAATAAAAATATAATTTCTACAATAGACCAATTTTGTTTACTTTCTAATAATTGAAATAAAAGAGGTACAAAACCATGCTGTATAATTAATATATCACCATCTTTTATTTTAATTATTGTTTTAATAATACTTAAAATATGTTTTTGAATAATTGGATAACCAGTTAAAAATACTTCTGAAAAAATTCGTAAAATAGGTGTAGCATGAACAATCATTGATAAGTTATTACTAATTTGTATAATAGTATTTAATCCGGTTAAAGCATATACCTGAACCATTGGTAAATCATGATGTTGAATCATAGTTAAAAACGTATTAATTGCAACTATTTGATCTTTATATGCAATTGCCGGAACAGCACATAAACTAGCTAAAGTAGCTGATGTAGTTGAATCAATTCTGTCTCTTCTATCGCAATAATTAATAATAGTTTCAAGTGCTCCATATTCAACTGCTTTAATTGCAATAGATATATCATCAACTAAGGCATATAAACAACTCAAAGCAGCACTTGACATTGATTGAGATCTATTTAAATTATCTGTATTTTGTAAAATATAAATAATTCGTTCAAGGAAGGTTTTATTTCCTACTACATGCATAGCTATGTCTAACCGGTTTTCTTGTTCAACAACTAATCTATATAAAGCTGTTAAACAAAAACGAATAATAGTATCATTACCTGCATGCAAAAACATACAATTATGAATATTAAAATGGGCGTTATTTGAAATCATTAATTGTTTTGTTTTAGATCCATTTCTAGTTAAGGCTAATAAACTATTGATAGCTCTAACAACAGTATCTTTTTTTTCTGATTGAATTAAATTTAATAAAATTTTTAAACCTCCGTCTTTAGCAAATGTATATTTTTGAATTCCACGAGGCATATTAGAAATAAATCCAATAGTATTTTTTTCAATCGTTGTTAGGTCTCTATTATTATTTATTTGTTGTAAACGTGATAATAAAATTTGAGGTACTTGATTTGCATTTTCATTATCCCATAATAAATGATATAACTCAGGAAAAATAAATGCACTCATTATGATATAAAATTTAATTATGTTTAATTAAACATATACATATTGATAATAATATTAAATAGTTGATAAAATGGAAGAAAATACGATTCGTTGTAATACTGTTGGAAAACATAGTTATTGGTCTAATGATATACAAATAATGTATCAACAACATATGCCTACACAGTGTAAAAATCCATATTCACTAAAGATAGGAAATTTTTGTTCAATCGCTGAAAATGTTATAATAATGTCTGGAGGTTATCATCGTACTGATTGGGTAACAACATTTCCTTTTGGTCTTCGTGAACGTAATATTTTTAATACTTTTGATGGAAAGAACGCTACTATAGCAAAAGGAGATGTTATTATTGGAAATGATGTTTGGGTTGGGTATAATGTTACTATAATGTCTGGAGTTACTATTGGGGATGGTGCTGTAATTGCAGCTAATAGTCATGTTGTTAAAAATGTTGAACCATATAGTATAGTTGGTGGCAATCCTGCTAAATTTATTAAATATCGTTTTACTAAAGAGCAGATAGAAAAATTATTACAAATAAAATGGTGGGATTGGGAAGATGAAAAAATAAATAAATATGTGCCACTTTTATGTAATTCTAATATAGATGAATTTATAAATCAATGCTACATTTAAAAAATGTCATTACCAAATATATATCTAAATGCTCTAGACATTGAATCTGATATTTTGTAAACTTCAACATCTATAAATGTAGCATTTAATATCTGTTTAATTGTATCCCAATCAAGATGTGTATGATTAATCATAAATTCAAAGACAAATCTATCTAATAATGATATTGGTTCAGGTTCTATATATGGTTCATCAATCATATTATATATATATATCATAATTTACTCTTTTATAATATCTCTGGTAGTTCTTGAAATGACAAATGCTACAACAACAATTATACAAAAATGTAATAAATCTTTCAAAACATTTCCTAAATTAAATTTCATTCCATAAACAATAATTATTTTATTAAAAATAGTATCCCCATCTGGATCTCCGTCTCCATTAAGATCTATATGAAATAAAGGTTCAATTAGATTGTCAACAACTGATCTAGATAATCTTCGTATTTCTTCTCCCATTAAAAGACCTACTACAGTAATAAATACTTTATTTGAAATTAAAAATTGACGAAATTCATTCATAGAAGCCATTTATAAACTATTATTAATTACAAATATAAAAAATTGAAATATATTTTAGTTATATAAATTATATAAAATATAAAATATAACATATAACATATACACACAAAGTAGAATAATGTGGTTTGTACCTATTCTACTATTGATTGGGATTGCTGGATTAGCCTATGTCTTGGCTGTCAGAAAAGAACGATTTGAAAAAAATCGTGTTAAGCCATATTCATGGCAAAAATAATACTATATTTTTTTTATATAACTTAATAATATACTCTCATATGTCAGACAGAGATACTCAAATGCAGGACGCAATTCAAAATTGTTATGAACAAATTAAGGAATTAGTTGAGGGTAAGGAATTAAATATGGATTCTATTCTAGATGTTATTGGTCCTTCTATGGAAGTTGCAGAAATGGCAATAGATGGTGGATTATCAGGAAGTGAAAAGCTACAATTAGTAATGGGAGCTATTAATATTTTAATTCAAGAATCTGGATCTGAACATAAAGATACTTTAATATCTGCTTGTGAAAAAACTATTCCAAATATGATTTCTTTACTTGTAAGTGCAAGTAGAGGAGGTCTTCAAATTAATGGGAAAACAGCAGATCAAGCAATGCAAAGTGTTGGAGGATGTTTTGCATGTATAAGTATTTTAGCAAAACAGAAGTAAAATTATATCATCTATTTTTAATGAGTGACCTTTTTGTTAAGACTGCATCTCAAACTTTTTGTGATGTAAATAAGCAAGGTACAGAAGATTCAATGCATGTTGTCGCTACTGGTGATAATACGTGTTGGTTAGTGACAGCTGCTAATATGCTTGGTGCTGCTGGATATTATTCAAAAAGATCTGCAGGAACTAATATTCAAAATCGAGCACAGTGTATTTATGAAGATATGATAGATTGGCAAGGTACTGTAAAAAATGGTGGTTGGGTAGATACTGCTATTCAATGGTGGTTATCTTCATCTCATAATGCAGCAGCTGAAAGTCAATATAGTATAATTACTATATATGGTTCAAAAACAAAAATACCATGGCAAGATATTCATGGTAGTACAAAAATAGGAATGCATTTAAGATCGGGAGATAAAGTTGGAGTTAGTATAAGTTGGCCTGTATATAAAGGTTCTGTAGGAACAGGTGGACATTCTATAACATGTTTTGGTGATGATCTTCCTATGGGATACGAAAGTATGTTAAATAAACAAAGTGGAAATAATAATTCAATTCAAATGCCATTAGATCAAGTTAGTCAAATATGGGTAGCTGATTCAGATAGATATATAGATCCTGCTAGAATGCTTCAGACATATGATTATGATGATTATAATGAACCAAATCCAGGGAAGTCTAATTTGGGAAAAGGTTGGTATATTAATTATAGTAATAACCACCCATTTATTAAACATATTTGTGTATTGAGAACAGTATCTAGGAAAGAAAACGATGGAATACTAAATAATCCAGTACAATTATCATGTATTCGTTATACATTTCCAATGACATGTAATGGACATAATGTATCATATACTGTACGTACAGAAGGGCGTATTATGTCGTATGTTACTTTTATAGAGTATAAAGGTACTCGTATTGATATTCCTGTGGAATATATAAAAGAAGTAGCAAATGATGAATCTGGTTTACAAAAAGGAATAATTGTAAGTGATTATACTTTACCATCATCGATAGAAGAAAGTTCTATTGTTTTAACAACAGTATTTTGGGCATTTGGATCGAGACGTATGTTTTATGATGATATATATGTTAATTTAAAATCTGAAAATATGTTATATTTGCCAAATTTATCTTTTGAGGCTAATACACCAGTATTAGATAAAGTATCATCAGAATTAAATAGTTTGACAAAAAGATATCGATCTATAAATACATCATTATTTGAACGTAAATTAGAAATGATTTTAAAAAGTATTACTCATAATAAATTACCGTTATTTAATACAGGCGGTTTTTTATATTTTAGAATACGGGGAATAGTAGTAGAAGAAGATAAATCACCAGTATCATTTCTATGTGAATGTGTACATGAATTTAGTTGGTATCAAGATATAGAGCAACATTTTATATCACTTCAGTTAAATTCAAAAGCAGTATTAAAAATTAAAACTGTAGAATTCACACTAAAATATGGTATGTTGACACAAAACGAAAGATCTCAAATTAATTGGCATTTAGTACCTTTTGCAGATAAAACAATAGCCTATACTGATTTAGCAGCAGGTAAACCAGTTGATATAGATTTAAAACTTAATATTAATTACCCAGAAGAAGATATTATTTACAATGGTAGTGAAATAGTCTTCCCATTTCTTGGAGAAACACAATTAAAAGACAAATTATCAACAAATACTAAAATAGGAATAGCTGTAGCTGCATTTGCTACAGCATCAATTCTTGCAATTATAGCCAATAGGATGTCAAGAAAAAAGAAAAAATATTAATTATCATCGTTATCATCGTTATCATCGTTATCATCGTTATCATCG
>TARA_Y100000385_G_scaffold133111_2_pt1 | contig 12978 bp, 5 predicted proteins | sample TARA_Y100000385 | Tara Oceans TARA_Y100000385 (sample SAMEA2620980) | marine metagenome | biome: marine biome (ENVO:00000447); feature: surface water layer (ENVO:00002042); material: "saline water (ENVO:00002010), including plankton (ENVO:xxxxxxxx)" | depth 5 m
TGAGACTCTAGCTAGTTGGTGGAAGGCTTGGAAGTGGCCACCAGTGCAAAAAGACTTTTTACCAGACAACGGTACGGGAGGATTTGTTATAGAAAAAGAAGGTATTATGATAGTTGCTGGATTTGTCTATATAACTAATTCTAAAGCGGTATTACTTGAGTGGATAATATCTAATCCAGAATATAGAGAAGATGACAGAGACATGGCTATAACGTGTCTTATAAAGACTATAGAAAAGATCGTGAAGGACTGGGGATATAAATATATATTTAGTATAGGTAGAACAAAAACATTAATAGACAAACATAAAGAATTAGGTTATCATGTAGATGATACACCATCATACGAAATAACAAAAATTTTAAATTAATAATTATGGCAGCAATAACAGGATTAGTAATAGCAGGTGGAATAGCAGCGGCGGCTGGAGCTACAACAAATGCTATAGCGGCTAATAAAGCTAAGAAAGCAAGAGATGCGTCAAACCAAGAGGCTAGTTTAATGCAAGACCAATTAGATGCGTTAGAAGCTAGTAGACCTACATTCAAAAATCCATATGAAAATTTAACTAATCAATTTGAAAACTTAAATAATCCTTATGCTAATTTAACTGTATCTACTGAAGCCGCTAAGATACAAGCTGAAGAGGCTGATATAGCTTTAGCCAATAGTTTAGACTTAATGCAAGAACAAGGCATGGGTGCTGCAGGTGCTACTGCTTTAGCTCAAATGGCTTTAAAAAGTAAACGAGGTATTGCGTCTACTATTAATGCTCAAGAAACTCAAAATAAAAAAATGGCTGCTGAAGGACAAGCTAATATAGATAGACAGAAAGCTGAAGGAGCGCAAAAGCTAGATATGATGAGAGCTAAGGGTGATGAGATGGAACAAAGAGATGCTATAGATTGGCACACGCAAAAACTAGATCGTACTGCAGGATTAGTAGATAACGCTAGACAAAACGCAGCTGATTCTGATGCAGCTAGAAACGCAGCTATAGTAGGCATTGGTTCTTCAATAGCTAGTGGAGCAGGTATAGTGGCTGGAGGAATTACTCCTAAAGCAAAAACTAACAAACCTGGAAAGCCAACAACATCAGATAGAAGACTAAAGAAAAACATTAAGCTAATAGATGAATCTAGCTCGGGTTTAAAAATATATACATTTGAATATATAAATAAAGAAGGCGTATACAAAGGGGTAATGTCTGATGAAGTTCCAAGTAATGTTGTAATTGTTGATGAAGATGGTTTTGACATGGTAGACTATTCTAAAATCGATGTTAAATTTGAAAAGGTTAAATAATGAGTTATACTAAGCCACAAAGAATTATAGATAGAAGTTTCGATGCTTTTATTAAAGGATCAAAAGATATCACTAATCAAGCTGCAAGAACGGCACAGACTATAGCCAACAACAACGCGCGATCTAAAAAAGAGCAAGCTGCTCTTCAAGAGAAAAGAGATGATGAAGAGAAAGAAATGTATGACAAGGCTAATACTTTTGGTAGTACAGGTGATGCTGCGTTAGATGAAAATGTTGTTGGATTTTGGAATGATAAAGTTGATGAGTATTTTCAAATAAAAAATGCAATGCAAAACGGTACTATAAGTAGACGTGAAGGCAACCTGGCTTTATCTAGGATCGAAGCTTTATCTGGACAGTTTAAAAGTCAAGCTGCTTATTTAGCTGGCCAAGTGTCTAGTTATAGAGATGATTCTAAAATAAAAACAGGTGCACCAGGATCTATAAGCTCTGTTAGTTCTCAGGAAAGTCAACAAGTGTTAAACACAATGATGGAAGGTGGTAATGTACAGATTGTTGAAAGAGGTGGAGTATTGTATTACTATACACCAGATACTGTTGATGAAAATGGTAATGTAACTAAAAAAGGTGCTATGTTAAATGGCTCAGAGTTAACGGCAAACGCTTCTACTGATAAAGATTTATATAACAAAGTTCAAGACATTTCTAAGTTAGAACAAAACTTATTTAACAAAGCTTTAAATGTTGATGATATAGTAGACGAAACATATATCAAAACAATTTCAGAAACAAAAGACGGTAAGATATATAAGACTAGACAAATAACAGATCCTGACTTAGCTATGGAGACAATATTAGAAAGTCCAGGTTTAGATACTATTGTAGGTGATAATGATATTATGACTAGCTATTTTCAAGATGTAATACCAGATGAAGGAGAAGATGGTTACTCATTAACAGAGTATTATAATAGTGATGCTGGAAAAGCTATGAGAGATGCAGGTGTAACTGTAGATGAGTTTGTTAATAGTAGTTGGGGTGAGCAAGTAGGTGAACCAGATGATCCTAAAAATGAAACTATGGCTGCTGCTCAAGAAGATGCAGCTAAAAGATGGATAGCTAACGACACGTTAAATAAGAATACTCCAGGTTTAAATAGTATTAAAGGTAATTACTTTAGTATTGAAAATGCACCTAAGCCAGAAAAGCCAGAGGTAAAAGAAGAAAAAGGGCTTCCATATTCAGCGACTATTAAGAACGAAATAGTTCAAGGTCAATCTAAATACGATGATGGTATGAAAACAGTAACTACATTATATCAAAACGGTGAACCGACAGCTGAAGAAATTGTTGAAACATTAAACAACGCGCCTTACACTAAGGGCCATGGTGCTCAAGATTATTGGGTTGGTGCTGGTAAAAAAGAAGATGAAGATGGAGTTATGGTTGATGTAGACCCACAAAGACCTGGTGAAGCTGGAATGGTATATGGTACTGGCAATAGTCGTGGTTTTTCTTTAGATTATTTCACAGGAAATGATGGTCACGATAATTTAAATACAATGTATCTTGGTCAAATATTTAAGAATCAAGAAACTATTGATCACTTTAATAATAACCAACCTAAGTTTGTACCAACCGCTAAAGATAAAGAGAAAATAGCTGCCGCTAAACCAGGTGAGAATATCACATTAAGTAATGGTTATACTATAACAAAAAGTTAAATAAGTATTTATGGGAAATGAACATGATTGGTTACCTGAAGGATTTGAAATTGTTGACGAAGGAAAAAAATCTCAAGAATCTAATAGTCCAGACTGGTTACCAGAAGGTTTTGAACTAGCAGAAGGTGAAGCACAACCTGAACCTGGTGTAGCTCAACCTGAAGGTGAAGAGAATACTACAGAGGTAACTGAAGAGGTGGTAGAACCTACAGCAGAAGAGCTAGTAGAGTCAGACATAAGTAATTTGCAAAATACACTGTATGAGGATAAGTTAGTTGCTGCTGCTAATGAACGAGCTGAAAAGCTAAAGCTAGCTAAAGAAGCAGATGCAGCATATGAAGAAGGTAAAAATTCTAAAGCTAAAGATCTAGAAGCAGAAGAATTTGAAAATGAAACATATGGTGGTCGTAATACTAAGTATAAACGTGTAGAAATAGAACAACCTGATGGATCTGTAAAGTCATATTCTTACACTGACGTTTTTAAAACGCACGGTGATGTTGATGAGTACGTTAAGAGATGGAGAGGTAAAGCTAAAATCATAGATAACACGCCGGTTGAAGAGGTTAAAGAAAAAGTAGTAGTAGCAGATCCAGAACTACAAGCTAAGTTAGATAAAGAAGCTAAAGAACGTAAAGAGACTATAAAGAAACTAGAAGCGGAAGAACAAACTAGAGCTAGAAAACTATCTAGTTTAGAAGCTAAAAAGGAATATAGAAATGAATACACTAGTGCAAAGGTATTAAGTAGAGATTTGGCTTCTATAGATGCTAGCGAAGATAGAACTAAAAAACAATTAGGTAGAAACATATATGAAAATATTAGCACTAAAATAGATGGTAGTGATAGAGATGCTGAAAATGCTACTATATTTAGCACTCTTGACGAGCAAGAACTAATAGACACTATAGAACCGGATGGTAAGTTTCATGACAATGAAAAAGGAATGTTGTACATGAAAAAGTTCTTCAATAATGATAAAGATTTATATAACAACTGGAAACAGTATTATAATTCAGATGGTGAAGAATATGATTTTGAATGGACTAAAAACTACGTAGGAGAAAACGTTGTTAAAAATGCTGTTAGAGAAGCTAAAGCTGGTGCTCAAGAAATGTTCTACGTAAACAATGAATATACTCCACAACAAAGAAGAAGAACATCTGAGTTTATGCTAGAAGATTTTGTTGGCGTGAATGGATTAGCTAAAGCTAGAGAAGATCATAAAACAGAACATGATCGACATGCTGACAATGTTAGTGCATACAATGACGATGGAAAAAGAGGAGAACTAGTTAAGGTTAATACAGCTTTTGGATCTATGTATGTTCCTGCTGGCATTCACTCTCAATCAAAAGTATATGGTGCTGATAGCTTTGGTAATGATGGCAATACTGAAGAAGGACAGTTTAGTGAAGGATCTTCTTTGTCACAGAAAGAATTAGACGATTTAAGAATTAAAGCTGAAGAAAAAATTCAATTTGCTAGCGAGCAAATAACTGAAGACTTTAGCAACTACGAAGCTGATGTAAACTCTTTAGAAACAGATATGAAACCTTTTGTAGAGCAAGCTAATGAAGCTAGTGCTACCATACAGAGATTAGAAGACGAGGGTATTAATGCTAATTCATCACCTGCTGTTATAGCTGAATATAATAATGCGGTTCAGAGTATAAAAAATGCTCAATCAGGAATGAACGAGGCTGGTCTACAACAAAGAGAAGAAGAATTAATAAACACCTATGGTATATTAAAAAATAGAAATACAGAGTTAATGGATAAAGCCGCTAACTTTGGGGATGTAGATTTAGCAGTTAAAGGTGCTTTGAAAAACTATAGTAACCTACAAAGGATGGGTTTACAATTAGAAAAAGGGTTTTTAGGTTCACCGGCAATGACGTTTGCAAGTGCCGCCGCTGGAGTAGGTAATGCTGTAACTTACGTTACTGATAAATTCACAGACGCTTCTGATGAGGAAATAGAATTGATGTATGAAGAAGCGGGTAAGTTAAAAGGTTTAGCTACTGATTATAACAAAGAACTTAATGATTCTTTAAATGAAGACTATATACAAAATATAAGATTTGATGATGCTAGTTGGACAAACTTAGATACTTATATGGGTCAAATGTTTGCTAATAATTCACCATCTATATTAACTACATTAATGACTTTACCTATGGGTGGACTAGGTGGTTTATCTAGTGGAGCTGCAAGAGGTACAATAGCGTACAGAACAGCTGCTATGAGAGCAAGTCTTCAAGCTAGTAAAATGTCTCAAGGTATATTCTTCATGCAAGGATATGGTAGTAAGATGGCAGATTTAGAAATTGCAAGTTTAAACAGCGAGCAGAGAATTGCTGATTTAAATACCGCATTAGAAAAAGCTAAGTCACCCTTTGAGAAAGACATGATAACTGGTCAGATCAGCGAAATAAATAGACAAGTAAGTATACCTCAGTGGCAAAGAACAACCTCTTCCATGGTTGCTGGTTTGTCTGATATGTACATGGAGAAACTAGGATCTTTAAGTTACGTAAATAAATTTACAAGAATAGTACCTGTTGCTGGATCTAGCACTTTTAAAAAGATGATGTACTCTGGTTTAAATGCTGGATTAAACTTATCTAAAGAAATTGGTGAGGAAATGGGAGTTGAATTAATCAACAACGCTTCCGATATTGTAATGTTAGGTGAAGATAAAAGTTTATTAGATGGTATTAATAAAGACTTTATAGTTAATACTGCTTTTACATCTTTAGCTATACAAGGTCCAGGTATGGGTGGTAATGCTTATAACATAATAAGAGATGAGGTTCAAACTGTTAAAGATAGAACTAAAACATTACAAAGAAGAAATGAGTTATTTAATATTAGAAAAAAATTAAACAACACAGCTGAACCTATAACGGTAAAAGAAAGAAAGAAATTAGTTGCTAGACAAAGAGCAATTATAAGAGCTGAGTCCATGCAGGATGTTATGAAGACTCAGAAGTTAGCTAGAATGAGTGACACGGAAGTTAAGTCTTTGTTTAATCTTAATGCTAAAAAAAGAAAGATATTAAAAGATATAAGATCTAATGCTGCTCAAGGCGTGTCTAAGGCAACTAAAAAAAATAGAGACAAGTTAGTTGCTGAGTATAAAAAAGTAGATGCTAGACGTAGTGAATTACTTTCAAGAGAAGCTAGGAAAAAACAAGAAGCTGCTAAAGACAATTCTGATCCAGCACAGTTAGAACATAATATGGGATTGAATGATTTTTATAACGATGTTGTAGAAATGAATCAAGCTATGAATGATGGTGGATTTACTAAATATGAAGGAGATAATAAGCCAGATGTAGAAAGTTTAAAAAGAAAAGGGTTAAGTGATGCTGATGCACAGGCAGTTGTAGATTCTTACAATAATAAATCTAATGCAGCTAATATTGGTAACGATATATTTGTATTTCAAGAAAATATAAACAAAGGTATGGCTAACACAGATCTAATAACTGAATCTGAGATAGCTGCAGTAGCACCAATGCATGAACTGTTACATATTCAAAACAGAAAAGCAGGTATTGTTAAAGACAACGTTGTAGTTGGTCAAGCTAATATGGCTATAACTGAGCTTGATGGTTTAATGAAAGAAAAATTAGAGTTAAATAAAATAACTCAAGAACAGTACGATAACTTTAATGCTAGAAAAGAATTATATACTACAGATAAAGGAGTTAATGTTGAAGAACTACTTAATCTATATGGTGACTTTGTAAACATAGGAGTATTAACAGCCTCTGGCTTAAATAATATGTATGGTATTAAAAATACTTTATCTACGTTAGTTAATAAGTTTAATCCTTCTAATCAAGCTTGGTTGTTTCCAATGCAAACAGGTAAAGATGTATTTGGTTATTTAAATAGTTTTCAGAAGTCTGCTAAAAAATATGACATAGCTAGAATAGATGATGAAGAAAAGAAGGAAGAATTAAAAGAATCTTCTAGTTTAGCGGAGATGTCTAAAAAAGATGGGTTTGACATGAATAAAACTAGTGGTAGAACTAAGTTTATAAATAAAAATATTGGAACAACCGAGAAAGGTGAGTATACTATGAATCCGTTACTCTCTAAGTTTGGCCAAGACATATATGGTATTGTAGATTCTATTGCTAATAGAACTTGGGATCAAACTTCTCCAGATAATAAAAGGGATATATCTAGAAAACAATGGATGTCTGATTTAGTTAGTTTAGCAGGTGTTTTAGTTCAGCAAGAGTTTAATCCTCAACTTCAAAGTTTAGATAAATTCGTAAGTAATAGATTAAATTTAAGAGCAAATAAACTTGCTACAGATACTTTTAGTCAAAATTTCACTCAAGATGTTAGCGATCCTACGTTAGGAGATCAGTTAAGCGAAGACGAACAAGAAAAGCTAGATAGAAAAGAAGAGCAAAAAGCAGAAGAAGCACAAGCATATTACATTAAAGATAAAATACCTGGAGCTGAAATAGTTTATAAGGATATATTAGAAAAAGTTAAAGATCTAGTTATTCCTACGGGAGTGAAATATGGTAAAACCCCTCAAGTTGCATTAAGAGAAACTGTTGCTATGTTTATGGGTAATCCCGACGCTGTATATACAAAAGGAAGAGCGGCTGGAAAAAAAATATTAGATGCTATAGTTAGTAAAATAAGAAATAATGCTACATTAGGAGCTCAAGATATAGCTGAATTAAAACCTTTTTTAGAGAAAGAAGCAATAAATGATCCTGACGGAGAACAATTAATATTAGCAGATATATTACAAGAAGCAATGCCTGATGGGACTGATCCTTCAGGAACTTCAACTGGAGTGCAAAACGTTTTATTAGCAAGTCCATTATATACTAGAGGCAAAGCCGTTAAATTTTCTAAAACAGGTAGTAAAGCTGGAAACAAAGAACAAGTTAAAAATAAAATAAAAACTCAAGAATTTATAGATATTTTTAGTAAGGGCCAAGAAATGAAAGCCCTAATAGTTCAAACTGATAGAATATTAACTAATCAAGCTATAAGAGATATTAATAATGATCCTACAATGTTAATAGGTATTGGAAGATCTCAATTCATGGAAAGTAAAGCTTTACCACTAACGAAAAAACAACAACAGAAAATTGATGCTCGAATAAAGCAAATGGAAAAAGCGAGCACTGGTGAACTCTTATTATTAGAGCAAAAAGATTGGAGTAGTATAGTTGAAGATTATGGGTTTAAACCAATCAAAATGAATACTCTAAAAGGTAAAAAGCAGTTCAAACAAATAATGTTTGAAGGAATGGATGGATCACCTCCATTAATGACAATGCTGCCACCTTCTTTCTTTGCTCACACTGGTACGTTTAGTAATGGAGCTATGTATACAGCTGTTAAAAATCCTAAAACTGGAGAAATTATAACATTTCAAGATGTTAATGGAAAAGTAGTAGAATTAAAAGAGTATAAATTAAGTGATGGGACAACTATACGTAATGACGATGCAAAATTCAATGATAAGAAAACCAAATTAAAATTAGTTCCTGGAAAAAAGAATAACACTAGTAATAACTTTTTATTTGCTAACAAATTACAATTAGAAGAAGCTATTAGTACCGCTCAAGCAAAAGGTATAAATTTTGCAGAAGAAAATTCTAAAATAGCTAAAGCAATAAAAAGGACTAATTATACAAGTTTGAAAAAACTTACTGATAAAGAATTAAGCGAAATTGAAAAAGAAAAAATAGAAGGAGTAGAAGAAATTTGGAGTATCTTTCAAGACTTAGTTAAATTCAATCCTCATGTTTTTGTACCAGCTATTGGGGCTTTAATGTCTTCTACTAGTGGAGCACAAGGACATTTTATGAGAACTACTTCTCCAATAGGTTTTAAAAATAATTTAGATTTAAAACAAGTTGAAGAACATACTCAACCTGCGAGTGATTTGGCTAAGTTCTTATTTAATAGGACTATACAAGGTAATGTAAACTTATATGTTTCTTCAGCTTTAAATAATTATTTCCAAGGATTATTACCTAAGGTTTATGATGACATGTTAAAAGGAGAAGGTCCAAAAGGTAAATTTAATTATACTAGTAATGCCCCGTCAGAATTTGCTTATGATATTTTATTAGGAGCTAAATCTGTATGGATAAGATATTTTAATCCTAATGTTAATAGCCAAATTAGAAAAGATCAAAATGGTGTTTTTCGTAAAGGAATAGATCCTAATGAATTAAAACTGTTAAATGGCAAAACAGTTGCAGAAAATTTCGGTGTTGAAGTTGATATAAAAAAATTAACTCCAAGTGTGGTATCACTACAACAGGAGTTATTATATGAAATTTTAGATGGGCAAATCAATAAGCAAACTGCTCAAGATAGGTTAAATAAGTTCTTGAAAATATCTCCGGATATAAAAAAATCTAAAGAATCAAATGTAACTTTACTTAACGAATCTAAAGTTTTAAATATAGATGATAGCATGACATCAGAAGATGTTCTTAATAAAGCAGCTACTATAGACGCAGCTTTATCAGAAGCTAGAAAAACTAAAAAACAAATTAAGAAAATAAGAGTGTTTGACTTTGACGATACACTTGCTCAAACAAACAGTATAGTATTTTATACTAAGAAAGATGGATCACAAGGTGAATTAACAGCAGAACAATTTGCTAGCGACGGAGCTAGGTTAGTTCAAGAAGGAGCTGTAATGGACTTCTCTGATTTTGACATAGTAAGAGACGGTAAACGTGGACCACTATTTAAAGTGGCTGAAACTATTAAAAACTCTAGAGGTAATGAAGACCTATATGTTCTTACAGCTAGATCGCCTCAAGCTCAAGAAGCTATATATGAATTTTTAAAATCAGAAGGTTTAGAATTTAAAAAAGAAAACATAGTAGGATTAGGTAACTCATCTGGTGAGGCTAAAGCTAATTGGATTATAGATAAAGCAGCTGAAGGGTTTAACGATTTCTATTTTGCAGACGACGCTTATCAAAATGTAAGAGCAGTTCAAGATGCTCTTAGTGTAATCGACGTTAAGTCCCAAGTACAGCAAGCACATGTTTTAGAATCTAAAAATTTAAATAGTGATTTTAATAAACTATTAGAAAACACTACAGGTATAGGTAAGCAAAAGAAATATTCTAAAGCTAAAGCTGAAGTTAGAGGAGCTAGCAAAGGTAAAGGTAAGTTCTGGATACCTTATTCAGCAGAAGATTTTCAAGGATTAATATACAAGACCTTAGCTAAAGGAGCTTTAGGTGATGCACAAATGGCTTGGTACAAGCAACATGTATTAGATCCATATGCTAGAGCAATGGATAATTTTTCTACTGCTAGATTAAATTTAATGAAAGACTTTAACACTTTAAAGAAAAAATTAAATGTACCTGCTAATTTAAGAAAAAAGACAGAATCTGGTTTTACTAATGAACAAGCAGTTAGAGTTTACTTATGGAATAAGACAGGACAAAAAGTACCTGGATTATCTGATACAGATTTAAAAGAACTATCTAATATAGTAGAAAATGATCCTCAACTAAAAGTATTTGCAGATCAAATATTAACTATAACCAAAGGAGATGGATATGGTAAACCAGGACAAAATTGGTTAGTAGGTACTATAACTACAGATCTGCTAGATCTACTTAATACAACTAAAAGAGATAAGTTTCTAGAGCAATGGCAGAATAACGTTGACCAGATATATAACCAAGACAACTTAAATAAGTTAGAAGCTATATATGGAGCTAAGTATAGAGAAGCTTTAGAAAATGTCTTAAGTAGAATGAAGTCTGGTAAAAATAGATTATCTAGTGGTAATAGATTAAGTAATAAGATACTTGATTACATCAATGCTAGTAACGGAGCTATAATGTTCTTTAATATGAGATCAGCTGTACTTCAAACTATATCTAGTATTAACTTTATGAACTGGAGTTTTAACAACCCTATACAAGCTGGTAAAGCTTTTGCTAATCAACCACAATACTGGAGTGATTTTAAAAAGTTAATGAATTCAGATTTCTTAATGGATAGAAGAAATGGTTTAAGAATTAATATATCTGAAAGTGAAATAGCTGATGCAGCTAAAACTTCTAAAAACAAGGCTAAGGCAGTTTTAAATTACATATTACAAAAAGGTTATTTGCCTACTCAATACGCAGATAGTTTTGCAATAGCTTCAGGTGGAGCTACGTTTTATAGAAACAGAATAAACAGTTTAGTTAAAGATGGAATGAAGCTTAAAGATGCTGAAGCACAGGCCATGCAAGAATTCAGAGAGATCGCTGAAGAAAACCAGCAGTCTAGTAGACCAGATAAAATATCTCAACAACAGGCTAGTGACGCTGGTCGTTTGATACTTATGTTTGCTAACACACCTATGCAGTATGCTCGTATACAGAAAAGAGCTTTTCAAGATTTAGTAAATGGAAGAGGTGATAAGAAAACTAATATAAGTAAAATAATATACTACGGTGTAGTTCAGAATATTATATTTAATGCTTTACAACAAGCTGTATTTGCTTTAGCATTTGGTGATGGTGGTGATGAAGAAGAAGAAAAGAAATATTTAAACACAGCTAACGGTATGTTAGACTCTACATTGCGTGGGTTAGGTATGGGAGGTGCTGCAGTATCTGTAGCTAAAAACTTTTTATTAGATATTTACGAAAGATCAGACAGATCAAGACCTGAGTATGTAGATTCTGTTTGGAAGTTACTACAGTTTTCTCCACCAATAAGCTCTAAAATATCTCGTATGAGACAGGCTTTATGGTTGTTTGATAGTAAGAAACGTAGAAAAGAAATGTTTGATAAAGGGTTTAGCTTAGACAACCCTGCTTATGATGCCGCGGCTAAGGTTGTGTCTGCTACTACTAATTTACCTTTAGACAGAGTACTTCAAAAGTTTGATAATATAAAATCCGCCATGAACGAAGAGACTGAATGGTGGAAGTCTGTAGCTATGCTTGCTGGTTGGCCAAGCTGGTCGTTAGAAGAAAGACTATCATCTACTAAAACTACTAAAAAGAAAAAACCCAAACTTACTGCAAGGCAAAAGTCTGGGAATAGAAAGAAAAGAAAAGTTACAGTAAGAAAAAGATAAAGGAACAAACAAACTGGGCACCATACCCAAAAGTTCCTGTAACCAAAAAGGGAGGCCGTAAGACCTCCCTTTTTTATTTAGCAGCCTCCGCAGAGACCTTCACATAATTCACACATAGTTTAAGTTTAAGCTAATGATACATCACGTATATACAAACCGCTTGAAGGTCTATATATTATTCCTGGTTTATTAAGACTAATTGTCTTAACCAGATTATCTTTTTCAATATCCATTTGAGCAGTGCTTGGGTAGCTAGGTGTATAATAACTACTTGACGTAGATAATTCAATTTCAAGTTTAAGCGTTTGTGCTCCAGCTAAAATGTATTCTACTAAAAGAGTAGGAGTTGCAGTAATTGTTATGCTTGCTATTTTATTAGTGTTAAGTACAAGAAATTTTCCCAACCACCATGTATCAGGTCTGAGGGCGTTTGTTTCTAATTTTACAAATGACATGTTAAGTTATTGTTGTTGTTATTGAATTTATAGGTATGGTAGGCGTAAATATATTCTGGCCATCAGTCATATTAATCATACAATCAATGAGTTGTTTTGTTACAGAAACAGCATCAGGTATTGAATCTCCAAGAACCCTTAAATCTGTGAATCTCGCTACTGTAGATCCAGTTTTGTAGGTAAGACGTATGTAGATAACTCCAGCAGCTACACCTGTCGCAGCAACTGTAAATACTTCTTCTGTGTTTACAAAGCATAATCCATCTTGAGTAGTTGGTATTGTTAATATGTAATTCATAATTAAGTAATTTCACAAGCGCCACCAGCACAAGCTAGCTCACCACTGAGATCAGTGTTGTCTTCTGTTTCGATAACGTTTTCTAAATTTATATCTTTTAAATGTTGTAACCTATTTATATAG
>TARA_Y100000385_G_scaffold30925_1_pt1 | contig 12955 bp, 14 predicted proteins | sample TARA_Y100000385 | Tara Oceans TARA_Y100000385 (sample SAMEA2620980) | marine metagenome | biome: marine biome (ENVO:00000447); feature: surface water layer (ENVO:00002042); material: "saline water (ENVO:00002010), including plankton (ENVO:xxxxxxxx)" | depth 5 m
TAGGTTGCGGCAGTAAAGTAAAATAATCCCAGTGCCGATGCTGTGTGTAATTATTACTCTTGTTTTTCCTAGGATAACCCCTTTAATGTCCTCGGGTATATCGGAGCTCATCCAAGTTTTGATTGCTTCATCAAAGTTCGGGATCATACCAATTAAAGAAAGCCCAATTAAGACATGGATTATACCTATGGATATGAAAATATAGCGTGGTTTCACGCTTAATGATAAATTATAGTTTAAGGATAATACAATTAATTCATTTAATCCTTTGGGGGATTCGATAAAAGGTTAATATCCTCATTTTCAAGGTGTTTTAATTCTGCAGGGAATATTAAGCTATTAATCATAGCTTGTCCAAACTTGGTGGTTGTAGTCATATTCTTATTTTTCTTCATCCATGGGAAAAAAGGTTTAAGCAGAACATAGATGACGTTATACCAACCTGTGCTTGATCGAATACCTTTTTCTGGAATAATACCACCTGGTCTAAACATATAGGCATCTTTAAATCCTTTGTTAAGTATATAGTTTTCTGTTTTACCCTTAACTCTCGCCCACATGGTTTTTCCTTTTTCGGAACTATCTGTTAGTGTACCTGAGACGTAATTAAATGCCATATCCTTATTGATTTTATATAAGGTGTCAGCTAATATCTTAGTAAGATCAAAGGTGATTTTAGTGAATTCTTCTTCACTTTTACCAATAGATGAAATACCCATGCAATGAAAACATGCATCAAAACCTTTGAATTCTTCTTGAATGGTGTGCATTTGGGAAAAATTAGATAGTAAGATTTCATTTACTTTGGGGTGATTAAAGTTTAAACTAGACCGATTAATTAGTAATATTTTTTCGATGGACGGATGCTCGATACATTCTAAAAGTACACTTTTACCTACCATTCCAGTAGATCCAGTAATAATAACATTGAATCTTTGCATGTATTTTGGTTACTGAATGTTATGATGAAGACTCAATTGAAGTTGATTTTTTTGTGTAGTGTTAGTAGTTTGATTCATTACACCAAGTTGTATTTTGATATGCTTTTTAACAAAAAATCCAAGGGCAGCATACAGTCTATTTCTGTCAAAAATTTCTACATCCCTGTTCTTTCCGATACTTCGTTCTCCATTGATAAAAAGCTCATTGTATAGAGCTAGGTATAGGGTGTTTTTATCCATAGTCAGCTTATTCAAAGGGATGTTTAAAAATAGATTGTAGCGGTATCGTGTTCTATAGTCTTGATTTTCAACGAATCGTTGTTCGTATCGAAATCGGTGGTTAGTATAAAAGCGTTTTCCGAATTTTACTGGATATAGCGCTTCCTGATAGATTCTATTTTCTTGTGAAGTAGAGTCGTTATCTCCATATGTTCCAGTGGTGATATTGCCATATCCTAATGTAAATTTGATGTTCGCATTCTGAGGTTTATAAGTCAATCCACTTCTGAGAAGTAATTGTTCTAGGTCACCCAAGGAATTAAAATTTCGATATTGGATGTCCCCTTGAACCCCCCAAGGTCCTTTGTTGCTTGAGGTGTTATAAAAGTACATATACCATGCACCCATTTTATCTTCATCGATTTGTGCTTTTCCTTTTGGGGCTAATCCAAAAATGAGAACTAGACAGATAATTATATTTTTTTTCACAAAAGCTAAATTAAAAAATTGCTGCTAATTTAATATGGTAAAGTTTGACTACTGACTATACTTTAAAAAATTAAATAAGTATCAAATAATATTTGAGTATAATTGTTTAACATTTAAATTAAGAGGATATGAAAGATATGCTTGTAGTTGCAAAGCTTAAAGAAGGTAGTTTTGAAAAATTCATGGGTTTTATGAAATCTGAAGAGGGGATGAATGAAAGAAGAAAAGTTGCAGATTTAACTAAAACTCTAGGTACAGTATCACCTGACAAGAATGCAGTAATGTTTAAAATTTCTGTGCACGATGAAAATGCACTGAACTCTTTTTTAGATGGATCAAATCCTATTTCAAAACCTATTTGGGATGAGGTTTTGGAAAGTTATGAGATTTTTGAGTTAAATAAAGTATCATAGATAGACCTAAAATAGAATACAAGGGTTCATCACTCAAACAAAAAATATGAAAGAAATTCTTGATAATCCGTTAAAAATAGAAAATAAACTATATACCATTGAGGAATTTGGTTCTACAATAAGAAGAAAAGTTGGAGCAGCTGATTATATTTCGAATATTGTATTAGCAGAAATATTTCTTACTAAGTATCCTGTTTACTCCTGCATAATTATAAAGTCAAAAAATCACGTATTTAAAAAAAAATGTGGTTGTTGCTAAAATTTAAAACAACTAAAAAAATCAAAATATTGACTTTAGTAAATAGCATAAGTACTTATATGGGAGTTTAACTGCCTCAGGATGCATTTGAGCAATAGATTCTGTTACCGGGTGTTTCTTTTTTGCATATGGGGCATGTCATAATGCGAAGGTGGAAACGCTATTTTAGTTTTCAATGGTAGTGAAATGAATAGAAGAGAATAGGATCAAAACAGAAGTAATCTTATTCCTTAATAGTTAAGTTACAAATGAATAATAATAAGATGATTTTAGAATAAAAATTATATTTATTTCATTATAATATAATCCTCTTCAGCCCATAATGGCCATGATTTTGTAAGAACTTTATTCAATTCGTTTTTTTTAAAAGGTTTATATAAAGCCTTTGTTTTATGAATGGTTTTATCGCCTTTTGGAATTTCTATATTTCCACAATTTATCCATTTTAACAAAGCTTTGAGTACCCTTTCTTTATTGTCAATTAAGTCTTTAAAGTGAACAACTTTGAATGGTAAGATTTTTTTCTTCACAAGAGTTAGCTGAAGATTAAATCTAAAATCTTCTAGAATTTTGTAAATCGCTTTTTTTTCTACATTAGAAATTGGCATATCAGTGGCAATATTAAATAACAGCTTTTGCAAAGTTTCAGTAGATGGGAAAATATTACACGGATCTCGTTCAATGACAATTATTTTGGAATCTGGGAAAAATATAGATATAGTTTCTATCCTTGCGGCCATTGATGGATTTTTTGATAAAAATCGCTTATTAGAATTTTTTCCAAGAGCGAAGAGATGTCTCTGAACCATTCTGTAATATGTCTTTATTATTCTATGTTTTCTTTTTTCAGTAATGTCTCCCATTTCAAAGCGAAACAAGTCCCTCATTACATAAGATTCTGGATAAAAGAAGCTTATATAAACAGACGCTAATGTCCACATCATTATCATTTCATCTTCTTCCTTTTTAAAGAAACTAATCCTGTGAAGATTATTTAACTTTCTAAATATTATTTCATCAAACTTTTTGATAATTTTCTTTAAAGAAAACGGAGTGTAAAACCACAACAGTCGATAAATTTTTTTTTGAATTATTGACGGTGCAAATATTATTTCCCAAAGGCTCATGGCGGTAAATAGAGAATTTATATTCATTAAACTGTGAAATAAATTCGTAGTTCCTGTTCTTGGTAAAGAAGCAATAAAAATGGGATTTTTAATTTCTTGTTTTTTAAAACTTGGAAATAATATCCAGTCCATTACTAGAGCAATATTATTTGTAATTAATAGAAATAAAAATAATGGTAAAATCCACAATACTTGGACCAATCTGTGCAATCGAATAGCACGCATACTTCCTCTTTTAACAGAAAAGAGTTGTGCTAAGAGACTAACCATGTTTGTATAGTAAAGACCCTATAGAAAATCCTGCAGAAGTTCCACAAATAAAAAGTGTTTCTCCTTTTTGCAATTTATCTTGACTAATTAGCTTATGGATTCCCATTGGTATAGAAGCTGAAATACAATTTCCTGTTTCACGCAATATATTTATTATTTGATCTGGATTTACATTTGCTATTTTGGGAATCATATTTAAACCTGTTTTAGAAGCTTGGTGAGGAACTGTCCAATTTACTTCTGGCCAAGAAGTCCCAGTAGATTTGAAAAAATCATTTATAAAATCTGGAAGATATTTTAAAGTTAATCGCAATAAGTTTCTAGTATCCATTTGAAAGTGATGGATTTTGGGATCGTAATTATAATCCTTAATCCATTTTCTAATATGTCCTCCTGGAATTTCTGCTGCATGAATTCCTTCAACGTACATTTGATGTTTAAAATTTACGAGCCCTGATTTTTGATCTTTTGACTTTTCTAAAATAACAGCTGCTGCACCATCTCCAAACAAAGTCAAAGTCTCCCAGTTTTCTGGCCCAATTCCAAAGCTTGAAACCTCAGAAGCAACAATAAGAACATATTTTGTTTCTTCAAACTGTAACTTATCAGTAGCTAATTTAAATGCATTTACAAAACTTAAACATGTAGTGTTAACATGAAATGATTCACAACGCGCTTTATTCCCACCTTTCATTTTTTGAAGAGTCATAGCTGCTTGTGATGGAATAATTTGGTCTGTGCTGGCTCCCGCAGTGATAAATGTATCAATGTCACTTATGGATAGTCCTGCATGGTTCAAAGCTGATTGAGCTGCTTGAGATCCCATTTCTCCAACATCTTCATGGCTAACATGATGACGTTTTGCAACTCCACTGTATTTTTCACTCCAACCTATAGGTAAACCGTACTTTTTTTCTATTTCTTCAGATTCAACAGCCCTAGGGAGGTAAATTCCAGTACTACGAATTCTACAAGGTCTAATTGTACTTTGCATGGATTCTTCTAAATTTAGTGCCTTTTTCATGGCGTATTTTTGAAATTTTAATTATATCAATATCGTCAACATCTTTCATGCTAAGAACATCTAAAACAGCAGCTTTAGCTTGATTCCAATATTTTTCTGGGTTAATAAACATATTGAATTTTCTATCAGAAATTCGAATAAGTTGGTAATTATCAATCTTTGGGTTTGTTCCCGTAATCGCTCGCCTTATAAAATCTGGAAAAATAATTTTATTCTCTTGAAATATCAAGATATCATCCATTCTTCCTTCAATGGATGATATTGCTAACATCTTTGACCCACAAGAACAATTAGTAGCATGTAAAATATCGTTCATTTTATACCTAATTATTGGTTGTATATTACGTCTTAAATCTGTAATAATTGGAATAAACCGCTCTTTATCAATCCATTGTTTTTCAATAATTAATCCATCTTCATTAAGATGAATATTCCCTTTTTTACAGCTCTGGCCTAACATACCTTCTGAACATTGATATACCTGTTGAACGTCAATTTTGAAAATCCCTTCGATAATTTCTTTGTCTTTTGGAGACAATACTTCTGCTACTGAAATTATTTTTTCGGGGTTAAGTTTAATAACCGATTTTTTTTGGGCCTCCGCTAACAAAACTAGTAAGCTGGGTTGTCCAACAATAATATTTGGTTGAAGCTTTTGGATTCGAGATAAGTGTTCATCTAAAGGGTTTAGCAAGTCAAAAAAATTAAAAGCAAGTAGTTTAGACTGTACCGAGGTGTATAGATTACTGTTGGCCCTTAGAAAAAAAGCTATTTTTCTTTTACGAAATTTCCATCCAATTATTCGTTGTAAAATTAATGCGACCCACATTGCTCTTTCTTGTTTAGAAACTAAAAATAATCCCTTATTACCAGATGTACCAGTAGAAAGTCCAACTGTTAATCCATTTATTGTAGGAGAAAAGTTTCTACTTTTTTCAGAACGTGTAGCTATATCAATTGCTTGTTTAATATCAATTCCTTTAGTATTAATCACATTAAAGTTTTTCATAAACTGTTTCTTTTCTTGGATCGGGAATTCGATTAAATCTTTATCAGAAAATGATTTGTAAAAAGGAGAAACTGTTAAAACCTGTCTTTGAACTTTACGCCACATCTTTTGTTGATGTTTTTTAGGATTTCGCTCAAAGGCTATGCGTTGAAAATATAACCTTAAAGCACTAATAAATATTTTGATTTTAAAATTAAATTTCATTATTGCATTTTTGGCGGATCAATCATCTTAACAGTTTTGGGGCAATGTGTTGCAATTAAAGGGATTGTTGGATACGCTTTATGAAATTTTCTCAATTTTTTGAGAGTTATATTATAGGCTTTCCAGTCGTCAAAAAACAACCTTACAATTGGATCTGGTCCCATTCCATGAGTGATAGCACGCATATCCCAAAATGCATCTGCCACCAAAAAAACAGGACCATTTTTTGTTTGAATTAAAGCACCACATTGACCGGCTGCATGACCAGGAAGAGAATACATCACAATGCTATTGTCGCTAAATAAATCATAGCCTTTACCTAAAATTTCATGTGTCTTAGACTTACATGATTCAAAAGTTTTACAATTTTCTATCCATTTTTCAGGAAATAGTTCATGAAGTAGCCCTTTTGCAAAACCTCTCCACTTTGGTGTTTTTATAAATTGATCCAAACATTTCTTTGACGCCCAACAATTAGCATTTGGAAAATCTTTAAGGCCCCCAACGTGATCCGCATGTAGATGTGATAAAATAACATGACTTACCTCGTTAGGACTTACTTGCATTTTAGCCTCTTGATTTACATCTATTTCTACTTTAGTTAACATAGCGTATATAGAATTAGGAAAGTATTTTGTAGCAGTATGAAATCTCTTAGTATATCCTGTATCAAATAGTATGTTTCCTTTGGATGGGTGCTTAAGTATAGCCCATGTTGCTTCAAAACGAATTTTTGTTTTTTGGGCTCCTTTAGTAACATGATTAGCATATGCAAAACAATGACCAGCAGAGCATATTGAGACTGAAACATAATTTTCATTCATAATTATTCAGATTTATACCACTCTACAAATTCATTAAGTGCTTCTTGAACTGATTGTTTAGGGTAGTAGCCAAGTAGTTTTTTAGCTTTACTAATATCCATTACAAATGACATTGTTAATGTTCCTACACCATAAACAGTCAATGCAGGCTCTTTATAGTTATTAATCCATTTTGCGTGAAGCTCCATTAATTTTGCCATTACAAGTACTATACTTAATGAAATTTTTTTTGTCGGAAGAGGGAGTTGTAATTGAGATAATAAATTATCGAGAACTGGCCATAATAGTTCGGGTTCACCATTAGATATGTTATATATTTGATTAACTGCTTTTTGGTCTGCATCTAGCGCTAAAATAATGGCATCAACCACATTAGATACTGGCGTTAAATCTACACGGTTGGTTTCATCTCCCATTCGCATTAAACGTCCTTCGCTATGAGCACGAAGAATTCTCGGCATAATAACTCTATCTCCTCTACCTATTAATGCTCTTGGCCTTAAAATTACATATGGAATTTTAGATGATTGAACTAGTTTTTCTGCTTCTCTTTTAGAGTAAGAATAAGAATTTATAGGTTTTGGGAGAATGTCACTTTCTTTTAATTCAAGCTGATGTTTAAATCTAAAATAAACACTTGGTGAGCTAATAAATATGAATTTTTTTACTCTTTTAGCTTTTGCAGCTTTTAGCAAATGTTTTGTAATTTCTACATTGATTCTGTGAAAGTCTTTTGGGTTCCCCATTTGCCCACTTAATGCAGCCGTATGAATTACAGCATCAATTCCATTGATAAGACTATCAATAAATTTGGTATCTTCAAGGTTACCTAGTACATACTTCACATTTGGTTTCTGAGAGCTATTCTTAGCTTTTAAGATTCTTCCAGTAGCAAGAATTTCCAATCCTTTAATTGTGGACATTTTTTCTACTAATCTTGAACCCAAAAATCCAGTCGCTCCAGTAATTAGTATTCTTTTCATTGAATAAATGGTCTTTGTTTAATATTTAATCCATTGTTATAAAGCAACTTAAAATGAGAATACATTGCTGGTAAAATATATTTTCTTGACTGATATTGTAAGTTATATTTCATCGCTACTTTTTTTAGTATAGGGGTAAGATCAGGATAGTGAATATGACAAATATGTTGAAATAAGTGATGTATTACATGATGATTAAATCCACCAAAAAGATGCGTGACAATATCACTTTCAGTAGCATAGTCACTAGTGGTTAAAATTTGATGCTTGGACCACGAATAGGGCATTAATCCATTTTCGTCTGGATCTGGAAAATGTGAATCCTCTAACATATGAGTGGTCAGTAAAATTATAATTATAGTTAAGCTAGAACAAACCATTAATAATAAAAATGCAGCTATAAAAACCATAATAGTTTGCCCAGTAATCCAACAGGGGATAATAACCATGTAGAAAACATAAAAAACTTTAAAAGCAATCATCTTTACTATTTCAAAAATCGGGTATGGTCTGTTATGAAACCCACCAATTCTTTTGAAGAAAATATCTTTAAAGTCTCGATAAAAAACCCATCTAGGAATAAAAATTGCATAAATAAGAGGCATATATATCCATTGAAATTTATGAAAGCTTCGAGTTTTGTCTTGAGGAAATATTTTAACAACTGTAGATTGCTGAATATCTGGATCGTATTCCATGATATTTGAATAAATATGGTGACCAGAAACATGTCTATTTTTCCAATTGAAAGAGCTTAAGCCTAAAAAATCAAAAATATACATAAACCACTGGTTATATTTTTTAGTTTTGAAAAGAGAATTATGAGCAGCATCATGTCCAACATTTACACCTAAAAACACACCCCAAATTCCTAAAAAAGAATAACACAAAAAGACATGATATGGCTTAATGGAAAATATAAATGGGATTGAAAAAACAAAAATGTATACTATAAATAGCCCTGCAATTTTTAGGTACATCCTTCTATTTCCGTATATACTTTTTCCATTATTTTGGAAATATGCATTTACTTCTTCTCTTAGTTCTGCGAAAAAACCATCATTTTCAGGTGGGAATGTTATTTTTCTAAATTTATCATTCACTTTAATTTGATTTTGAATTCATGTATTTGAATATTCTTGCAAAGTCAGTGCGGTGCTTTGTAGCTGTCCATATAGGAGGATTGGTAGAAAGTAAAGTCATTAAGGTACCTACAAGGCTAGCTTTTATGCTGTCATGAGGACTAAACCATCTAAATCCAACTCCAATTGAGTGATTTAAGTTTTTAACTTGGTGCCACCATAATGGAGGATTAAAAAGGATATCTCCGGGTCTTAAAATACATTCCCAGGTAGTCAGAAATCTAGTTCCTGGAAATTTATCAAAATCAGGTTTATCTGGATTGAAATTACTATAAAAATATGGAGACCTGGTAACAGGTGGGTCAAAAAAAATATCATTCTTTGGAGGATATAAATACCAATGTTTTTCACCGTGTACTTGAGTAAATAGATTATTTTCAGCAGCACAATGCAATGAAGTTTTAGATCCTTTTCCGCCAATAAATACTTGAAATGTCTTTCCAGAAGATATGGTATTTCTCATTTTATATAACCACTTCCAATCAAAATCATCAATTAGTTCAGGATGATCATAAAGTAATCTGTTGAATCGACTATATTTATTACTGTCTCCTAATTTTATAGAATGTATAACATCCTTAAGAGTTGTTTTTTCTACTTTGTAGTTAATTTTGTCATTTCCAGGATTTACAGGATCAAAAATAGCTACTTCATCTTTAGAATAATTTTCAGAAAGCCAGTCTAAAGACCACTTTTTTATACATTTCCAATCTTTAGCCCTCCCTTCCATAACAACAGGGATACCTTTTTTTATATAGTTTTGTTTTAAATTTTTTTCTGAAATATTTTTTACGCGATCAACTTTTTGGATATTATTTTCAGTAATCTCATTTTTCTTTTCAGATAAAAATAAATTTAGTATTCTGTTTCGTTGAGATATATATCTTTTAGAGGGAATGTCTTTCCCTAAAAAATGATCAAGTATTCTCCAACCCTGATAACGTCTACGTAATTCATTATTTTTTTCATAAAAATTACTTTCCATGAATCATTAATATTATCTATTATCTATTATCAAAAATAAGAAATAATGTAATATTGTTTAAAAAAACCAAAAAACAAATGAAATATTATCTAGTGCTTTAACAATTAGTATTTACTAAGTAATAAAAATAATATATTTATTTCAGTTCTGTTAAATTATGATTTTATATAATCAAAATGAATAAGTCTTTTCAAATCATATCGAAAAGAGTTCGAAATATTTTCCTTTTTGGTCCACTTGATGAATAGAGCTTCAAAAAAGTTATTGTATTTCAGACATGAAAATTATAATATAAAATTAATTTTGGTTTGGATAAAATAACTATATCTAGAAGAATAGATAAACTTAAATCACAAAGAGGAATAAAGTAGCCATGAGTTTACACACTGCAAAGCACCACTATAAAATCAATAAAACCCAGCGTGAAAACTTACATGGGCACAAAGCCTATTTGCTTTGGTTTACTGGCTTATCTGGCTCCGGCAAATCTACCTTGGCCAATTTGGTAGAAATGGCATTGCATAAAAAAGGACTATCTACCTATATCCTAGATGGAGATAATGTGCGTCAAGGTATCAATAAAGATTTAAGTTTCTCGCCTAAGGACCGCTCAGAAAATATTAGGCGCATTGCAGAGATTTGTAATCTAATGCTAGATGCAGGTGTTATTACATTAGCTGCTTTTGTGTCTCCATACAGTAAAGACAGAGCAAAGGTAAAACAAATTATAGGAGCCGATAATTTCATTGAAATATACGTCAACACTTCTCTTTCAGAGTGTGAACGCAGGGATGTAAAAGGGCTCTATGAAAAAGCAAGAGCTGGAGAAATTAAAAATATGACGGGTATTTCTAAGCCATACCAGGTGCCTTTAAATCCAGATCTAGAAGTTGTCACTGATGGACAACCTATTGAAAAAAGTATAAAAACCATCTTAGAATATGTACACACTAAATTAAAGTAAGCCATATGGGTAATTATGTATTGAATCCCTTAAAGTAAATAAAGCACCTGAAGCTATTTTTGTAATTCGATAAATTGCAGTGCAATTTGAAAACCCTGTATTACTATTTTCTGGAGGGAAAGACTCTATACTATTAACTCATTTAGTTAAAAAAGCCTTTTTTCCTGCTAAAATACCCTTGCCACTATACATGTAGATACAGGGCATAATTTCTAAGAAACAATAGCATTTAGAGATGCACTAGTTAAAAAATTAGGGGTACAACTCATTGAAGTATCTGTTCGAAAGGCTTTGAAAAAGGTCGAAAAAATCAGAAAGAAAATTAGTGGAGAATACCGGTCGCCTTCATTCCTTTATAACTATCTAATTATCAGCTGATTATTGACTAACTAAAATTATAGGTGAAACATTTTTTGATGTATTCCAAGCTGGTCGCTGGTGTGGAAAAGTAAATCAGAGCTATTTAAATTAAAAGGTATTTTCGTTGGTATGAAAAAATATCCTAAAGTTTCAAATTTTATTTTGATTTCTATTTTTATTTCAAGTTGTACAAGCAGAAACTTTGTTGTGGCCCCATCTTTTACTAGTGTTGACAAAATAACTCTATTGGAGCCAGGCCAGAATCTAAATGAGGTTAATGGTAAATTAAATGTTGAGCCATATGATATTGTAAGCGGAGGAGATATTTTTTTATGTTATTATAATTACAGGTTGTTAGAAAGAAAAATTCCAATTGCAAATTCAAACAAGAATCGATCAATTAATGATGTTGATTCACTTAATTTAAGTTCTGAGTTGTCACAAACTACAGGAATAAAATTTTATACTGAATGGAAAAAGCTTTTCGTTTTTTTTAAGGACGGTAAGTTAGTTTCATTTATCACAAGCGATGGTTTAAATGACGCTAATTATCTTATGTTGGTTAATGGATCCATAAAGTTATTAAGTGATAATGATCTAGATTTTTCACATTTTTCTAAAAATAGTAATTTTAATTTGTCAGGTCAGGTTAATAATTTAAATAACAACTCAAATAAGGATAGAGATATAATTGAAAATATACTTTTCCCTATAAATTACAAGAAAGAATTTGACTTCAAAAGGAAAGATAACAAGGTAAAAAATTCAAATCTTAATCTACGATTATTTAAATAAAATTCAAATGAACAACTTCAAAAAATTAATATTAATACCTATTCTAATTTTCAATATCAGCTCTTTTGGACAAAAATATAAAGAGAATTATCTGACTGGTCATAACTATGATTTAGATATGATAGATAGCGATGACTTTAAAGATTTAAGGAAAAGAGAAAAAGGCTATAAAGTAGCTGCTCTAATGGCATTTATACCTTTTAATGTTCAGGATGCTAATATTGATCTACTAAATAATGTTCAAGTAGATGTAGATACAGACCACCGTCTTACGGAACAACTAACACCAAATTATAAAAAATATATCACAGATAATAATGTTATTGGTATTGGGATTTATTACAAACGAATCTCAGAAAATTTAAAAGGTGAGTTAGATCCTGATTTTAATCAGGACCCCCTTAACATTAAAAGGTTTAAATCCAAAGGACAAGGAATCTATTTAAGACCATCATTCGATCATCATTATTCAACATTGAGATTTAAAACATTTGATTTAGATTTCTATTCTGGTGCGTCTTTATCTCTGGGTTTTATGCCTCTTAAAGAAATTAACAACCAATCAAATGAATCCGGCGATTACATTAATATAACTACAAAATCCAGAAAAATTGGACTTGGGGCTGATGCATATGGTGGTATTAATTTTCAATTTGACAGAATGTCATTGGGTGCAGAACTTCTCTTCTTTGGTGTAGATTATAATTTTGGTTTTGGTAAAACCCATGTAATTGATGAAAGAAGTATAGATGGTCAAACATCATCATCTGAATATTACCAAATAGGAGACTTTCGCTATTCTGATCTGTCAAGAAATAGAAGTTTAACCAGTATGTATAGAGGTGTTAGATTACAAATAAGTTACTATATATTTTAGTCTCATTTTAATCAAAGATTTCGTGAAACTCAAAAAAGAAAACTAGTGGAGAATACCGGTCGCCTTCATT
>TARA_Y100000385_G_scaffold73318_1_pt1 | contig 12955 bp, 6 predicted proteins | sample TARA_Y100000385 | Tara Oceans TARA_Y100000385 (sample SAMEA2620980) | marine metagenome | biome: marine biome (ENVO:00000447); feature: surface water layer (ENVO:00002042); material: "saline water (ENVO:00002010), including plankton (ENVO:xxxxxxxx)" | depth 5 m
ATGAAACGCACCTTAAGGTTTTAGCAGGGCGGGATTAAACCCGCCGCACCGGTTATGCAAATTTCGCTTGAATCTCTTCCGAAATGTTCGATGGAACCGCGTCATAGTGCGAGAATTGCATCGTAAAGTTCGCACGACCAGAAGACATAGACCGCAGAGTATTGATATAACCGAACATGTTTGCCAGTGGCACGCGCGCGTCAATTGCAATCGCATTCCCGCGCGTATCTTGGCCCTGAACCATCCCACGACGGGATGTCAGATCACCAATTATACCGCCTGTGTATTCATCGGGCGTCACAACTTCCACCTGCATGATTGGCTCGAGCATTTTCGCGCCAGCTTTTTTCATGCCTTCACGCATGCCCATACGGCCGGCAATTTCAAATGCCATAACGCTGGAGTCAACGTCATGGTATTTCCCGTCGAGCAATTCAACTTTAAAGTCGATCACAGGGAAACCAGCCAAAGGACCACTATCCATGACGGATTCAATCCCTTTCTGAACACCAGGTATGTATTCTTTGGGAACATTACCGCCAACAACTTTAGACTCAAACGAGAAACCTTCGCCTGGCTCTGTCGGGATGATTACCATCTTAACTTCGGCGTACTGACCAGATCCCCCGGATTGTTTCTTGTGGGTATACGTAATTTCCGCTTCATGCGAGATCGTTTCACGATAAGCGACCTGAGGGGCACCAATATTCGCTTCAACTTTAAACTCGCGACGCATACGATCCACAAGAATGTCCAAGTGCAATTCGCCCATGCCCTTCATGATCGTCTGGCCACTTTCAATGTCAGTTTCAACCCGGAAAGACGGGTCTTCGGCAGAAAGTCGCTGAAGCGCGATGCCCATTTTCTCTTGGTCGGCTTTAGTTTTGGGTTCGACAGCAATCTCGATCACTGGATCAGGAAATGTCATCGTTTCAAGAACAACAGGATCGCTTTGCGCGCATAGTGTATCACCCGTGGTTGTGTCTTTCAAACCACCCAAAGCGATAATATCACCTGAGAATGCTTCTGTAATTTCATCACGATCGTTGGAGTGCATAATCATCATGCGGCCAACGCGCTCTTTTTTGCCCTTTGTGGAGTTTAAGAACGTGTCACCCTTTTCCAATTTACCTGAATAGATTCTTGTGAAGGTTAAAGAGCCTACAAATGGGTCATTCCAAATTTTGAAAGCAAGGCCGGAGAATGGCATATCATCGTCTGCACGGCGGGCAATATCACGTGTTTCTGTATCGTCACCAGGCTTAAAGCCCATATAATCGACAACATCCAAAGGTGAAGGGAGGTAATCAACAACTGCGTTTAGCAGCGGCTGCACGCCTTTATTCTTGAATGCAGACCCACCTAAAACAGGAACAAATGCAATCGACAAACAACCCTTACGGATCAACTTACGTAGTGTTGGAACGTCAGGCTCGTTGCCTTCCAAGTATTCCATCATCGCGTCGTCGTCCTGTTCAACAGCGTTTTCTACCAGTTTGGCTCGCCATTTGTCCGCCTCTGCCTGAAGTTCAGGACGAATTGGCGCTTTACTCCAAGATGCACCGAGATCCTCACCTTGCCATAGCCACTCTTCCATTGTTACCAAATCAACCAAGCCTTCTAGCTCAGTTTCAGCACCGATCGGAAATGCGATGGGGACAGCGATCGCGCCAGTGCGTTCTTCGACCATATCAACGCACTTAAAGAAGTCGGCACCAATTTTATCCATTTTGTTTACAAAGACCATGCGAGGTACTTTGTAACGATCAGCCTGACGCCACACCGTTTCTGTTTGCGGCTCTACACCAGCATTGGCGTCGAGAACGCATACAGCACCATCAAGGACAGCCAAGGAACGCTCTACTTCGATTGTGAAGTCAACGTGGCCCGGTGTATCAATGATGTTGAAACGGTGTTTGGGGCTGTCAGCAGTCAAACCATCTTCAGTCCGCTCCCAAAATGTGGTCGTCGCCGCGGATGTGATAGTTATGCCGCGTTCTTGCTCTTGTTCCATATGATCCATGGTAGCAGCGCCATCGTGAACCTCACCAATGTTGTGCTCTTTCCCAGTGTAGTAAAGAATACGTTCGGAACAGGTTGTTTTGCCTGCATCAATGTGCGCGATAATGCCAAAGTTGCGGTACAATTCGAGTGGATATTCACGTGCCATTTGCTCGGACCTCTCTTACCAGCGATAGTGGCTGAAAGCTTTATTTGCCTCTGCCATTTTATGTGTATCTTCGCGCTTTTTAACTGCCGATCCGCGTGAGTTAACAGCATCCATTAATTCAGACGCGAGACGCTCTTCCATGGTGTTTTCGTTCCGCCCACGAGCAGCTTTAATTAACCAACGGATTGCCAGAGCCTGACGGCGCTCAGGGCGAACCTCAACTGGAACCTGGTATGTAGCGCCACCGACACGGCGCGAACGAACTTCGACCGCTGGTTGGATATTTTCCAACGCTTCGTGGAACACTTCTACTGGAGCACGCTTGGTTTTTTCTTCAACGCGATCAAGCGCTCCGTAGACAATAGTTTCAGCAACAGATTTTTTACCATCCAACATGAGGTTGTTCATGAACTTAGACAGTACGTGGTCGTGGAATTTTGCGTCAGGCAGAATTTCACGTTTTTCGGCGCGATGGCGTCTCGACATATCAGTATACCCTTACTTCGGCTTCTTCGCGCCGTATTTAGAACGACGTTGCTTACGATCTTTAACACCTTGCGTATCCAGCACACCACGCAGGATGTGGTAACGGACACCCGGAAGGTCTTTTACACGGCCACCACGGATCAGAACCACGGAGTGTTCCTGAAGATTATGACTTTCACCAGGGATGTACGAGATGACTTCAAACCCATTTGTCAGGCGCACTTTGGCGACCTTTCGCATGGCTGAGTTTGGCTTCTTTGGTGTTGTTGTGTAAACACGAGTGCACACACCACGTTTTTGCGGGCACGACTGCAAATGCAGCGATTTGGAGCGTTTAACTTTCGGCTGGCGCGGTTTGCGGATCAGCTGTTGGATTGTTGGCATTCGGTTACTCCCGTTATACCTATTTCAAACTCGAAATGGCGCTTGATCTATCGACCAAACACCGCGAACACCGCCGCTCGCACTATTGTGGATGAACGACCGCGGTTAAATACCAGAGGATCGAAGACTAAACTCGGATCATGACTGCCAGATTTGGCGAGAAACAATTGCCTCGGGTGAGCAATCGCAACTTGTCTCGGGCGTATAGGGGGAGTCGCAGAATGTGTCAACAGGTCTAGAGGTCGGAAGGGTATACTCGGTTCCAAATGCAAAACTTTAACCAACGAACGCAAGTTATGCTCAAATACTCGCCTCCGGTAGGCCTGTGACGCAACCCCGTTTGTATTATTTTTTGACTTTGAGGACCCATGATCGAGTCATATCAAAACATCTACAACCAGCCCAAATTCCTTGTAATGCTGAGTCAAATCAAACGGGACCGATACACCGATGGCTCAAATTTTTAAGCCAATTAAAACAGCCAAACCAATGCTAAAAGGCAACGATTTTTCGATATAATGAGATCAGTCGTTAAACCCAATGAACCGCGTTAAATTGTCAACAGGACGACGGCGTGACACAACGCTGTTTGCTTTAAAAGTATCATCAGGCCAGCCCATTGCAACACAGGTCATAATTACTTGATCGTCCGGAATTTTTGCATTTTCACGCACCACAGGCGATTGCATAATTCCTTGCCCATTAATGACACATCCAAGCCCCTTGGACCACGCTGCCAACGTCAGTCCGTAAGTTAAAGCGCCAAGATCGAAGTGCCCTATTGTGTCGTTAACTAGTGATTTATCCAGACACACAACAATTGAAACGGGCGCATCAAACTGACGAAATCCACGCATAACCCAATCTTGACGCATTTCTTGGTCGTGGCGTTCAATACCCATAGCCTCAAACAGCTGCACAGCGATTTCAATCTGCCGCTCGCGGTGGGGACCCTCATAAGCCGCATGGGCTGAAATCTCACGCACGGGAGGAATGCCCGCCAGCATGCGCTCAGCATTACCGTTTCGGACAGCCTCAAGAGGATCACCCGTCATCACATGCAAATGCCACGGTTGAGTGTTCATCGAAGATGGTGCGCGATTAGCGAGTGCTATGATTTCTTCCAACGTCTCACGCGACACAGCTTTATCAAGAAAACCCCTGATGCTACGCCGTTCGCGCATTGCGCTTTCTAATTCCATATTCCAACTCCCTCTACTTACACAAATACTGTCAAGCCATAATTGTGGGGTCAACCAATCCACAAAACATCGTTGCGTCGCCTAACGGTAATCCTTACGGTTGTACGCCCAACTTATCTATATCACCCTATCAAAAAACTCACTCACAATAGGCCACCAAGGTTACGTCTATTATGAATAATGAATTTGGCTTACAATCTAAGTATCACTGCATTGGTAACTTTCTCGGCATCATTGCAAAAGCTTAATCTTCGCCCATGAAAATGTCGAAACACTCCATTTCAAAAAGTAATGCCGAGATCTCTTTCTAGATGCATCACAAAAATTTAATGTCGGTTTTTGGTTTCACAATGGTTCAACGGGGCAGACCGGTGCCACAGAAATTCTTTATGGAAGCGCCCATCACAACTTCAGAATAGACTAAAAAGCAACAGGTGGCTCAAACGTTGATTTACTAAGTTCTAGAAACCCAAAAGATTACTACGAATTTATACAAATTTATGGGAAATTCTAACCACTTCAAGCATTATAAAAATTAAGGTTCTTTATCTGATGCGAAGACAATTATTCTAACTTCTGCTCGTATAAATTTGAGTTACCACTTAAATTTACGCAACATTAGGAAAGGGCTCCGTATGCCAATCATTAACCGAATTTCCGATATGCACGCCGATATGATCGAATGGCGGCATTACCTGCACTCCATTCCTGAACTTGGTTTCGATTTGCACAAAACTTCGGCGTTTGTTGAAAGAAAATTGCGTGAATTTGGTGTAGACGAGGTACATACAGGCATCGCCCAAACCGGCCTAATTGGCATCATCAATGGTCAATCAAATGGATCAACCATTGGCTTGCGGGCGGATATGGATGCGCTTCCAATTAAAGAAAACAGCACAGCCGATCATGCCTCCAAACACGATGGGAAAATGCATGCCTGTGGACATGACGGGCACACCACGATGCTTCTTGGAGCGGCAAAATACTTAGCGGAGACGCGTAATTTTTCTGGTCGTGTCGTACTAATTTTTCAACCCGCTGAAGAAGGTGGTGGTGGTGGTCAGGTAATGTGCCAGGAAGGAATTATGGATCGCTTTAACATCTCCCAAATTTTTGGAGTTCATAATGCGCCTGGCGCACCCCACGGCACATTTCATACGAACCAAGGTGCATTAATGGCCGCCGCTGACACCTTTTATATCAATATTAACGGTTCAGGCGGCCACGGCGCACAACCTGAAGATACCCATGACCCATTGATTGCAGGCGTAACACTCATCCAAGCCCTTCAGACGATCCAATCTCGCAACCTTGGTGGAGTGGATCGTGCAGTAATTTCCGTGGGTGAATTCGTGTCAGGAACAGCTAACAACATCATACCCAATACCGCCTATATTTCTGGTACGGTGCGTACTTTCGACGAAGATGTCCAATCAAAGATAGCTGCACGCATGAAAACCATCTGTAAAGGTATCGCCACCAGTTTTGACGTAGCCGTCGATCTGAATTACGAATTCGGCTACCCAGCAACAATCAACAACGCACAAAAAGCTCTACTAGCAGCCGAGATTGCAAAATCTGTAGTCGGTGAAACCCACGTTGATGACGATACTAACCCCGTCTTTCCTGCCGAAGACTTCGCTTACATGTTAAAAGAACGCCCCGGAGCATATCTATTCCTAGGCCAAGGCGATAGCGCGCCCGTCCATCACCCAGATTATGACTTCAACGACGAAATTTCACCTATTGGAGCAAGCTTTTTTGCAACCTTGGTGGAAACGATTCAACCACGGTAAAAGGGGCTAGTTTATGCCCGCCTTCGGAAAGGACCACATTTAATTAGGTTTACAAACCACGTCTCAAAAATTCTTCCAATGTAATTTGTCAGAAACGTTTGCTCGCTTTCTGCGAAAAAACAGAGTGGCCCGACCAATTGGCCGGGCTACCGTACTTATTTAACACTTAGTTTAAGCTTAGCTCAGCTTTTCCGTACCGTCATCGACGTCACCGAAGCTAGCGCTAATATTTTCGCCAATGATGCTGCCATCGGAGGCTGCAAAGCCTTCCATGTTATCGTCTCCGACTGGACCAAGCAGCGCTGCTGCTTCTTCCGCAGCAGCTTTAGCTTCTGCAATCACAACGTTATCCCGATCAGAAGCAATCTTCTTAATCTGATGGGTTGCCCCGCCCGTACCGGCTGGGATCAAGCGACCAACGATAACGTTCTCCTTAAGGCCGATGAGCTTATCACGCTTACCTTGCACAGAGGCTTCCGTCAAAACCCTTGTGGTTTCTTGGAAGGATGCAGCAGAGATGAACGAACGTGTCTGCAAAGACGCCTTGGTAATACCCAATAAAATTGGACCACCTTTGGCTGCCTCAAGACCTTTGGCTTCCGCTTTCGCATTTACTTCGTCAAACTCAGCCTTATCGACCTGCTCGCCCTTCAGAAGGGTTGTACCGCCAGAATGGGTAATTTCCCATTTTTGCAACATCTGACGCACAATCACTTCGATATGCTTATCGTTAATCTTCACGCCTTGCAGTCGGTATACATCTTGCACCTCATCAACCATATAATCGGCTAGCGCTTCAACACCCATAATATTCAGGATATCATGTGGGGCTGGGTTGCCATCCATGATGTACTCGCCCTTCTGGATGAAATCACCTTCCTGAACAGGAATATGTTTCCCCTTGGGGACCATATATTCCACTGGCTCGGCGGCCTCATCTGCTGGTTCGATACTGATGCGGCGCTTGTTCTTGTAATCGCGGCCAAAGCGCACGTAACCATCAATTTCCGCAATGATCGCGTGGTCTTTAGGACGACGCGCTTCAAACAATTCAGCGACCCGTGGCAGGCCACCAGTGATATCCTTAGTTTTCGCACCCTCACGAGGGATACGTGCTACAACATCGCCCGCTTTCACATCTTGACCGTCTTCAACAGACAAAATCGCATCAACGGACATAGCGTATGACACAGGGTTACCCGCGTCATTACGAACAGGATTGCCCGAAGAATCCATCACAATGATCTCAGGTTTCAAATCGCTGCCTTTAGGCGCTGAGCGCCAGTCGGTAACAATCTTTTGGCTTATACCTGTCGCGTCATCTGTTTCATCACGTACAGAAATACCTGGAACCAAATCCACAAATTTTGCTGCACCGTCTTTTTCAGCGATGATCGGCAATGTGTATGGATCCCATTCAAAAAGCTTATCGCCTCGGGCCACTTTTGAACCGTCTTTTACCATAATTTTTGAACCGTAGGACAACTTGTGTGACGCACGCTCAACACCATTTTCATCATTTAACACAACTTCAGTTGAACGGCCCATAATGACCATCTCACCGTCACGGTTTTTCAGAACGCTCGCATTGCGAAGCACGATCACACCATCAGCACTCGCCTCTTGGAACGACTGTTGGCCACCTTGCGCAATACCACCGATGTGGAATGTCCGCATCGTCAACTGTGTTCCTGGTTCACCGATGGACTGTGCCGCGATAATACCAACCGCCTCGCCAGGGTTCACTCGCGTGCCTCGAGCCAAGTCGCGCCCATAACAGGTCGCACAAATGCCATCTTCGGCTTCACAGGTCAGTGGCGAACGGATCAACAATGTAGCAACGCCAGAGTTTTCAATCAAATCTGCCATGCGCTCGTCGATTAATTCACCGCGTGCGCAGATCAGTTCCTCTGTACCAGGCTTTAACACATCTTCGTTCGTCACACGACCCAAAATACGCTCAGACAGGGAAGCTACAACTTCACCGTCATTGATTGCAGCTGAAGCCGTAATGCCTTGCTCTGTGCCACAGTCAATCATGCGCACGATGCAATCTTGAGCTACATCTACCAACCGTCTTGTCAAATAACCAGAGTTCGCCGTCTTCAATGCTGTATCCGCAAGACCCTTACGCGCACCATGGGTTGAGTTAAAGTACTCAAGAACGGTTAGGCCTTCTTTAAAGTTGGATATAATTGGTGTTTCGATGATCTCGCCATTCGGCTTGGCCATAAGACCCCGCATACCGCCTAACTGCTTCATCTGAGCAGGAGAACCACGCGCGCCAGAGTGGGCCATCATGTAGACTGAGTTTGGCTCCTCTTCTGCACCGGCGTCCGTGATTTTCATGGCCGAAATTTCACCCATCATCGCGTCCGCAACTGCGTCAGAACACTTAGACCAACTGTCAACAACTTTGTTGTACTTTTCACCCTGGGTAATCAGACCATCAAGATACTGTTGTTCGAACTCTTTCACTTGGTCACGCGTGTCGTTCACAATGTGCCACTTGCTGTCGGGGATGACCATATCGTCCTTACCGAACGAGATACCGGCCTTAAACGCTTCGCGGAACCCTAGGGTCATGATCTGATCACAAAAAATAACAGACTCTTTTTGGCCACAGTAGCGATAGACGACATCAATGACCTCACCCACTTCTTTTTTCCGAAGCAAACGGTTTACAGTATCAAATGGCGCTTTGTTGTTCAGCGGCAGCATCGCACCCAAACGCACGCGCCCGGGTGTTGTTTCGTAGCGTACAAAGATAGAATTACCTTCGTCATCGATCTGTTCCATCCGACAGTTAATTTTAGAATGCAGGTGCACCAGACCGGCGTCAAGCGCGTGATCTACTTCTCGCGGGGATGAGAACGTCATGCCCTGGCCCTTCATCCCTTCGCGTTCCATCGAAATGTAGTAAAGACCCAAAATCATGTCTTGAGACGGTACGATAATCGGCTTGCCATTAGCAGGCGACAAGACGTTGTTCGTGGACATCATTAGCACGCGGGCTTCCAATTGAGCTTCAAGGCTCAATGGAACATGAACTGCCATCTGGTCACCGTCAAAGTCGGCATTGAACGCGGAACACACTAGTGGGTGCAATTGAATCGCTTTACCTTCGATCAACGTAGGTTCAAATGCTTGGATACCCAAACGATGAAGTGTTGGCGCGCGGTTCAGCAAAACAGGATGTTCGCGGATCACTTCGTCAAGAATATCCCAAACTTCAGGGCGCTCTTTTTCCACAATTTTCTTTGCTTGCTTCACTGTGGACGATAGTCCTTTAGCCTCCAACCGCGAGTAAATAAATGGCTTAAATAGTTCAAGCGCCATCTTTTTTGGTAGACCGCACTGATGTAATTTTAGTTCTGGACCGGTCACAATTACCGAACGGCCAGAAAAGTCGACCCGCTTCCCTAAAAGGTTCTGGCGAAAACGACCCTGCTTACCCTTAAGCATGTCAGACAATGATTTCAAAGGGCGCTTGTTCGCTCCAGTAATAATCCGCCCACGACGACCGTTGTCGAACAAAGCATCCACAGATTCCTGCAACATCCGTTTCTCATTGCGGACAATAATATCAGGTGCGCGCAATTCTATCAGGCGTTTCAAGCGGTTGTTACGATTGATTACACGACGATACAGATCATTAAGATCAGACGTCGCAAAACGACCACCATCCAACGGCACCAGAGGACGAAGTTCTGGTGGGATGACGGGAATCACGGTCAAAATCATCCACTCTGGACGGTTGCCAGACTCTAGAAAAGATTCTACCACTTTCAGACGTTTGATAATCTTTTTGGGCTTTAATTCGCCAGTAGCCTCTGCCAAATCAGCACGCAACTGATCCGCTTCAGATTCTAGGTCGATATTTGATAACATCTCACGAATTGCTTCTGCACCGATGCCCGCGTTAAATGCATCTTCGCCATAAACGTCTTGAGCGTCCATGTATTCTTCTTCGTTCATCATCTGACCATAATTCAGATCCGTCAGACCTGGCTCAATCACAACGTACTGTTCGAAGTAAAGCACGCGCTCCAATTCGCGTAAGGTCATGTCCAACATTAGGCCAATGCGCGATGGCAAAGATTTCAAAAACCAGATATGGGCGACAGGAGCCGCCAGTTCGATGTGGCCCATACGCTCACGGCGTACTTTTTGCAGGGTGACCTCAACACCACATTTTTCACATGTCACACCGCGGTACTTCATCCGCTTATATTTGCCACACAAACATTCGTAGTCTTTGATAGGACCAAAAATACGTGCACAAAAAAGGCCATCACGCTCTGGTTTAAAAGTACGATAATTAATAGTCTCTGGCTTTTTAATTTCGCCAAAAGACCAAGACAAAATCCGCTCTGGTGACGCGAGTGAGATCTTAATCTCGTCAAACGTACGCGGAGCCTGGACGGGGTTGAACGGGTTGTTCGTGATTTCTTGGTTCATTTTTTGATCCTAATCTCGATTTCGTAGAAGGTAAGGCGCGAACGCCTTACTCTGTTTCCGCGTCCAGCAGCTCGACATTCAGGCCGAGCGAGCGGATTTCTTTTACAAGAACGTTAAACGATTCTGGAACACCAGCCTCGAAGTTGTCCTCACCTTTCACGATAGCTTCATAGACCTTGGTACGGCCTGCAACATCGTCAGATTTCACCGTCAGCATTTCCTGCAAGGTGTAAGCGGCGCCGTAGGCTTCCAATGCCCAAACTTCCATCTCTCCAAAGCGCTGACCACCGAACTGTGCCTTACCACCCAGCGGTTGCTGTGTGACTAAAGAGTACGGACCGGTCGAACGAGCATGAATTTTATCGTCTACTAGATGATGCAGTTTAAGCAGATATTTCACCCCAACTGTAACTGGGCGCGCGAATTGCTCACCTGTGCGGCCATCAAACACAATGGACTGACCAGATGTTTCGAACCCTGCACGTATCAGCGCATCGTTCACATCCGCTTCTTTTGCACCGTCAAAGACAGGCGTTGCGATTGGAACACCACCTGTAACATTGCCAGCTGCCTCTAAGAACTGATCATCGTTCATGTCCGCAACAACTTCATTGTATAGGTCTTCGCCATACGCCACTCTCATGGCATCTTTAACCGGGGACATATCGCCTGTGCGGCGATAATCCCGCAAGCTTTCTGAAATAGTTTGACCTAGACCGCGTGCGGCCCAACCCATGTGTGTTTCCAAAATTTGACCAACATTCATCCGTGACGGAACACCAAGTGGATTCAAACAAAAATCGACAGGAGTACCATCAGCTAGGAACGGCATGTCTTCAACAGGAACAACTCGAGAAATGACACCCTTGTTGCCATGACGGCCTGCCATTTTATCGCCTGGCTGCAATTTGCGCTTAACCGCGATGAATACCTTAACCATCTTCATCACACCTGGGGGTAGGTCGTCGCCGCGGCGAACCTTCTCTACTTTGTCCTCGAACCGTGCTTCAAGCGCCTTCTTCTGTACTTCGTACTGTGCGTTTAAGGCTTCGACTTCCGCCGCTTCCTTATCATCACTTAGGGCCAACTGCCACCACTGGCCACGGGACAAACTTTCCAGAAGCTCTGCATCAATCGTGGAACCAGCTTTAACACTTTTGGGGCCTTTAACCGCCGCGTTGCCTTCCAGCAAGGAACGTAAACGCGCGTAGATGTTCCGATCAAGGATCACCATCTCATCATCACGATCACGACTTAAACGCTCGACTTCTTCACGTTCGATTTGCAGTGCACGTTCATCTTTTTCAACGCCATGGCGGTTGAAGACACGCACTTCTACGACAGTACCGTAATCACCTGGTGGCAAGCGCAAGGATGTGTCACGCACATCAGATGCCTTTTCGCCAAAAATAGCACGCAAAAGCTTTTCTTCCGGTGTCATCGGGCTTTCACCTTTAGGTGTTATTTTACCCACCAGAATATCCGCAGGACCAACTTCCGCACCGATATAAACAATGCCCGCCTCGTCAAGATTACGGAGCGCTTCTTCACCGACGTTTGGAATGTCACGGGTGACTTCTTCTGGACCCAGCTTTGTATCACGGGCCGCCACTTCGAATTCTTCGATGTGTACAGATGTAAATACGTCTTCTTTGACAATCCGTTCAGAGATTAAGATTGAATCTTCGTAATTATAGCCATTCCACGGCATAAATGCTACGAGTATGTTCTTACCAAGCGCCAATTCACCAAGATCGGTTGACGGGCCATCGGCAACCACTTCACCTTTAGACACGGTATCCCCGACCTTAACCAACGGACGCTGGTTAATACATGTGTTCTGGTTCGACCGTTGGAATTTGCGCAGGCGATAAATGTCTACGCCTGGATCTCCAGGTTCCAGATCCGCCGTCGCGCGCACAACAATACGCATTGCGTCAACCTGGTCAATAATACCAGCGCGCCGTGCTGTGATCGACGCTCCAGAATCCCGTGCAACGACTGCCTCAATCCCCGTTCCCACATACGGCGCTTCAGCACGCAGAAGCGGGACAGCCTGACGTTGCATGTTCGAACCCATCAATGCGCGGTTAGCATCATCATTTTCAAGAAACGGAATCAAAGATGCTGCCACGGACACAAGTTGTTTTGGGGAAACGTCGATATAGTCGATGTTTTCAGGCGAGGTCAGCATATATTCGCCAGCCTGACGCGAGGAGGCCAAATCATTTACAAATTTGTTGTTCTCATCCAACTGTGCGTTGGCTTGAGCCACCGTGTAACGCATTTCCTCAGTCGCAGACATATACTGAACATCATCCGTCACCCTACCGTTATCGACACGGCGATATGGTGTTTCGATGAAACCGTATTTATTCACGCGCGCAAATGAAGCAAGCGAATTGATTAAACCGATATTCGGTCCCTCCGGCGTTTCAATAGGACACATCCGACCG
>TARA_Y100000385_G_scaffold281043_1_pt1 | contig 12951 bp, 8 predicted proteins | sample TARA_Y100000385 | Tara Oceans TARA_Y100000385 (sample SAMEA2620980) | marine metagenome | biome: marine biome (ENVO:00000447); feature: surface water layer (ENVO:00002042); material: "saline water (ENVO:00002010), including plankton (ENVO:xxxxxxxx)" | depth 5 m
ACAATAAATAATATTATAAAGTGCCGAATAATCTTCTATATCAAGTTCAATGCATTTCATGAAATTTAGCTTCGCTTGTTCAAATTGATCTAAAAACAAGTACTCCATACCAATCAAGGAATAGAGATCCGCACAATCATCAGATATTTTTATAGCACTTTTAAAGACCGCTATCGCTTTTTTGTGCTGGTCTTTTTTTGAATATATATTTGCTTTTTGAATATAAAGTTCTTCATTATTGGGCTCTATTTCAAATAGGGGGGACAGAAGTTGATCCGCTTCATTTAATTTATTTTCAAAAATTAAAATTTCAACTTGGAACAATTTGAGATTTAAAGAAGAGGGGTGTTGGCTCAGTCCTAATTTTATGGCTTTTTTAGCAAGAGAGATTTTACCACTTTCAAGATAGTGATGAATGATACTTTCAAATTCATTAGAATCAAAAAAAAACACACTGTTGGTTTTTAACATTGACTCAAATTTTGAGAGTGTTATTTCTTGATTTTTATCAGATTGGTCGAACTCCATGAAAGTTTTTTTTTCTTACTTAAATTTAACAGTAAAAGTGATTTAATCTGTTATGCCGTACTAATGTTTTTAACAAAATAATTAACATTATTAATTTAAACCGATTCCAAAACCTCAAGAATGATGTTACAGCCTCTAATAAGCTCATCATTAGATATAGTTAATGGTGGCGAAATCCTTACGGCTTTTGGTTCGTAGAGCAGCCAAAATAAAATTAAGCCTTTTTCCTTAGCTCTTAAAACTATTTTGTTTGCTATTTCTGACGAATCTACAAGTAATGCTAGCATCAATCCTTTGCCTCTAATCTCTTTAATTAAGCGGTGTTTAAGTTTTTTTCTTATGAGTTGCTCTTTTTTGAGTGTATCAGACATTAATGAGCTGTTTATAACTTCCTCCAGGGTAGCTAATGCGGCAGCTGCAATAACAGGATGGCCTCCAAAAGTTGTAATATGCCCTAATTTAGGCTGATAAGACAGGCTATCCATCATTTCTTTTGACGCTGTAAAGGCTCCAATAGGCATGCCGCCGCCAAGCCCTTTTCCAGTCACAATAACATCTGGAGTACAATTGTAATTTTCAAAACCAAATAAGGTACCCGTTCGACCTATTCCAGGTTGTATTTCATCCAAAATAAGTAAGGCACCAACGGCGTTACAGCGCTTTTGAACTTTTCTAAGGTAGCCATTTGTGGGCTCAATAAACCCAGCTCCTCCTTGGATTGTTTCCAATACCACAGCAGCTGTTTTTTTGGTGATTTTGGAGAGTTCTTCAGCATTGTTAAACTCAATAAATCTAACAGCAGGAAGCAGCGGTCTAAATGGCTGTTTTCTCTCTTCATACCCCATAATACTTAAAGCACCCATAGTGTTGCCGTGATAAGCTTTATGTGCAGCAATTATTTCAGACCTGCCCGTATAACGGCGTGCCAATTTAAGGGCCCCGTCAATTGCTTCAGTTCCTGAGTTTGTTAAATATGTTTTTTCAAGCTTAGAAGGTAAGTTTGCGGCCAATAACTTTGAAAGTTTAACTGCTGGCGATTGGATGTATTCTCCATAGACCATGACGTGCATATATCTGTCCAATTGCTTTTTAATAGCCGCCACAACCTTAGGATGTCGATGCCCTAAACTACAAGCAGAAACGCCTGCTACAAAATCTAAGTAAGCTGTTTTGTTTTGGTCATAAATATAAGAACCTTCTGCGTAGGAAATTTCCATCCCTAAGGGATGCGGCGTAGTTTGCGCTTGGTGTTTAAAAAAATCCTCAGTCATTAATCCTTTTTATTTTTTTCTTCTTGTTTGGGTTTTTTAGCAATAAATTTTCCGGGATATTTTGAGTTGCTTTATTTTTAGCTTCTGTTTTTGACAGTTTAACATCCTTGTCGGGTTTTGGTTTAGCTGATTCAATGCGCTCTAGCAAGGCTGAATTAAAAAATTCATCTGGAGGGCTGTATGCTTCTAAGCCCTTTATAGTTTTTAATTCCAGCGGGGGATCGTCTTTAAACAAGTCCTCAACACTTTTTGGGCGTTCCGATTCACGCCAACTAAAGCCCCGAAGAATTTTTTCTTTTTCAGGAAAATCAATATCGGGATAGGTTTTACCCTCAATCTGATTGTATTTCCTCATTTCATCTATAGTGTTTTCAGAAATCCATATTTTGATAGCACCGGACTTAGACTTATCAATACCCACTAATTCATTTTCATCATTTCGGAGGTAGTATATCGTTTCAGCATTCTTAATAATATCAACAGTTGATAGGCTGTTGTTTTCGAATAAGCCAAAAAGTTTTTTTCCGGACATTTGATTATAGCCCTCACCTAAGCTGTCTTTACTAATGACAAATGCATTATTAAAAACCTTTAAGGAGTCTAGATTGTTAGAATTAAGGTTAGATATCAAATGAATAGAATCTCCTGTAATCTGATTTTTAATATTCCATAAAACGGGATATTTTGCCTTGTAAAAGGCATCCTTTGTAATATTGCGGTCTAAATTTATAAGTTGAGTGAGGCCTGTACTTTGATTCATGTGTATTGAATCCGCCTTTCCGCTTAAGTCAGACTTGTATATTTTCGCATTGTAATAGCCACGTGTAATTCTTTTTTCAGGTTTACCCGTGACCATTAGCGTGTCACTGTGTACAAAAATAGAGTCGTTTTCTTGCAAAGTAATAGCCAAGGCTCGTTTTGTTATAAATACCGAATCTTTAGCTCTAAATACTTCTGCATAATGTCCTTTTACTAGGGAGTTATTAAGGGTGTCTGTAATGACGATATTATTGGTAGCAGAGGCAAAACTTTGGTTTCTATCAAAGTAGATGCTATCGCCCTCAACCACGCGCTCATCATAATTTATTTTCGAATTTTTCACAAAATATCCAGTGTCATTGGTTGTGTTGTAAAACCCCCTTTCACAATAAATAACACTTGTTTCACTAGTGATAGTGCTCGGGCCATATAAAAATGCGTAGCCTGAAAGACTGTAAAAATCCAGTCGGTTTGATTCAATCAAGTATTCGGGATTTTTAAGCTTTACTGAATTAACAAATTGGTATTTTTTAGTATTCATATAATACCGTCCCTTGCGACTGCTAATAGTTCCTGTTGTGTCGCGAATTACTTTTCCACCACTTTTGTAAAAGGCTTCTTGTCGGATGCGGTCAAAGTAGAGAGTGTCGGTTGTTAATACAGAAGTAGGGTCTTTTAATACAACCTTGCCACTGGCAAATGCAAGTTGAGTATTGCCACTGTACTCCACATAATTAGAGGTCATATTAATGGTATCTCCTTGCTTCATTCGTACCTTTCCATAGGCTTCAATAAAGTCTTGTTTAGCGTAATAAATTGCTTGGTCACACCACAATTCAATCCCCTCATGTCTTATGTGAACTTGTTTTGAGTTTCCTCTTGTTAATATTGTTGCATTTGGTTTGGTTTCACTTAAATTCATGAAAGGGGCATTCTCTATCTTTATTTTTCTTCGCTGCTGTCCATAGGAGGAGGTTACTACCAATAGTAGAAGACATATTAAATAATGCAGAACTTTATTTTTCAATACACTTGTATTTAAATCAAAAATAGGTAATATTGAGTTCTTGTGTAAAAACTTAAGATTATTTTAAGACCTAAAAAAATCTACCACTGGAATAGATTTTTTAGGCTTATCTAAAAATAGTTTGTTTTCTATCTGGACCTACCGAAACAATTTTGATTGGGATCTGTAATTCTTTTTCGAGAAAATCTATATAATTATTTAAAGCTTTTGGCAGTGTTGAATCATTGTCCATTTCAGTTAAATCTTCAGACCAGCCTTCAAAATCAGTGTAAATAGGCTTTATATTATCAGCCTCGACGTTGTAAGGAAAATGGTGAATCACTTCTCCTTTATAATTGTAGGCTGTACAGACCTTTAAGGATTTAAATCCAGACAAAACATCTGCCTTCATCATCATTAATTGTGTAACTCCATTGACTTGACAGGCATAGCGGAGTGCGACTAAATCCAGCCAGCCACAACGGCGTGGTCTTCCTGTAGTTGCTCCAAACTCACAACCTACGCGTCCCATAGTTTCTCCGGCTTCATCAAACAGTTCCGTAGGGAAGGGGCCTGAACCCACTCGAGTGGTATAGGCTTTAAATATACCGAATACATCTCCAATCGAATTAGGCGCTACACCTAATCCGGTACAAGCACCTGCTGCTGTGGTATTTGAAGAGGTTACAAATGGATAGGTTCCAAAGTCAATATCTAATAGAGATCCTTGAGCGCCCTCTGCTAAAATAGATTTTCCATCGCGCTGTGCTTGGTGTAAGTATTCCTCAGAGTCAATGAATTTTAAAGATTTTAAAACTTTCACAGCTTCAAAAAACTCGAGCTCTAATTCTTTTAAGTCGTATTGTAAATCTACGTCGTAGAAATTTACCATAGATTCGTGTTTGTTGGCTAGTGCTCTGTATTTTTCTTTCCAGTTATTTAATTCTAAATCTCCAACACGAATCCCATTACGCCCTGTTTTGTCCATATAAGTGGGCCCAATTCCCTTGAGAGTTGAGCCAATTTTTGCCTTTCCTTTGGAAGCTTCTGAGGCCGCATCCAAAAGACGGTGTGTCGGTAATATTAAATGGGCTTTGCGAGAAATTACCAATGACTTTCTATAATCTACGTTTTGTGCAGCTAATTTATCGAGTTCTTTTTTAAAGATCACCGGATCTATTACCACCCCATTTCCGACTAGGTTTATAGCTTCCTCATGAAAAATTCCCGATGGAATGGTGTGAAGGACGTGTTTCATTCCATTAAATACTAGGGTGTGGCCTGCATTTGGCCCCCCTTGAAAACGTGCTATAATATTATAACTTGATGTTAATACATCAACAATTTTACCTTTTCCTTCGTCACCCCATTGTAATCCAAGAAGTAAATCTACTGCCATGCTATTTAATCGTTAGTTTTAGTATTTTTTTTTGTTCCGTAAAAGTATAAAGAGTGTTTATCGATTTCGATGTCAAATACCTCTTCTATTGTTTTTTGAATTGATAAAATCCTTGGGTCACAAAACTCAAAGACTTCCCCAGTATCTGTTAAGATAACATGGTCGTGTTGCTTGTCAAAGTAGGACTTTTCATATTGGGCCTGGTTTTGGCCAAATTGATGTCTTCTAACCAGTGCACACTCTAAGAGAAGTTCAATTGTATTGTACAGCGTTGCTCTAGAAACGCGGTAGTTTTTGTTTTTCATTTTGGTGTAGAGCGATTCGATATCAAAATGATCCTCGTTATCATAAATTTCTTGAAGAATGGCAAAGCGTTCAGGGGTTTTTCGATGGCCATTATCGCCGAGAAATTTCGTAAATACATTTTTTACGATTTCTTGATTTTTATTTTTGGACTTTATACTCATAAGACTTTCAAATTTAAACTAATTTTAGACTCTAAACACTTTTTCTATACCATTTATTTTTTGTAGGCGCTCCATGAGTTTTTCAACAAAACTGTTGCTGTTAACTTCTACGGCAATTTCCCCATTGAAGATACCACTATCGGTATCAAATTTTATGCTTTTTATATTTACATTCATATTTTCAGAAACGACCTTTGTTATAGAACTTACTAATCCCAGTCTGTCAATTCCCGTGAGTTTAACAAGAGCTCTAAATACTTGTTGAGACGAATCGATCCATTTTGCAGTCATTATTCTGTAGGCATAGTTAGATTGAAGGCTCAGTGCATTTGGACATACTTTTTTATGAATCTTAATACCGTCTTTTATACTGAGAAACCCAAATACCATATCGCCTGGAATCGGATTGCAACACGAAGATAACTTATAATTTAGTTTTTCTTCTTCTTTTCCAAATACCAAAAGGTCGTATTTAGAAGTGATTTCGTCTTTTTCAACAGTATCTTTTAGTCCCTTGCTGCGAGTGATTTTATTTTTTATAAAACTAACAAGTGCATTGCTTCTTGAAGCAGCAAATTTCTTTAGCATTGTATTGTCAATACTGCTAATACCCACTCTATAAAATAAATCTAAGCTTGTGTTTAAATTAAAATAATTAACCAATTCGTTAATTGATTTTTCGTTTAGTGAGATTTTAAGTTGCTTGAGTTTACGTCTTAAAATTTCCTTTCCATCTTCAGCGATGCTTTTCTTTTCTTCTTTAAGGGAAGATTTAATTTTACTTTTTGCACGAGTTGTGATGACATAATCTAACCAGTTTGAGGTTGGTTTGGCATTTTCTGAAGTAATGATATCTACTTGATCTCCACTTTGTAAAATATGATTTAGAGGGACGAGTTTCCCATTAACTTTGGCTCCCCTTGTTTTCATACCTATTTCGGTATGGATACTAAAAGAGAAATCCAAAGGAGTTGCATCTTTTGGCAGTGATTTTAAATCTCCGTTAGGGGTAAATACAAATATTTCTTTTGCATAAAGGTTAAGCTTGAACTGTTCTACAAATTCTACAGCACTTGAATCGGGGTTTTCTATAACCTCTTGAAGTTTTCCAATCCAACTTTCTAAATTCTCATCCTGGTCTTTTTCGCCCTCTTTGTACTTATAATGTGCAGCATAACCTTTTTCAGCAATTTCGTTCATTCGCTCGCTTCTAATTTGAACTTCTACCCAGCGGCCTTTTGTACCCATCACTGTAATGTGTAAAGCTTCATAGCCTGTAGATTTTGGTGCTGAGATCCAGTCTCTTAAACGAATAGGGTTGGGCCTAAAGTGATCTGTAACTATAGAATAAATTTTCCAAGCCAAAAACTTTTCATCTTTGAGCTCTGACTTGTAAATTATTCTTACCGCAAATTTATCATAAACTTCTTCAAAGGAGACCCCTTGGTTTTGTATTTTTCTACGGATTGAAAAAATTGATTTTGGCCGCCCTTTTATTACATACTTTATTTTCTCTTTATTGAGGGCTTTTTTTAAAACCTTACTTATGTCCTTTATATAGAGATCTTGTTGTTCTTTACTCTCTTCAAGTTTGTGTAATATGCCGTTATAAATTTCAGGCTCAGTGTATTTCAAGGCCAGATCTTCAAGCTCTGTTTTAATGTTATACAATCCAATTTTATGTGCTAGTGGAGCATAGATGTATAGCGTTTCTGAAGCCGTTTTTAATTGTTTGTCTGCTCGCATCGAATTAATCGTTTGCATATTGTGAAGACGGTCCGCGATTTTGATGATAATAACTCGAATGTCATCGTGAAGGGTCAGTAGCATTCTTCTAAAATTCTCTGCTTGCATAGACACATTCATGTCTTTGTTGATGTTGGATATTTTAGTTAATCCGTTTACAATCCGCGCAACGGTTTCCCCAAAGAGCTGCTGGATGTCGTCAATAGTATAGCGTGGGCAATCTTCTACCACATCGTGAAGTAAGGCAGCGGCAATGGATATGGCATCGAGACCGATTTCTGCGGCCACTATTTTAGCGACTGAAATCGGATGAAAAATATAAGCCTCCCCAGATTTACGACGCTGATCTTTATGAGCATCAACAGCCACCTCAAATGCTTTTCTAATCAGTTTTTTGTCTTTGACAGAGAGTGTTCTGTAACTGATTTTAAGTAGCTCTTTGTACTCTTTGGTTATGGCTGCATTTTCCTTTGCAATTTCATCCTCTGTCATAATTTAAAATTACTACAATCAAATGGAACATGCAATACCAATTCTTAGTTTTTACATAAATTATTTTAACAATTTATTAAAGAGTTTTACTGCTTAAATTTTCGTTGTCTTTTGGCTTCAAACAAAAGAATCGCTGCTGCCACTGATACGTTCATAGAATCTAATTTACCCTGCATAGGAATTCGAACCTTTGCTGTTGCTGCCTCTCGCCATTTTTCACTTAAGCCCTTAGATTCAGTTCCAACAACTAGGGCAGAGGCGGCTTTAAAATCAATACGGTCATAAATGACGGCCTCCTGAAGAATTGCCGAGTATATAGCGATCTTATTTTGCTTTAAATAATCAATGATTTCAGGAGTTGTGCCCGTAGCTAAAGGAACTGTAAACACTCCACCCACACTAGATCTTATAATGTTGGGATTGTATAAGTCTGTCAATGGGTTTGCAATGATTACTGCTTCAATATTAGCGGCATCTGCGCTGCGGAGTAAAGCGCCAATATTTCCTGGTTTCTCAGGAGATTCAGCGACGAGTATCAAGGGATTTTTAGAGCTTAATTCTAGGTTTTTTAAACCTAAATCTTTGGACTTTGCAACGGCAATTACCCCCTCAGTTGTTTCTCTATGCGCAACTTTTTTATACACTGCTTTTGTGATTTCAATACTATCAATGCCATAGGTTTCCAGTGCAGCGGCTTCTGCTGCGGAAAATAAATCCGCATAAAAGTACAGCGTTTCAATGCTGTAATTTCCCTTAATAGCTAAAGACAACTCCCGTTTACCCTCAATGACAAATAGGCCAGTTTGCTTCCTTAATTTTGACTTTTCTTTGAGTTGTATGAGTTGTTTAATAAACGGATTTTGAAGACTGCTAATTGTTTTTACCATACTGCAAAAATAGTGTTTATTATTAAGCGATTATAGACACTCCAAGTTGAATAGAGTGTTTTTTATGCTCAATTAATACCAGTGCATTAGTTGGTATTGTATTTTTTTGAATAGCGCTTCCACAAGGCTGTTTGATGACTTTCTAAACTGATTTTTCGACCGTCAATAAATGCTGCTGTCAAGTGATTGCTGCGCATGTCCAAAGCATCACCTTTACTTATAAATAAGGTTGCACTTTTTCCCACTTCCAAAGAGCCATAGTTTGTGTCTATTCCTAAAATTTTAGCGGTATTTAAAGTTATGAGCTGCAAGGCTTGTTCTTTAGAGAGGCCATAAGCGGCCGTTGTACCAGCGTAGAACGGAAGGTTTCTGGAATTCATACGTTCCATATCCCCACTAGTTTCTAAACCCACTGTAAGCCCAGCCTCCACTAAAAGTCTTGCCATTTTAAATGGAAGGTCATAATCGTGGTCATCACTGTTTGGTCTAGAATGCACTCTTTGCAACAGCACCGCTATCTGATTTTCTTTTAAATAGGCTGCTATTTTATAGGCTTCATAGCCCCCGACAATAACCACTTTAGTGAGGCCTTGTTGTTTTGAAAACTCAACAGCATCAATAATCCCCTGTTCACTATTGACATGGACAAATAATGTTTTTGAAGTATTGTATAAACCTTTCATGGCATTAAGTGGTAGATTTTGAGGCCCCTCATTACTTTTTGAATTTGCTTTTGATTCCTTAAAATAACGCTCTATTTCAGCGGTTTGGCTGTGGTATTTAGGATTGGGTTTTATACCCGGCTCTTCTCCTCGCCACCAACGCCCACGACTCAATGTACTTGGCCAATTTAAGTGAATGCCACTGTCGGCTTTTATCACCGCATCTTCCCAGTTCCAAGCATCTAATTGCACAACAGACGAGCTCCCAGATATCCGCCCACCTCTGGGTGTTATTTGAGCGAGTAACACTCCATTTGGGCGCATGCTTTCAACAACTTTTGATTCTGTATTGTAGGCGATTAGGCTTCTAATATGGGGGTTCCACATGCCGATTTCAGCCTCGTCATCTGAGGCCCTTACAGCGTCAATTTCTATTAATCCTAGTGTAGAGTTGGCCACAATAAAACCTGGGTAAATATGCTGCCCTTTGGCGTTTATCACATCAATTTCAGAGAGGTCTTCTGTTCCCAAATAGCCCGAGATTGTTTTTAGGGTTCCATTATTGAAAGTGATGAGACTGTTTTCAATCAACTCACCATTTCCAATATGAGCTGTACCCCCAATAATTGCAAGGGCTTTTGACTGAGGCTCTGCTGGGGTTTGTTGTGAATTTGTTATTCCTACACAAAAAATCAAAAGTGTTATTAATTTTATAAGTTTCATTTGTTTTGTGTTTATAGTTGGTTGTAATCCATAGAATCACAGTGAAGTAAGCGTTTGTCTTTTTTATTTATAGGCTGTGTTTTCATGCCTTTGTTTTTTTCCTTTAACATCATGTCTATAAGTTTATTTCTCTCGTCCTTAATAGCTGTCCTTAGTTTTGCATCCCGTTTAATATCAAAATAGGTAACCCCTTCAATCAGTGTTTTTTCGGCTTTTGTATAAATCGATAGGGGGTGGTGACTCCACAACACCAAGTCGGCATCTTTTCCTACTTTAATGCTGCCAACTCTGTGATCTATATGGAGGAGTTTAGCCGGATTAAGGGTGACCATTTTCCAAGCATCTTCTTCTGAAGTTCCACCATATTTTACAGCTTTGGCCGCCTCTTGGTTAAGGCGTCGTGCCATTTCTGCATCATCACTATTAATAGCAGTGACTACTCCCATTGAATTTAGAATTGCAGCATTGTAAGGAATGGCATCATTGACTTCGTATTTGTATGCCCACCAGTCACTAAAAGTAGAGGCACCAACGCCATGAGCTTTCATTTTATCAGCGACCTTATAGCCTTCAAGTATATGCGTAAATGTATTGATCTTAAAATCAAATTTTTCAGCTACCTTCATAAGCATATTGATTTCACTTTGAATATAGGAGTGGCAGCTGATAAAGCGTTCTTTATTTAAAATTTCTACAAGCACTTCCATTTCAACATCTCTGCGGAAGGGCTTCCCACTTTTCTGTATGGCCGCATAGGCTTTTGCTCGTGTGAAATAATCCATATACAGTTGTTCAACACCCATTCGTGTTTGTGGAAAACGACTGTAGCTTTCCCAGTTTGATTGTTTAACATTTTCGCCCAAGGCAAATTTTATAAACTTAGGACTGTCTTTATAAATCAAATCTTTTGCTGAAGCCCCCCATTTTAATTTTATAATAGCAGAGCGCCCTCCAATTGGATTGGCAGAGCCATGTAATATCTGAATTGATGTGACACCACCAGCTAAATTTCGATAAATATCAACATCGTCGGCATCAATTACATCTTCAATACTGACCTCGGCCGAAGCATTTTGCCCCCCTTCATTAATACTGGCGGCAGCGATATGCGAATGCTCGTCAACTATACCAGCCGTTAAGTGCTTGCCTTTAGAATCTATAAGAATTGCTTTTGTGTTTTTAAGGTTTTTACCAATTTTTGAAATTCGTCCATTTTGAACTAAAACATCAGTATTTTCTAATATTCCTTCAATTTCATTGGTCCATACAGTCGCGTTTTTAAATAAGAGCGTTTCGGCTTCTGGCAGTTCTGAGAACCCATAAGCCCCATTAGGATAGCTAACCGCTACAATTTCTGGAGGCGGTACTGCTTTTTTGTTTGTTGGCTTTGTAACTGTTGAGTCTGTATCTGTTTTTTTAAGCACAAGACTAATCACGGAGCCATCCGACAAGATTGCCTTGCCTGAAATAGCTTCAACGCTTGAAAGTACTTTTGCCTTAAATCGAATGAATTTTTGAGCTGAAGTGTCTTTAGAAGAAACCATCAAATGCATCCAATCATTGGCATATTTTATATTGCTGCCTAGTTTTAAGGAGTCAGAACTAACTTCTGTTTTAAGCTTGGTCAAACTGCCACTTATTTTAAGTTTATAATTAGCCTCATTAATTGTAAATCCATAGGTCCCCCTTAAATCTTTTTTTGAAATGGATTCAAAAACTGTTCTGGATCCATTGACCCAATTTTCATAAAGGCTTGTTTTAGGATCAAAAATATCGCCGGAAGTAATTAGGAAATTTGCATAACTATCAACCTTTAAATTTCCAAGTTTTGAGTTTCCTAAAATTTGAGCAGCTTGGGTAGTTAGGGCTTCTAAAGCAGTCACTTTATCCAATCCATAGTTTATGGACTTCAATAAATTTTCTTTGAAATCTTTCATGGATTTTAGTCCATAGGTGGTAAAAGCAAAAGGCACTCCAGCGCGCTTTAAAGCCAGTGGGTTTCCCGGGCGTTGATTCCATTCTTTCATGGCCTCTAATTCTAGCGAATTACTTAGAAAGGTGTTTTCAACATCATAGGCTTTAGGGAAATTTAAAGGGAGAATAAACGAGGCATTCGTATTTTTAATATCATTTATACGTTCGTATTCATCGCCACCACCTAAAATCACATACTGCACATCAAAGGCATCTCCAACAGCATCAGCTCTGAGCGCATTGGCTCTGCTGCCCGCGGCTATAATTTGTACTTGTGTTTTATTGCGGTTAAAGGCTTCGATGGAGCGGTCCTTTGTTGGAATATTTCCCTTGTTGTACCAATCAGCATCGTGGTATAACTGCCTTAACAAAGCCATAGCTCCCATGATAGAGGATGGATAGTATTGGCGTGATAGTACGCTTTTTGAAAATGACATATACTGAGCCGATTGATCTGCTAGAATGCGGTAGGCGTCTGTTTGCTTGGAATCCAAGGCAATTAATGCCCCTGTCCCGCGAACTATACCATCTTGAATGTGAGTATTAACCACTCCAAATCCAGCTTTGAGCAAGGTTTTGGCCGCTTCCGCATCATATTTAAACTGATCAATGGCATTTTGTTCGGGTCGAATGTGGTCATTCCAATAAAAACCCTCTCGGTTTGCAGCGAACTCTGGAGAAAAACTACTGCTGTTTAGAGGTTTAGGTTTTGTAAGCCCAAAATTAGAAAAAACATCTATAAGAGAGGGGTATATGTATTTTCCATTAAGATCTATTACAAGCGTGTTTTTTGGAAGTTCGATACTGCTTCCAACCTCAATAACATACCCATCCTTAATCAATAGGGTTCCAGTGTCAATACTTTCAGAAGGGGTGATGAAAATCTTTGCATTTATTAAGGCTGTAAAATTTGTATTTTTAGATTTTACACCATCATTTTTTGGAAAATAGTTTTGAGCTGATAACGAAAAGACACCAAACACACTACAAAGGAGCATAAGCTTTTTAAACATAGGGTACATATTATAATTAAAAAT
>TARA_Y100000385_G_scaffold42034_1_pt1 | contig 12942 bp, 8 predicted proteins | sample TARA_Y100000385 | Tara Oceans TARA_Y100000385 (sample SAMEA2620980) | marine metagenome | biome: marine biome (ENVO:00000447); feature: surface water layer (ENVO:00002042); material: "saline water (ENVO:00002010), including plankton (ENVO:xxxxxxxx)" | depth 5 m
CGTCGGAGGAGTCAGGAGAAGCGCCCTGATCTCACTGTCCAATCTCACGGACGACAGGCTCCGAAGATGTAAACACGGACAGTGGTACATAGATGAACCCCAGCGTGGTCTGGCTAACAACTCAGCGTGTTACACAGAGAAGCCAGACTTTGAAGCCTTCCTCAACGAGTGGACTAGCTTATATGAATCTAAATCTGGCGAACGAGGTGTCTTTAGCAGAGTGGCAAGTCAAAAACAAGCTGCAAAAAATGAACGAAGAGATGCTACCTACGATTTTGGAACTAATCCATGCAGCGAAATCATCCTCAGACCCTACCAGTTCTGCAATCTTTCAGAGGTTGTTGTTAGGCCACAGGATACACTCGCAAGTCTCAAACGAAAAGTTAGGGTTGCAACTATCCTTGGGACTCTTCAGGCCACCCTCACCAACTTCAGATATCTCAGAAATATTTGGAAACTAAACACACAGGAAGAAGCACTGCTGGGTGTATCCTTGACAGGTATCATGGATCATCCAATGCTGTCCGGTAGAGGAGACAAAGCAAAACTTAAGAAGTGGCTTACTGAAATGCGGGAGGAAGCAATTGAAGTTAACAAGCAGTGGGCAGATAAACTGGGGATCAACACTTCTACCGCTATTACTGCGGTCAAGCCTAGCGGCACTGTTAGTCAGTTGGTCGATAGCGCTAGTGGTATCCATCCTCGTTATAGTGCACAATACATACGCAGAGTACGTGCAGATGCTCGTGACCCACTTTGCAGCGTCCTAGAGGCCGCAGGAGTGCCTGTGGAGGACGATGCGATGTCACCCAGTACTAGGGTATTCTCATTCCCTATTGCGTCTCCTGAGGGCGCTGTGACAGCCTCAGATATGGGTGCTATGGAGCAGTTGGATCTGTGGGAGATATATCAGGACTACTGGTGTGAGCACAAGCCGTCCATGACTTGCTACTACAGGGACAACGAGTTTCTAGAGGTGGGACAGTGGCTGTACAACAAGTTTGATAAGGTCAGTGGTATCTCTTTTCTGCCTTACTCAGACCACACGTACCAACAGGCACCTTATGAGCCTGTGGACAAGGCCACCCTCAAGGCACTACAGAAGGGCTTTCCGACCCAGATTGATTGGGACATCAATGAAGCCTCTGATATGACTGAGGGTAGCCAGCAGTTAGCCTGCACAGGTAACAACTGTGAACTATGACATGAAGAATATGGAGTAACCGTTAGGCTTGCCTACGTCCTCTGGCTTATCTTTAGGGTCATGGGACGTAGGTATTCCTTCAGCTTGCATCTTCTTGATGCGTTCCTTTGACTTCTGGCACATACTGTGGTAGTCAATGGATGTGTAGGATACACTGTGGTCTTTGTCTTTATTCTTCTTTTTCATTTTCTCTGTCTCCTGCTATAGCGGATGTAAGCATACCCGCACCTACTACGTTTTTGCCCACGGTTAGGTAATCCTCAAGCTCTGCAGTGCCTTTGTAGTCTCTCATTACCCTCTTCTGGTACGCAGTAGCTGATTCTCCTTTATTCCTAGGCATCCCTGTAAGCTCTTCTATGCGCTTCAAATTTACCTCTACACCACCCGCCTTAGGATAAGACTTTTTTGTTCCGATGTCAAACGAGTGGATAGGCACAATGTTAATGAGTGCGTTGCCTCCCGGCGGGTTGACCCCAAACATATCGTGACCATCTGAACCCATCGTCCATGCCTTGTTTTTGTTTACGTCAATAGCCCCCCACTGGTTCATGCCACCTAAGTCTTGAGCCGCTGACTTAGTGGTGTCTTGGAACGTATAGATACCGTCTCCCCTGTCTGTCATCTTAATAGGTTCAGCGTCTTCAAAGAAGTCTAGAGCCTGCTGTTGTTTTTCTGTGACTTTTTTTCCTTGACTTTGGTTGTACAGTCCCCTCCAGTAATCCTGCTGTACATCAGCCCCTGTGGTTCCCTTGGGTAGATTTTCGTTTCGTACAGCCATCCTTACTCTGTCGTTGTTGGCATGTTTAGCGATAGTCAAGTACTGCTTATAGAAGTCTATGCCTTCAGCGTCCGGTAGAGCCTTCTGTGCGGCTTCTAGCGATTTACTACTAACTAGCGACCTAGACACGGAAGACGCTGTTGTAGCGACTCCTGTGGCCTCTCCTGATAACTTTTCTCCAGACAGTGGCCTACGTATTACTGCTGTAGTGGCCCCCTCCCTGTTGTCTACACTGTGTACTCTCCTAGCGTGATTCGCGGCAGCGTCTAGCACTACGTCAGGCGTGTCAGGCTCTAGAGACGCTAGGCCGGTTTTTAGTCTCTCTGTATCACTTAAGTCAAAGCTGTCCTGAACGTACCTCTGTACTTCTGCGCTGCTTTGTACTACGTTGTCGCCACCCTCAGGAGTCTTTGCTCCCTGCTTGTCCATGTGGGAACTAGCCAGCATACTTCCCACGGTCACGCCCTGCTTAGGGTTGGTGGCGTACTCTTTCCTACGCCCTTGACCTGTTCCTATGGTGCTTCTCTCTGCCGCTGCACGCGGGTTAAACAGTTGGTTAAACATTCCGGGGATAGCAGGAACCGTAGCAGTTGCAAAAGCACCCGCCGGATTACCGCTGTAGAACCCCGGCATCTCCGTTGGCGTGTTATCCATGAGGGCGTTTAACATTCGTCCCCCAAACTTCATTCCGGGGAACCAGCTACCAGCCTCTAGTGCGTTGCTTAAGTTCCTAGTAGTCCTAGGGTACTCTCCAGCTAACTTCGCTGCCTGCTGACCTACGTCACTCTCAGATATAGCTCTAACTATACCCATGTCTGGAGGAGCTAAGGCTTCTGCCGTTCCCGTGACAGGTGACAGTGTTGCACCAGCTACTCCAGCGGCCTGAGCCAAAGACTCTTCTCCGTACCTACCTAGGTTTTCTGGGGTTACTCCCTCACGGGCCATCTGCATCTCAAGCTCTCGCCTGCTTTCTGCAGCGTCCATAGCCTTGTTAAAGCCTGTGGTAGCGGCCCCTGCGATTGTTGGGGGTATTGACGCAATTTGGTCAGAGTAACCTTTAGCCGCTCTATGCCTAGCACGAGCGTAACTGGGCCTAGACATGGTTAACCTGTCGAGCAACGACAAATCTTTAGAGTTTATCCGTTTATCTCTCTCTTTGACTAGATCATTATATCTTGCACCCATTAGTTAATAGTTCCTTGGCCTTGTACGGAAACCTCTTGCTGCACTAGGTTTGCGTCTCTGAGGGCGTTTCTAAGGACTGCTTGCTCCTCATCTGTCATAGTGTCTAGTATATCCGACAGGATTCTCTGCCCTGCGGCCATCATAAGGTCTGAAGTTTTGAATTTTGTTTCTTGAAAATCTATCAACCTCTTAACCGTTTGTGGGTTTAGTGAAGCCTTAGCAAGAATTGTGGGCATCCCTAGTATTGCTGCACCACCTACGAAACTTCCTGTGGCTACTGCTGCACCGCCTTGAAGACTAGCCATTATCTCTCTACCCGACGCGTACTCTTTTGATCGGAAGGCCAACTCACCTAAGTTGCTTCCCGGCTTAACAGACGCTTCAGCCATGAGATTTATAAGTTGTTTAACTTGGGGGTACGTGCTTCCCAATACCGCTTTATATTTAGCGGCTGTAGTTGGATCAGCTAACTGTTTAGCCAGATTCTTATAAGTAGCAATATCAAATTGAGGCGTTCCTAGCGTTGGGAAAGTCTGTTCCAAAAACCCCTTCTTAATTAAAGCGTCAGCCTCTTCAAAAGATATAAACCTACCTACGTTTTCTGTTGCGTCTATTTCTTTAAATGCGGCCTTCAGGCTGTTCTTAAATGCAACTACCTGATCTATGTTTCCTCCCTTAGTAAGCAGTTGACCTAAAGCGGCGTAGTTTCCTTTGTCAGCTAGAGATACAAAGTTGCTGTTAATCCTAGGCATTAGCCCGTTACGTCCTGCGCTGTAGGCTTCCTTCATAGCTTTGTACTTTTTAGCAGCTTCAGGGTCTACTTTATTAAGAGATTGGTACGTTGCCTCTCTTAGCTCTTCTGCAAGCGCAGTTAGCTCTCTGTGTGCGTTTGCGTTGTGATTATTAGAACCTACAGGAGCGCCAAAAGACTCATCTATTTGCCGTGTAATCTGCTTGTCAATAGCAATAAGACCCGGAAGATTTGTTTTTGTTCCTATGTTATTACCCAGAAGAGCACCCAAGTTTTTATAGATAAAATCTACAGTCGCTGGATCTAGGTCTATAATTTCTCCGGGGTGTGTGTTACGGGCAATAAAAGAGTTTGCAACGTATATGTGCTTACCGATAGGCAAGTCTATCTTAGGTCCAACCTGAAGTGCTAACTCGTCCAAAGACTTTCCGTAGTTAGCGTACAACGCGCGCTTTCCTTCCTCTATAACACCCATCAACTCTTGAGCAATAGCGTTTGCTTCACCACTTGAGTTTACGCTCAATCTGTTTACGACCTCAGATAACGCCTCTGATGTTACTTCGTTTACTGCCTGCTCGTTAGTCTCAAACTGTCTTCCAGACAAAACACCCAGCCTGCCAATTCTCTCGTTTAATAGAGCAATTCCTTCTGCCCCAACCTGTGAAGGAGTTAGGGTAGCTCCTCCTTCCTCAAGTATTTGCTGAGACGCCTTGAGAGATGCGGTAGTTCCTGCTTCGCCCCCTAGTTCCTGCACAAGCTGCTGGGCGGCTTCTTGAGGCGAAAATCCTAGTTTCATCTTAGCCGCTACCCAAGCTGGTTTTATGGCCTTTCCCATACCAAGAGTCGCTACGTCAAAAACCATAGATTCAACGGCTGATTCAATCGCCGTGGCATAATCTAGTTCTTTTCCTGTTAGTTCATCAGAAACAAGAGATCCCGAAAGCGTACCAATAGCTCCTCCGATAGTTCCTCCTATAAACATTCCCGGAGGACCAAACGGAGCACCTAGCGCAGTACCTATGACTCCTGCGCCCATTCCTAGGGGTAACTCCATGTTCCTGTCTAAAAAAGAAGGCTCAGGGGCAGGAGTCTCTACAGGAGCGGGATCAGTAGTAGGGACCGGAGCAAAGTCTTCCGCAGTAGCATACCCAGAAGAAATAGCTAAGTCTTTTATAGCAGCTTGAGTGGTTCCTTTCGGTACGTCTTCTATGACTGTTCCGTTGGGTAAAGTTACGTCAATAAGCTCCATGTTTATGATCCTCTGCTCATATCTTCCCAGCTAACTCTTCTATTTGGCTCTTTCACAGGAGCACCGTAACTTTCTCTGTTAGTCATGTACTTATCAAAAGTGTTGCTATTTGCCCTTGTCCTCGCGTCACGCAAAGCCCTTTGTGCTCTATCCATCATAACCTCTAGTATTCCCCTGTTTGCTCCCTCACTACGTGTCAGGTCTTGATACAGAGACTCTAAGTAGTTTCTCTCACCTTCAGAAATGGCACCTTCAAAGCTATCCAAGCCTGCTAAAACTTGTTTACCTGCCTCAAGATTAAACTTAGCTTCAGTTTTTGTTTCTACGCCTAAGAACTTTTGTGCGGCCCTTGCTATTGCCGTGGAAAAACCACCAGTTCTAATTTGATCTAAAAGTTCTAAACTTTGTTCAGTACTGTATATAGTGCTTTCAATCTGTGGAAGAGAATCTACAGCCTCAATTCTTAACTTAGCAAACTCTTCTGCTTCTGTTGTTCCTCCAGCAGTTGTAACGTCCCTTTCCATTTTTCCTTCAGCAGTCTCGCTGTAAGCCCCACCGATAGGAGTGACCTTTCCTACAGGTTCTGAAGGTGCTCCTTTAGTGATAGGCATCCATACTTGTCCTTCCCCCTCAGGCGTTCTCTGAATAGAAAGTTCGTAGATGTTCTTGTTTTCATCCCGATACTGCCCACCGCTGCGACTACTTTTAACATCACCGCCCCTCAAGCCTGCTTTATAAGCCGCTATAATTTGTGGCTGTGTCCCCCCTAGCTGTATCACAGATTGTACCGCTGAACGTAAATCTGGTACTTTGTCACTGGTCAAAGGAACTCCGCGCATTGCACCTTGTGTAATTGCAGTTAGTCCACCCTGTACACCTCTCTGTTGGCCTGCGGTTTCTTTAGTAGTAGCCTGAGTAGCTGCATTAAAAAACACCTTAGACAGCGCATCGTTGCCTTCCGTAGCGTACTTCTGACCTAGAGCGTTTAACTGAGCAGGGTCGTTAGCGTACTGCTGTAAAAGCTGTTGCGCTTCTCGTGAAGATCTACGCTCAGAAAAACCTCTACCAACATCAGTCAACATGCCACCGACGTTTTGACCAAACTGCTCTGTGGCTCTTCCTATTTGTTGCCCTACGTTTATTCCTGCTGAAGCTAGGACTCGTCCATCTATAGCCATTTTCGTTGTCCTCTGTTAATCAAATCAACTAGTAATGATGTCAGTAATGCCGCCTAGCAGCGAACCACCTAGACCCATAGCACCGCTAAACATGCCGCCGTACAAACCAGCGAGTCCTGATCTTCTAGCGAGTTCTGCGTTAATATTAGCCATCTGAGTTTCTAATCCAAACTCACCTTGCTGTCTACGTGCTACATCAGACATAGACGCAATGTTCAACGCAGGAGACAGGGCTGACAAAAGTGCTGCTTGAGGTGCGTACCCTGCTTGCAACGCCTGTATTCCAAGCTGTTGTTCTGCACCAGTCAGCCCTTGACCACCAGCGAGAAGTCCTTGGCCTCCCGTCAGCGCCTGTAGCATCTGCTGTTGTCTAGCAGCATCAAGCGCCTGTCTTTGTGACGCTAAACCAGAACCTAAGCTGGCGTACTGCTGCCCTAAGCCAGCCTGTTGTGTCTGTAGTCCACCAGCAAGCTGTGCCAACTGACCTGCTTGTCCAGCCGCTGTTGCTGCTCTTCCTAGACCCTCAGACTGCAACTGAGATTCAATCTGCTGTGCGCTGAGTCCAAGCTGTGATAGCTGTGCAGACCGCTGTTGTGCTGCTGACTGAAGCTGACTAGAGAGTCCTGCTTGTTGACCAAACATGCCACCTAGAGTCTGTGCTGTGCCTAGAGCTTGCTGACGCTCTGCCTGTGCTTGCTGCATAGCTGCCAGTGACGCGCTGTTCTGTGCTTCCTCCTGTGCCTTAGACATCGCAAGCTGTTCTGGCGTACCACCAAACATCGCCGTACGCACGCCTAAGCGTCCCTGTTGAGCCAAACGCTCTTCCAACTGTAACCGCTGTCGCTCTTCTTCAGGACGCTGTGTAGCCCTTATACGCTCAAATACACTAGCTTCGCGAGCAGCCGTAGGAGTCAGCACATCGCTTGCTGCTTGTCCTGCGAGGCCTGAGTACTGCCTTCTTAGTGCTTCTACATCAGACGGAGCCTGTGTACCTAATCCAGCAGCACCCATGCCTAATGCTTGTTGTCCAAACTGACCTATAGATGGGCTAGGTTGTTGTCCTAACATACCACCTACTTGTCCTGCAAACTGCCCACGCAGAAGATTAAGGTCTGCCGGTTGTTGTGCCGCAGCACCCATGAACTGACCACCTAAGCCAAACGCTTGCTGTGCTGCCTGTTGCTGCTGAGATAGACCAAAAGGAGATGTGCCTATCATTTGTTGGCCTAAGCCCATAACGTCTAAGCCAGCAAACTGAGACTCTAGCGCACCTCTAGGATCTCCACCTAAGCGAAACTGCGCTTCATTCATTAGAATGTTACTAATTTCTTGCTGTTGAGGGCTGAGGTCGTACGTAGTTCCAGAAGGACCGCCTCTTACTGAACCTATGCCACCAGACGTAACCGTAAAAGGCTGAAACGTGACATCAGGTTCTGTTGCTTGGGGAACATCTGCAAAAGCGCCTGTTACTTCTGTTGGAAGCTCGCTATATAAACCACTAGCAATATCGCTAATGAATCCACCAAAAAGATCACCAAGAGCCATCAGTAAGTCCCTCCGTCAATCGTGCCTGTAGACAGAGTACCCGTAAACGTCAACGCGGGTATTGTTACAGTGCCTGTGAATGTAGGAGAAGCTAAGTTAGCCTTAGTTGCAATCGCTGTAGATATAGCGGTGAACTCAGTGTCAAACTCGCTACCACGAATAACTTTACCACTATCCCCAGAAGGTAAACTGTCCTTAGCAGTAAAGTTTGTTGTCTTTGTATAGTCGCTCATACTGTTTTACCCATTAGTGCTAATACGTTAATTTCTTGGAGGGATAAAGCAGACCCGTTAATGTCAGCTTCTAGTCCTATCGTAATAATACTTCCGTTACCTGTTGCTTGAACAGCGTTTCTAGTCGTAAGCTCACCACCAGTAAACTCACCGATAGCAAACTCATCAACACCAAAGTACGCAGGTACTTGGTTGCCTACAGTAAACTCGTAAGTTTTAAAGTCCGTAGCTAGATCGTAAGCCCACTTCATAAACACTGTTGCACCAGCAGCACCAACCAAAGTAGGTCTTAGCTTCTTTAGTAACTTTGTTTTAGCAGGATCACCAAACGTCAGACCCGGACTGTAGTACCTAAAGCGGTACGCTGTTGTGTTATCTACGTAACCTGAGTACGTCCCTAGTCCATCAGACGTTCCTATGTACAACGTACCGTCAGTTTTAACTTCAAATGACTTGTGTGGAATAGAAGTCCACCGTGTAACCCTATACGCTCCGTTCTCAAGTCTACCTTTAAGATCAAAGCAGTACGCTGTGAGTTGATCTGGAAACGTAATAATGTAAAAAGAGTTCTCAGGGCTGTACACAGACGCTGTAGGTAACGTCCTGTTGTTAATCAAACTAATAATCTCAGTTTTTACATTCAGGCTCAGATCAGATATAGGCAGTGACTTCTCTTGAATAGTACGTCCTAAACTCCTGAGTCCTGTGTTAGACATAAACAAAACGTCTGTGCCAATGTGCTGGACAGAGTTTCTACAGATGCACCCAACACCCGCTACTGTGTCTACAAGAGCCATACTAGCTGGACTAGAGGCACCTCCGTACACGAGTATGCTGTGCTTGCCAAATATAATTAGAGTGTTGTTATGTGCTGCTAACGCCCTAACTTCATCGTACCCATCAGGCCAAGCCTTAGATACATCTATAGAACCACTGGAACCACCAGTAAAGTCTGCGCCAATTAAGAGATCAGACCAGTAAATTGTCTGTGTGTCTGTTGCGTTATCCACAACCCACAGGCGTCCGTAAGCCGCTAGAGCCTCGTGACACTTCAGGGTTGCGGCAGTAGCACCACCGTTAGCTACAGTAAACGTGCGTAATCCCGTAGCGTTGTCGTACACCAAAGGATCGTATCCACGTTGGAAAAAGTAAGCCTTGTCGTTAAAGTTTACAATCTTCCAGTTGTTAGCTGTGATAGTGTATGAGCCGGGGGTAGCATCAGTCAGGGTAGTTGTCCCTGTCATGATCTTATTGTTACCAGCAGTAAAGACTACCTCGTTACCCGCATCATCGTAGAAGTAATGAATTTTGTGTACGTAGTCAGTACCTAACTCAGTCTTGTTAGTAGTAACAACATCAATACCTTTACGTGCAGCAATACGTCCACGCTTGTCAATCACAGCGTTGTCAGCAACGTCAGCGTAAGAAGGATCCTGTGCAATAGGAGAGTCTTCTGTGTTGACTCCTTTAAACGCAGGAGCAACTAAGTTAATGCTTTGTAGTGGCTGTGCCATACATCAGGCTCCTACGGAGTGTACCAAACGGTTTCTTCAGGGTGCTTTTGTGCGTCCATAGCAATTGCGTCAGACAAAAACTTATCAGCAATACCAAAGTACTCAGGTGCTGATGTACCGCCTGTCTCGCCACGCTCACGAGCTAACATAGCTATTGCCATGTGTATTACAGGTTGACTAGGTATAAGCAATTCATCTGTGTCAGAGCTTAACTCAGGGTTTCTGAGAGTACAGTTAAAACGTAAGCTGTACACACCGTCAGGCTTAGGATATACATCTACTTGAGTATCGCCACTAGCATCAACACCGTTGTACGTGTAGTACTCAGGTGAACCACTAGGAGGTGATTGGTTCAAGTACTTATCGTTAAACCAATGTTGTGTGTTGTACTGCATAAAAAGATTTGATGTATCGTTAATTACGTCTAGTACCTTGATCTTGTTTTGTGACCCAGTGAGTACGTAGTTAAAAATATCAGCAGACGTAGTTACTGTAAGGGTAGTCCTAAGTGCTGACCAATCCCAAGCGTCTTCTACCATTTTCTTAGAGTCGTTCACAAAGTCACCTACCATTTTGCTGTAGGTATTATCATTAACACTAGATACTTCGTCTTCACGCAAACGGCGCAGTACGTTGTTTATTAAATTTAAATATGTCATGCTCTACCGCCTCCAGTGCCAGTAAAGAGTCCTGCTAAGTAGTCTGTAATTGGAAACTGTCTACCTGCTAAAAGCTCAGGATCACCTTCTATTCCCATAGAAATTTCTGGGGCTTCTGCGGTAAAGCCTCCACCACCGCCTCCAGCGCCACCACCACCGCCGCCGCCACCGCCACCGCCACTGTCATCAGGAGGAGGAGTCAAAACAGGAGTTGGACACTTACTGTCTTCGTAACTATCTACCGGAGTTCCGTCTTCACAGGTTTCACACCCGCTTTCAACTGTAGCGCCGTTGTCACAAACCTCAGGATCTCCACCTCCGCCGCCGCCACTATCGCCACACTTTAAATCCCACGCTCGTTGCTGATCTATTAAATCAAAAGTAACTGTTCCTGTGGGTCTTGGTTTGTTACAGTCTACAACAAAGCTGCCATCAGTACCACACTCGTCCTCGTTTTCTGAGGCATACACCGGATCGTCACACGGGTTTGTTACTGATCCGCAAGCTACTCCTTCGTCTACAAAAGTACCATCAGGACACTTCTTTTTTCCACATAAAGCTGCGTTGTCGTCTGTTATCTCTGCACAATCTAGTGGATCTGTACCGCCTCCGTCGTCACCGCCGTTAGGATCAGTTACTAATGTTGGCCCTTGAGACGGATTACAAGGCTCGTATGTGTACTGGTTGCCTCCAAACGTGTAGCTTCCGTTTTTCTCTAAGTCGTTAAAGTCGTACTCAGGTGGTTGTCCGTTTAACTCAGTACCTTCACCGCACAAGTCTCCTTGGGGTGGCGTAACTTCTTCTTTACACTCTGGTAGATCTTTGTTTTCTTCCTTAGCACAGAAGGCGTCACTTCCTTCGCACAACTCACTTTCTGGGTCTTCGTCACAAGGGTTTATCTCAACTATTTTTTCTCCACAGCCCTCAAGAGGATCTTCTTCACCTTCAACTTCGTACCCGTCTGGACACACACAGCGACCATCTTCGTACTTAGCAACGTCACTTACGCATCTAGGGTCTACTACGCCTTCACAGTCTTTTTCCAGCCTGTATCCACCACTTAACTGTTGGCCTGTTTCGGAGTCTACTGTAGCATCACAGTCTACGTACCCTTCTTCTCTACAATCTTCTTCATTTGCTGCGTAGTAATCAGCCTGTTTACAACTTACGGGTGTAAAGGGTAAAAACGGGTTGCCTGAGTCTACTACAATTTCGTCTAGTATTTTGTCGCCTAAGATTCCTACGATAGCACCAAAGCCAGCGTCTGTAAGTATCCTTATTAAGTTGCCCCAAGTTTTGTCTTCTGCTGAGTTCCAGATGTCCTTAATTTTGTCCCAGACGTTACCAAATACACCTTGTATTGTTCCTATTGGATCTTCAAGAAAATCTTCAAAAGATTTACCAGAGTCCTTAAGAGCGTCTTCAATTTCACCTATTGTAGCGTTTGCGCCCATGCCTCCCGGAAGAGGAAAATCTATGCCGGGGATAGGTATAATCATACCAACGGTTACACAGTCTCGCACCCAAGTGTCGCCGGGTTCGTCTCCTGCTTTACAGGACTCACTAAGTCCCGGAAGAATAGTTCTTACTAGCTCACCAACGCACTCAACAGCGTTCTCCGGGTCAGTACACCTGTCCCACTTGTTCTTGATCTTATCGTAGAGTCCTTTAAACTTGTCTACGATGTCTTTACCAAACTCGTCGTAGAGTCCTTGGAACTCATCAGTATCGCCAACGTCAGGACACTCAGTACCTTCCTGTACAAATATGTTACCATCACAGGGAGTATAGTTAGGTAAGTTAGGGTCATCTAAGTCTTTAGGGATTAACTGACCGTCACTGGTTATCTCGTAGCCACACTCTTCTGCGTTTTCTTGAGTAATAACTGTGCAGTCTGGTCCTTCGGGACCGCCAACACACACACCGTCTTCTATAATACCATCTTTAGGCCCGTTAGGAACCGTGGGGCAGCTATCCCCTTCCTGATACTCATTAGGCGTACAGCCGCCATTTGTATCGTATTCTCCTTGCTTTCCGTCATCAGTTTGGCACGGCTGACCCGCTGTAGGTCTAACGTCCCACCAGCTTCCGTCGTAACCGCTGTCATTAAGTATTCCTGCAAGAACTACGCTTCCTTGGAATTTTTCGTTTTCGTCACATTGGATTTCATTAGCCTTAGTAAGACATTTGATGCTGCCTCTAACTTCTTCTATAGACTCGTCGTCGTAACCCTCTGCCTTAAGTATTTTTACTATGTCGTCCCAAGTCTGTGGTGCAGCACCGCCGTAAATAGTGTCTCTGAGGTAGTCGGAGTAGACTGTTGACTCAACTTCGTTATTGTCATCGTACCCGTAAACAGTATGTGGATTACCATCAGCATCAACAGCGTAAACCTCGTTTACTCCATCACCATCTAAATCACTAGAGTTGTAATCAACAGCACCCTGTGGAAGTGTGCCGAAAACGGCTTGGAGGAAGGCTTTTAGTGTTTTGAATTTTCGGTAAACTGATCCAGAAGGCCCAACATTAGAAATACCCCCAGAACTAAAAGGATCAAAGCTGGGAGTAGGGTCGCCGTTATCGCCTCTTCCAAAAGAATCCTGGTTATCAAAATATTCTTGAATGTCTTCTTGTTGGACATACAGA
>TARA_Y100000385_G_C13108938_1_pt1 | contig 12931 bp, 14 predicted proteins | sample TARA_Y100000385 | Tara Oceans TARA_Y100000385 (sample SAMEA2620980) | marine metagenome | biome: marine biome (ENVO:00000447); feature: surface water layer (ENVO:00002042); material: "saline water (ENVO:00002010), including plankton (ENVO:xxxxxxxx)" | depth 5 m
GGAGTAACTATAATCCCACGCATCCCATCTAGCTGATTGGACTTCGTCCGCATAATAGGACGTGATAAACATAAAGATTACGGAAAATACAATTCCGATGATGAAAAAAGCTCTGTTCATAATAGTTTTGGTTGTTGAATTCCACGATTATACGAAATATAGGTCAATCCGAAAGAGCATAGGTAGTTGACAACTCAGACATTTGCATAGAAACAACTCCCCAAAAGACTAAAACCGAGAGTAGTGAATCTACCTTTTTCAAAGACAATGACGACTTTCTATAAAGTTTTGAAATAGTCGCACTTTCTAAATCCCTTATAAGTTGAATGAAATTCGTGGTGGTTTCATCAAACTTCTCCGGTCGATTAACCCCATTCTTTTCGAAATGCCAAACTTTTTCAAGAATCTTGTTTCCAATAAGCGTATGATCATCAACACGGGCAAAGGAGCGCCATTTGCCATTTTCATCCATCGCCTTGTGCTTGGCCTCACCTTTCGGAACAACTATTTCGAGCACCAAATGATGACCCTCCTGCCAAACTTTAGAATCAAATGCTACACGAGGTTGTGTATACAAATCGGCAGCACCTTCAATCATATAATACTCCTCTTCCGGATTAACTCCAGATACCTTCCCATTATCTTTTACTCCAATAAGCAAACTTCCACCTGAAGAGTTAGCAAATGCGACAAGTGTTCGAGCAATCTTCTTTTGATCATCTATTCGGAACTTAAAATCAAGATTTAAGCCTTCACCTTTCCTTATAATAGTCGACAAATCACTCATTCCCGTTCCAGATTTCCCAGGATTTAAGCGCTTGTTCTTTCAGCATACTCGAGCCATTTAAGATTTCAGCTCCGTTCAATCTAGCATTGAGTAAGAACTTCGTTTCCTCTGGGTTGTAAATCAAATCAACGACCAAGTGATCTTCAGTTAAAAATTCATAAGGGATATCAATGACTGCATCAATATCTGGAAAAGTACCAACAGGCGTTGTATTAACGATCAACTTACAAGCATCAAGCATGTAATTATTAACCTCATCGTAACTAAACTGATTAGCGGTGTTTGGATTACGCGAAATAAAGATAACATCCAGCCCTATAGTTCTGAGCACAAACTCTACCGCCTTTGAAGCTCCTCCAGATCCTAAAATTATTGCTCGTTCGTGTCGATTAGTTAGAAACGGTTTAATCGATTGATGAAACCCAAAGGCGTCTGTATTATGACCAATCTTTTTGCCTTTAGAAAATTCGATCACGTTCACCGCTCCAATTTGAGCAGCCTCAGGAGAGAGTTCATCTAAATATGGAATAATAGACTCTTTATATGGTATCGTAACATTCAGCCCAGCATATTTACCAGAAAGTAAATCCTCATGTTCAGTAATGTCAGCAATTTCTACTAAATGATAACGAGCCTCAATATCATTCAGCTCAAAGTACTTTGCAAAAAAGGTCTTCGAAAAAGAGTGATCGAGAGATTTTCCAATCAATCCATAATGTTTCATACCCGTACGTTTATTGAATGCTACTCCTTTTCGGAGCAAACCTTTCTAAAATGAAGATAACTAAAAAACCAACAACCGCACAGCCAACAGCAAACCAAAGCTGATCATCGCCACTAAAGTCACCAGGCAAAACGTTCTCTTGTAAAAAAGGCACCTCCTCACCATGGGAATTGCTTCTATAATCCAATGTTTTCTTCCAGGGCCATACTTTGTTAAGAGAGCCTATCATGAATCCTGTAAGAAGAGCAACTGTTATATTCTTGAATTTGGAAAAAAGGAACTTCAGAACACGAGCGAATGACAACAATCCTATAACACATCCTGCAGCAAAAATGGCTATCACAACTAAATCGCGTTCAGTAATAGCCGACAAGACCGTATCATAACTTCCTAGCAAGAGCAATATAAATGCTCCGGAAATACCCGGCAATATCATAGCACATATCGCTAAAGCGCCACTCAGAAGAACAAACCAATGAGCATCCACATTCGCGACTGACTGTATGGTTGTAATATAATAAGCTACCCCAGCACCAAGAACAAGTGATGCAACCGAGCCAAATGACCATTTAGTAACAGATTTGGATATTATCCAGACGCTAGCTATGATTAAACCAAAAAAGAAACTCCATAACAATACAGGATGTGATTTAAGAAGTCCAGTCACTAGCTTGGCCAAAGTGACAATACTAATTCCGATTCCTGCAAACAAGAACACAAAAAAAGTTCCATTGGTATGATCCCAAAAAGCTTTAAATCCTTCCTTTCTCCAGACCTTGAGTGCACCAAGGTTTATTTTATTTATAGAGTTTATTAATTCTTCATAGATTCCAGATATGAAAGCTATTGTACCTCCTGAGACTCCGGGAACAACGTCAGCCGCTCCCATGGCCATGCCTTTAAATGTCAAAATAGAGTTTTGTAGTAGAGATCGTTTCGCCATTTAGTAGCTTTCTAGTTGATTATCAAATTTTTGAATCCATGCTAAGATACCTCCTTCCAGAACATAACTGTTGATTAAATCATGTTCCGTGGCAAGCATATTCGTTACTGCTTCGGCCCTTTTACCTGACCTACACATCACGGCGATATCTTTATCCCTAGGAAGTTCACTAACTCGTGAGATTACATCTGCCATTGGTATTTGTAGAGAGTTAATCGAACAAATTTCGAATTCATACGGTTCACGAATATCAAGAATCATCATCTGACCATTCTCAACTCTTTTGTGAGCATCATCGACAGAAATATAGCGCATATTGACTTGTTTTATTCTAACTCAGCAAATGTAAGTAGAATATTAATTATGCAAATCTGAAAGTTGAATGATCTTAAAGTATTATTTGACTCTCACCGATACAATCATGTCGAAAGTTGCCACAACTTCGCCTTGAGTATTTTCAGCTACGACTGAAATTGACTTGTTTACGCGTGATGATTTTTCCATTGATTCTTGCATTGCAGCGCCCACAATAGCTCCGTCATTGCTTGAAAAAATCACATCACTCTCGGCGCGCATGAGAAATTCTACGCTCATTCCTTTGAAAGCAAATGACACTTTTCGTCCCAATTTTCCAGCAAAATAAAATGCATGCAAGCCAGCTGCCACATCGGCACCAACGGCCAGCGCACCAAAATACATGGAATTCAAATGATTTTTTGAGCGTCTTCTTAACTTAATTTTCACGCGAGCTTTCTCATCATTAAGCTCAATCAATTTAGGCTTGACATAACCTATGATTGGAATCTTTGTGAGCCCTAATAAAAAGAGCATCCACTTCATTTTTTTCAATGAAACCTCTTTACTTGGCTTGCTCATATTCCTCTCTGATTGAATTAACTATATCCTTTAATGGTCGAATTTCATGGACATGTTCTATTGAAGGCCCGGCGCACCAAACTGTTTTATAGGTCGAGCTAAAGGCTGCGTTCTTTAGACGCTTCATCCCCTTCATGAAAGTAAATGCCTTGAACCATTTCTTAAGGCGCTTATTCTTATTAAGTAATCTTTCAAACCTATTTTGCTTAGTACCAACTTTCTCGACATATGGTGTTTTGATCACTGTACAAGGTGTGCCAGATAATTTAGTTGTCATGACGATATCGTCTTTCCCGTAGTCAATGCAAGCCTGCTTGTACTCATCTGAAACACCTGCTTCATTAGAAGCAATAAATACACTTCCCATGGAAAGACCTGCCGCACCGTAATTCATCATTTCTTTAGCCTCTGATCCATTACCAACACCACCAGCGGATATCACTGGTATGCTGCAAGTTTCATTCAACAAAGGAATCAATTCTTTGAACGACATTGGTCCTGCATGCCCGCCTGCTTCTTTATTCACGGCGATTATCGCATCAGCACCCAAATCCTCAACTTTTTTGGCAAATCTAGCATCAACAACATCACAAAACACCTTAACTCCAGCCTGCCTAGCCTGTTTGATAGTTTCTTCTGGTGATCCGAGTGAAGTTATTATATAATCAACCTTTTCCTCACAACATGCTATTAACTGCTCTTTGTAAAGAAAATTGGACTTATTAACGATTAGATTAATCCCAAAAGGGCCTTTCGCTTCAACTTTTAACTCACGAATGACTTTGCGTAACTCGTCAACTGTTCTGTAGTTTAGAGCTGGAATTGCCCCAGTAACACCCGCCTCTGTGGCAGCTATAATCATCTCTTTATTAGAAACGAGAAACATTGGAGCTACAATAATTGGAAAATCAATTCCAAGCATTTTACAAAGTCCGGATTCTTTAACGTCTTGATTCATATCGCGAAGATATTTAATTTTTACTATGTACGCACAATTAATCCTTAAAGATCATATATCTTCCAAAAGGGGGGACCTAATTCTGACTGGAAAGAACTACATTTGCTACATGTCAAAGGGAAAAGCTTGGGTGATTGCAATGCGACTTAGAACACTTCCACTTTCATTAGCAGGAATAATAATGGGAACGGCGGTTGCCTATTATGGTGGTTTTTGGGACCCCCTAATTTTTGCCTTTGCAGTAGCTACGACCATTCTTTTTCAAATTGTTTCAAACCTGGCGAATGATCTTGGCGATGGCGTTAAGGGAACGGATAATGCCAACCGGGTTGGTCCAGACCGGATGGTGCAAAAAGGGATCATCTCACCAAAAGAAATGAAATATGGAGTAATCCTCACGTCAATCCTAAGTTTAATCTCGGCAGGTTTCCTCATCTACTTCGGCGTACAGGGCATGACTTCAACCATATTGTGGTTTTACATAATTCTAGCGCTAGTTTGTGTACTAGCAGCCATCACCTACACGGTTGGAAAAAAGGCATACGGCTATCATGGACTAGGAGATTTAATGGTGTTTTTGTTTTTTGGTTTTGTAAGTGTATTAGGAGTCTACTCCTTATACAGTAAAGCCTTTTTCTATGAGAACATCTCATTAGCCATTTGCGTTGGCCTGCTTAGCACAGCTGTCCTAAACTTGAATAATATGCGCGATTATTTTAACGATTCAAAATCAGGAAAAGAAACGATTGTAGTAAAAATTGGTCCTGACATGGCCAAAATGTATCATGCCTTACTCATTTTTGTTTCATTGATCTCATTGGCCTACTTCATTTCGAAATTCAATAACCCAATTCTGTTTGTCGCAATGCTACCTGGAGCAATCCTGCTCTTCCACTTAAGGAAGGTAATGAAAACAACCTCTGTAAAAAACTATGATCCAGAACTAAAGGTTGTTGCTCTTTCGACATTTCTTCTTTCCCTTACACTATGGGGGATGTTGATTTACTTAAAGTCAATCGGTGGTTAGAATGAAAGCTCGCTATTACAAGAAAACATTTCACTTCAAACGTCCTAGTGGCACAAGTCGAGGTATCCTAACTGAAAAACACGCTTGGTTTATCGAAATTTGGGATGAATCATCACCTGATACAATTGGAAGAGGAGAATGCAGCATTATCCCAGGATTATCGCCGGACTTTGAATCATTTGAGAAGTACGAAGCACAACTGGAAGATCTATGTGAAGATTTAAATTTGGACCTAACGGAATGGCCATCACTTAAATTTGGACTTGAATGCGCCCTACTAGATTTAGAGAATGGAGGGAAGAATATCATTTTCGATAACGAATTCACAAGAGGCGAAAAGTCAATTTTGATTAACGGACTCGTTTGGATGGGAGATCGGGATTTCATGTTGGAGCAAATTCATAAAAAAATTGAGGCCGGATTTTCCACAATAAAAATGAAAATTGGTGCAATTGATTTTGGTAGTGAGTTAGAACTTCTGAAAATCATCAGAGACTTCTCTGAATCATTAACCCTGAGAGTTGATGCGAATGGAGCTTTCGCACCATCGGACGCTCTTGCTAAATTGAATGCGCTCGCAGATTTAAGTATACATTCTATAGAGCAACCAATTAAAGCTGGCCAGTGGGAGAGTATGAGAGAGCTTTGCAGTTTAACCCCTTTAGATATTGCGCTAGATGAAGAGTTAATAGGAATTAACAACTCTCAGAAAAAAACTGAACTCCTAGAAACAATCAAACCACAATTTATTATTCTTAAGCCAAGTCTTCTTGGTGGGATTAGCGGCACAAAGGAATGGATTTCGCTCGCTGAAGAAAGAAAAATCCCATGGTGGATGACCTCAGCACTAGAATCAAATATTGGATTAAATGCTATCTGCCAACTAACTGCAGAATACCGCAACGATCTTCCTCAAGGTTTAGGAACAGGATCGCTCTACACAGATAATATCCCTAGTAATTTGTTAGTTCAAAACGGTAGCATATCTTTGGGCAATGACAACTAAGTCAATCATACCAGAAGAATACCAAAAGATGCTTTCACGCGTACTTCCTGTCCTCGTGTTCCTTCTTGGAATCTGGTATTTTTGTATCAGAATACTAGGGTACGGTTTTGAATTCCTCCCCGGAGACATGGGAGATTCAAGGTTCATCAACTTTTTAATGGAACATGGCTATCAATGGTCGATGGGAAATGCGGATAGTTTTTGGAGTGCCGGATTCATGTACCCATTTGAGAATGCTGTTGCGCTTTCAGATAATATGATTGGGACAATGCCATTTTACGGAGTTTGGAGACTGCTTGGTTTCTCACATGAAACCTCCTATCAACTATGGTGGATCGTCATCTGCTCGCTGAATTATTGGTCAGCCTATTATGTTATGAAGCGATGGTTCAATCGTTGGGACTTAGCAATAATCGCCGCATGGATTTTCGCTTTCACAATCTTCAATTTAGGCCAGATCAATTACATGCAGATGATGATTCGATTCATGGTTCCGATTGTTCTTTATAGCGGAGTAAAAATGGTTGACACATCTCGCGTGAAGTACTTAGTTATTTTCTCGCTAGGCATCGTCTATCAATTCTATGGAGTTATTTACAATGGGTTCTTCCTCATGTATTTTAGTCTCTTCCTTGTGGTAGCTTATGCAATTATCACGAAGAAGTACCTGTTCTTTATTCCATTCTTCAAAAAACAAGCACTGCTGTTCACAGGGGCCACCCTTCTTATCTCCGTATTAGCAATGCTTTGGTTGATGCAACCATACATAGACATGTCTGAGCAATTGGGCATGAGAAGCTATGATGAAGTTCGCTGGAATGTACCAGTCATCCTTTCGTTCTTCTTCGCAAGTGAATCTGCATATACGTGGCAAATCCTAAATGAATCATGCAAACCTGATGTTCCAATATGGTGGATTCACTATGCCTTTCCAGGAATGATACCATTAATCGGAATGCTTGGAATTCCATTTTTCTGGATTTATTGGAAGATACGTAAGAGTGATATTTCGAAATTGACCTGGGCAGTGTCAATCGTAGTGTTTATAGTATTTATGGGGTTCATTAGAACTTACGATGGCCAGACATTTTTCGCACTATTCTTCAAACTTCCGGGAATGGGTAGTATGCGCGTGCTAAATAGGTTTATTAATGTCGAGCTATTTTTAATTCTCATTCTTCTTATTTCACTTGCCGTTAAAGTTCCTCGGAAGTGGAGTATTCTTCTTTTTATCTTGGTAGTTCTAGATAACGCATTCGTCCCAAGTAGAGTAATAAGAGAGGATAAAGCAATGATCTCTGATCGACGTGAATCAATGATAGAATTGATTGAAGAAAATAGAAACGATGAGCATATTGCCTATGTCGTCATAGATTCTACGCAAACGGAATTCTTCAAAACTCATCTAGACGCGATGATCGCCAGCACATATGTACCACTCCCTACAGTAAATGGCTACTCCAGTGGCTGCCCTGGTGAATTTGGACAGTTCTTTACGGAAGTGAGTGAGGCCGGTTTAACTCGATGGTATAAGGATAGCGGGCTCGATTCAACGAAGGTGCTTGTAATTCAGAAGTAAAGAGAACGCATTACATTCGTTTCAAGCCGATTCGCTTACGATTCACATCAACCTCAAGGACTTGAACTTGAACATGTTCGTCTAGCGAAATAAACTGAGAAGGATCCTCTACATACACATCAGCAAGTTGTGATTTGTGAATCAACCCATTCTCCTTAATTCCAATATTGACAAATGCACCAAAATTCGTAACGTTGGTAACAATACCATTGATAAGCATACCTGCCTTAATATCATCAATGGATTTTAATCGATAATCAAATTCAAGAACTTTTGCTTGTTCACGAGGATCATGCCCAGGTTTTTTCAGCTCGGAAATGATATCATTAAAAGTGTACGTATCAATCTCTATGAGCTTGTCTCCGTCAACTTTATTTATTAGCTCAGCATTTCCTATCAACTCCTTCACAGATGTTTTTAGTTGCAACGCCATTTTCTCTACAGCCTTATAACTTTCGGGGTGAACGGAGGAATTATCAAGAGGGTTGTTTCCTCCTCGAATACGAATAAATCCAGCCGCTTGTTCGTACGCCTTATCGCCTAATCTTTTAATCTTCTTTAGTTCTGATCTTGATTTTATCTTGCCATGTTCTGCACGATAACTAACAATGTTCTCTGCAAGCGTCGAGCCTAATCCGGATACATATGCTAACAAGTATGGAGATGCCGTGTTAACATCAACTCCCACTGTATTTACACAAGAAACAACTACATCATCTAATTCATTTTTCAATTCCGATTGATTTACCTCGTGCTGATACTGGCCAACCCCGATTGATTTCGGGTCAATTTTAACTAATTCAGCCAAGGGATCCATCAATCTGCGTCCTATGGACACAGCTCCACGAACAGTCACATCATAATCTGGAAATTCCTTTCTAGCAATAGAACTTGCCGAGTAAATGGAAGCACCATCCTCGCGTACACTGAACACCTTAATATCTCGCGAAAAATGAGTGTTTTTTACAAGACTCTCCGTCTCACGTCCAGCTGTTCCATCTCCCACAGCGATGACATCAATTTTATACGATTCTACTAGCTGACCTAGTTTCGCTTTCGCTTTAGACATATCCTTTTGCGGTGGATGAGGAAATATTGTTGCATTGGTTAGCAAGCTTCCAGACTCATCTATGCAGACTACTTTACAACCTGTTCTAAATCCAGGATCAATTGCTAATATTCTCTTTGCTCCAAGTGGTGCAGCCAAAAGTAGTTGTCTCAGATTTTTACTGAAGACTTTAATAGCTTCTTTGTCTGCCTTTGCCTTGGTGTTTGATAACACTTCATTCTCTAACGAGGGACGTAATAGCCTTTTATATGCATCCTTACATGCGTCTTGAACTAAGTCTGCGCATGCACCATGTCCTTTCACGAAAAACCGCTCAACTTGATGCAGAGCAAAATCTTCTTCAGGTCGAGCTTTCATGGATAAAAGCCCCTCCCTATTTGCTCGATAAATGGCCAAGAATCGATGCGAGGGACATCTACTTAGCGATTGAGAAAAATCAAAATAATCCTTGTATTTCACAGCCTCCTCATCCTTACCTTTAACAACCTTAGAGGATAACATTGCCTTCCTTTCAAAGAGTTGACGCAATCGATCTCGTAACGCTCCATTTTCATTCATCCATTCAGCAATAATATCTTTTGCACCGGAAAGTGCCATGTCTGCATCATAGATTTCACCCTTAATAAACCTATCGGCCATTACCTCTGGATCACCACCTCTTTGAGACATTATCATTTTTGCTAAAGACTCCAAACCAGCTCTTCTTGCTTTCTCTCCTCGTGTTAATCGCTTTTGCTTATAGGGCAAGTATATGTCTTCCAACTGAGTAGGATTAAAACAAGTTTCAATGCGTTTCATTAAAACATCGTCCATTCTACCTTGCTCTGTAATACTTGCGATAATAGATGACTTCCGAGCGATGATTTCCTCAAATTTATTCGCTGAATCTCTGATTGAAGCGATCTCAACTTCATCTAGATTCCCAGTTCTTTCTTTTCTATATCGTGCAATAAAAGGTACTGTCGCTTTTTCACTCAATAGGGTCATTACATTCTGGATTCCTTTCTCTGGAAGCCCTGTATTGTTTTGAACGAATTCTTGGATTGTCATGGTGTTAAATTTGAGTTACAAAAATAAAATTCTCGTGCTATCCTGTCTATAATTCTTATCTTCGATTCAAATCAAATTGATAGTATGAAATACTTACTAATTACCTTCGCAGGTGCAGCACTAATTTACTCATGCACTCCGAAGGTTGCTGAGGTGGCAGTGACTGAAGTAAATTCTGGCGAGGAACTCGTTGGATTAAATGATCCTCAAATTGCAGCTGGAAAGCATATTTGGGAAAATGATTGTACACCGTGTCATTATGGAGGTAAGGTTATCACTAATTACACAAAAGACCAGTGGGGCGGAATCATGCCTAAAATGATCATCAATGCTGAACTCGACGAGACTGGAAGTACGCAGATTTGGGCATATGTGAACTGGATTCTAGAAAATCAATAGGCATACATGAAACCTCTCGAAGGACTTACTGTAGTTGATGCTAGCACGGTCCTCGCCGGACCTTCCGTAGGAACATTTCTTGCTGAATTAGGAGCAAGCGTTACAAAATTCGAACATCCGAAATATGGAGATGTAACTCGGAGCTGGAAGCTCAAATCTGAATCATCGGAATCCACCGTAAGCGCTTATTTTTCAAGTGTGAATTATCTTAAGGACTATAAGAAACTTGATCTTTCATCAAAAGTAGGATTGAAATTATTTCTGGATGAAATTCGCTCCGCGGATATTCTCGTTACCAACTTCAAGAATGGAGATGCAGAGAAATTTGGAATTGATGATGATACCCTTCAAGGAATAAATCCACGATTAATTAATGCGAAAATTAATGGTTATGGAGAAGATAGTGACCGCGTAGCTTATGACCTCATCTTACAAGCAGAATCTGGATTCATGTCAATGAATGGCACACCTGAAAGTGGACCGGTTAAGATGCCCGTAGCTTTCATTGATGTGCTTGCTGCTCACCATTTAAAAGAGGGGATTCTTCTTGCGCTGTACGAACGAGAAAAAACGGGCAAAGGAAAATCCTTGAGTACCTCTCTATATGACGCCGCTGTTTGCAGTCTGGTGAACCAAGCTACAAATTATCTAATGGGTGGTCATATTCCAGAACGGATTGGGAGTTTACACCCCAACATTGCACCGTATGGGGAATTGTTTGAGACCGTTGACAATAGCATTATTACTTTCGCTATAGGATCGGATACCCACTTCAAAAAACTATGTCGAGTTCTCGAATTAACAAATCTAGAAGAAGACGGCCGTTTTAAAACGAACCAAGATCGTGTAATAAATCGAAAGGAACTTTTTAGATGCATTAACAATAAAATCAAGCTATTAGAGTGTGAAGCTCTTCTTAGAGAATTAGAAGAGTTAAACGTCCCTGCCGGAAAAGTGAAAAATCTTGAGGAGGTATTTCGTGACAAAGAAGCTCAAAACCTCGTCCGAACCGAAGTAATCGATGGCATAGAAACAAAACGTACCACTTCAGTTGCATTCAAATGAAGATAGAAATTAGAAGCCCTAAAACAGAGTCGGAATGGGAAGCATATTATGATTTGCGTTATCGAATTTTACGCGCTCCACTCAATAAACCGAGAGGTTCGGAACGAAACGATAAGGATGCGACGGGTGTTCATTTTGCATTATTTGAGGAGGATAGCATTAAGGCCATTGCTCGACTAGATCAGGCATCAGAGACAATTGCCCAAGTTCGATTTGTGGCAGTTGAAGACAACTCACAAGGATCTGGATTTGGTCGTTTGATTATGGAAGCTACGGAGGATTTCGCTATGAAACGTGGAGACACCAAAATGGTGTTACATGCTCGAGACTATGCTGTTGATTTCTATTTGAAATTAAACTACCTACTGATCGAAAAATCTCATTTGCTCTTCGGAGTTCTTCAGCACTACTTAATGGAAAAAGAGTTCTCTAAGTAATTCGTTGACTACTTCATCTTTCGTAAACGTTCAGAAACACGCTTTGTCAATAGCTTGTATAACAACTCTGCATCTCTTTTCTCGAGTTTACGACCCATACGAACAACCTTTCCTGCATAATCAAACTCAATACGCTCTCCGCCTTTAATCCAAGGTGATGATTCCCACGCTGCTTGAAATGATTTTTCCTCAGGTTGATGCATTCGAATTTTAGAGATGTTATCTAAAAGAAAGGATTTCGCCTTGCCGTATGATCGAATAGATTTTTTGTACGTAAAGGATGCCTCATCAATTTTAAGGAGTTCTTTTCCCCATAGAAGCCAAAAGAAAGCTCGCCCAACCCTAATGGCGAAGTAAAGCCAAAAAGCCATGAAGACATAGATCGCAATTTTCTCCTGATCTGTGAGTGAGAATGTGAAATATGACCAGATCACAATTCCTCCAATTACGAGCCACATGGCAAACCATGCTCCCATAAGTGCACGCACCATCCCATTGTCCTTCGGGTGAATAACAACCGTTGTTCTGTACTTTTCATCTACGAAACTAATACGCTCCCCAATCCATTTCATGACACAAAAATAACAATAAAGAAAAAGGGGGAAGCGCAAAACGCTCCCCCCTTTTCCACGGATCAATAAAAAATTATTCAATAACCAATCTCTTAGTTACTTTTTGTCCATTTACTGTTAATTCAACTAAGTAAACTCCAGCATCAAGACTTGCAGTTTTAATGTTTACCGTTGATGCAACATTAAGAGTTCCATAATCTCTAGCAGAGATTTCTTTACCAGCCATATCGATAAGACGCAACTGAACAGAAGATTCACCTTTAACATTCATCTCAACAGTAACTTGCGTTGACGCAGGGTTTGGATAAACACGAAGCACATCATCCAATTGAGGAGTAATCTCTCCAATTGTCAAGTTACAAGCGTTCACATATCCATTTGATACTGCTGTTGTAATATCTGCTTTTGCAGCATTATCAATTTTCCCTGTTGGGTCAGC
>TARA_Y100000385_G_scaffold140732_1_pt1 | contig 12924 bp, 9 predicted proteins | sample TARA_Y100000385 | Tara Oceans TARA_Y100000385 (sample SAMEA2620980) | marine metagenome | biome: marine biome (ENVO:00000447); feature: surface water layer (ENVO:00002042); material: "saline water (ENVO:00002010), including plankton (ENVO:xxxxxxxx)" | depth 5 m
TAAATGTAGTTTCAATTGATTCAGGAGAATAGTCTTCAAGGCTTGACATAACACCCTTCCATTCAGTCATGAGTGTAGAAGCATTATTCTTCCACTTTTTTCGTGTTGTCTTTTCGTCATAAGACGTTGGTTTTTCAAGTAGAAATGAACCTTCAGTCCAGATGTCTTCAATAAAGGTTGCTCGTTCTTTCATTAGGCGACAAACAGTCGACAACCTGGAAACATCGCGTTTTTCGGTTAAAATTTGCGATAGCTCTTCAGCTAGCACCTCGTCTGCAGTTGAGCGGAGGTATTGTTGCTGATACCATTTTGTCTTATCTGGATCAAATTTTGCACCGGATTTTGACACACGTTCTAAGGTGAATGTTTCACATAATTCATCTAGCGAAAAAATCTCCTGAGTTGTTCCAGGATTCCACCCTAAGAATGCAAGCATGTTTAGAAACCCGCCAGCGATATATCCTTTCTCGCGGTATCCAGAATAAACTTCTCCTTCTTCAGTTGTCCAATTTGCTGGGAAGACCGGAAAGCCTAATCGATCACCATCACGCTTTGATAATTTTCCATTTCCGTCTGGTTTTAAAACAAGGGGAAGGTGTGCGAATTTAGGACGCTCCCAACCGAAAGCGTCATAAAGCATCACGTGTAAAGGTGCCGATGGTAACCACTCCTCCCCACGGATTACATGGCTAATTTCCATAGAATTATCATCTACGATATTTGCCAAGTGATAAGTCGGCATCCCTGTTGGCTTGAGTAATATTTTATCATCGAGGTTATTGGTGTTCACAACAACCCAACCCCTTACTTCATCTTTAAATCGTACGTCAATATTACGAGGCATTTTCATTCGCACAGTATATGGGTCACCTGCTGCGATTCTCTTTTCAACTTCATCCGCAGGAAGTGTCAGCGAATTCTTCATTGAAGAACGTGTAATATTGTTGTATTGCCAGTTAGGCATTCCCATTGCGCTAGCTTGTTTTCTCATAGCGTTAAGATCCTCGGGAGAATCAAAAGCTAGGTATGCATGACCATCTTTTACTAATTGCTCAGCAAATGGCTTATATATATCTTTTCGTTCCGACTGTACATATGGGCCGTGATCGCCTCCAAGTCCTGGACCTTCTGTTGGCATAATTCCGCACCATTTTAGTGCATCCATAATGTAGTCTTGCGCGCCTGGAACGAATCGCTTTTCATCAGTATCTTCAATACGAATTAAGAAAACGCCATTATGCTTCTTTGCGTAGAGGTAATTATATAGTGCGGTACGAACACCGCCAAGATGAAGTGGTCCTGTTGGGGATGGTGCGAATCTTACGCGAACGGGTCTATTAGACATAAATCAATAAATTTTGGTGCAAAGATAAGGAGAATCGGTTAAGTAACGAAGATAGATGTTTCGCGTTATGTTGAACGTCTTCTATATACGATCGTACATGGCTTTAACGTTTATTGTACAACAATCAGAAAGAATAGTTGTAATTTAGTTAATTAAGCAATTTAATATGAGTGCATTCGATCGGCTTTTAGGACAGGTGGACGGCTTTATCAGGAAGTTTTACAAGAACCAAATGATTAAAGGGGTTTTCTTGTTTGTTGGAGTTCTATTAGCCACGTATTTATTAGTGATCACGCTCGAATACTTCGGTCGTTTTGGATCTACAGTTCGGGCTGTTTTACTCTTTAGTTTTATAGGTTTAAATGTATTTATACTCGGGAAGTATATCGTGACACCCTTACTTCGATTAAAGTCCTATGGAAAGCGGATTAATCGATATCAGGCATCTAATATTATTGGGTCTTTCTTTCCTGAAGTATCCGATCGTTTATTAAACACCTTACAGCTGCAGGATCAAATGGACAAGAATTCTGCAGATTTTGAGTTGTTAAATGCAAGTGTTCAACAACGCAGCTCTAACCTTAATATGGTTCCTTTCGCAAGCGCGATTGATTTGAATGAGAACAAACGTCATTTAATTTGGGCACTTCCTGTAGTGTGTGGGTTTTTAGCGTTTGCTGCCATTGCTCCGTCCTTCTTTAAGGAAGGAACAGAGAGGGTTTTATTATTCTCGGAGGAGTTTGAAATTCCAGCACCGTTTAAGTTTTCATTTTTAAATAGTGGTTCGAGTGTTGAGGAAGGACAAAACTTTCCGTTTGAGGTTGAGTTGATAGGTGATGAAATTCCTGAACGGGTGTATGTTCGTTCAGATCTGGGCCGGGCATTATTGCGACGGACGACAAAAAACAAATTTGTTGGAGAGTTGAATCAGGTGCGTACGGATATATCTTTGCGGTTTGAGGCTGTTGTAAAAGGTGAGAAGGTTTCAAGTGATAAGTTTGGTGTCAACGTAATAGCGAAAACAGCTATTGGAAAGATGCAGGCAACGCTAGTTTATCCATCTTATTTAGGAATGGAGAATGAGGTTGTTGATAATGCTTCGGACTTGACGTTACCTGAAGGAACTATTGCTTCATGGAGTATATTAACAAAGAATAGTGGTCGCTCAGAGTTTTGGCTAGGCAGTAAGAGGAAGTCATTTGAAAGTGATGGATTTAAGATTTCTGAGCGATTCGTTCAAGATGTAGACGGGAAAGTTGTTTTAAAAAACAAGGAGAACAAGAAGGTTGATACGACCTACTTTAGCGTGGACGTTGTGAAGGATAATTATCCCGCAATACAAGTTGTAGAAACACAGGATAGTGTCAAAGATGGTATCCGATATTTTACTGGTTCTGTGAATGATGATCATGGACTTTCTAGTCTTTCTTTTGTGTATACTATCACCTCTAAGGGAGGAGGAAAAAGAATCGAGACTATTCCTGCTGGTCGTGTTATTGGTACGGAGGCGCCGTTTGATTTTGCTGTAGATTTCCGACGTGAAGAGTTGTCTCTAGAAGACAAGATTGAATATTATTTTGTTGTGCGTGATAATGATGGAGTTAATGGTGCTAAATCTACTAGGAGCCGTTCTTTTGTTTATCGTCTGCCGGACTTAGAGGACTTGAATGAATTACGTGACGAGGATGCTGAAAAGGCACGTCAGAAAATGAATCAGGTTAAGGAGCAATTAGATGAGTTCCAAAAGAACCTTGAACGCCTGAAGAAAGAAACGATGAATTCTAATCAATCAAACTGGAATAAGGAAAATCAGATTCAGCAATTGAAAGAGGAACATAAGTCCTTAATTGAGAACTTAGAGTCTATGTCTGAGGAGATGCAGAATTCGATGGAAGAAAAGAATCAGCTTTCTGAAATGGATAAAGAGTTGATGGAACAGCAAGAGATGATTAATGACCTCTTGGAAGAACTTATGGATGATGAGTTGAAGGATTTATTGGATCAACTAGAAGAGTTGATGAAAGAGCAGAATGAGCAGGGGGTGGATGAAACTATGGAGAAGATGGAAATGTCTGCGGAGGACATGAAGAAACAGCTTGATAGAAGTATGGAGATGCTAAAGCGTCTTCAGGTAAATGAGAAAATTGATGCGGTTGAGGAAGAGTTGAAAAAGCTTGCAGAGGAACAGCAGAAACTGAAAGATGACATTCAGAAGAAGAAGGATGGAAGTTCAGATTCTGACCTGAATAAGCAGAAGGATATAGAGGAGAAGTTTGATCAATTAAAGGACGATTTGAAGGAGCTCGACAGTCTTAATCAGGAACTAGAGAGTCCTATGGAGTTGGGAGAGCCTGAGTCCAAGTCAGAGGAGGTATCTGAAGACTTGGATGATGCAAAAGAGAAAATGGAAAAGGGTAAGGACAGTAAAGCTGGTGAGTCCCAAGAAGGCGCTTCTGAGAAGATGAAGGAAATGGCGGAAACGCTAGATATGATGCAACAGCAATCGAACCGAGAGAAGCAAGGTGAAGACATCGAAATGTTAAGAAACATATTAGAAAGCCTTGTTGCTTTAAGTTTCGACCAAGAGGATGTTATGGATAAACTGAAACGTATACATGATACAGACCCAGTATTTCGAAAGTATACTAGAAGACAAAGGAAGATAGTGGATGACACTAAAATTGTACGTGACAGTTTGTATGCTTTAGCTAAACGACAACCTAAAATAGCTACGTATATAGATGATGAGTTAAATCAGATTCAAGCGAATCATGATTTAGCACTGGAGGATATAGACGAAAGACGCCGTGCCGATCTTGGAATTCATCAGCAGTATGCAATGACGTCTTACAATAATCTCGCATTGATGTTGAATGAGAGTTTGCAACAAATGCAAAAGCAGATGCAGAGCATGATGTCTGGATCCGGAAGTTGCGATAAACCAGGCGGTAAAGGTAAAGGAAAACCAGGCCCTGGTAAGATGTCGAGCGGTGACATGAAAGAAATGCTTAAGAAACAGCTTGAGGACATGAAAAAAGGAGCGCAACCAGGTGGAAAGAAGCCTGGTGATCAACCCGGACAAAAACCGGGTGGAAAAGGAGGACAAGGCGGTATGGGTTTAGGTAGTAAAGAAACGGCTAAAATGGCGGCACAACAATCGGCTATGAGAAAGCGTTTAGAAGCGTTGCGACGTGAGCTTAATAAAGACGGTAAAGGTCAAGGCAATCGACTAAATTCTTTGATAGAGAAGCTGGAACAACAAGAAAAGGATCTCGTGAACAAGAGGTATGGAGATAATATGGTTAAACGCCAGAGAGACATTCTTACACGTCTTTTGGAAAGCGAGAAAGCATTGATGGAACGGGGTTTAGACGAAAAGCGCGAATCTCAACAGGGAAAAAGTGAGAATTATGGTAACCTAATTCAGTTTGATCAGTATAACAAGGAAAAGTTGAAACAGATTGAAATGTTGCGGTTCGTAGATCCCGCTTATAGAAAGTACTATAAGGACAGAGCAAATGAGTATTTCAATCGTATGTTGTAAATTGAAACTATAAGATGAAAAAAGATTTTGTTCTTGTTGATAAACTATCTATCCCGTCGGATTTCGGGTCAATAGCAAAAGTTGAAACATTAGTTGATAGCGTTTGTGAAAGGTTAGCAGTAAATGAAGATTACTATGGTAACGTTTTAATTGCCGTTACAGAGGCGGTTAATAACGCAATCGAGCACGGTAATATGATGAAGAATGAACTCAGTGTGGATGTTCATGTGGGTGATAAGGAAATGGATTTCTGTTTTAATATTCGAGATAAAGGAGTGGGATTTGATTATAAGAATTTACCAGATCCTACTTCTCCTGAGAATATTGAAAAGGAAAACGGAAGAGGTATTTACCTTATGAAGTCACTTGCTGAGGCGGTTGAATTTGAGGAAAACGGCGCCAGTGTTAGTATATATTTCTCCAAAAAATAATGATCTTAATTAATTTTGAGGATACAAAGATTCTGGATTTAGATCCGGAATTTTTTGTTTCATGGCTAGATGTTGTTTGTCGACGTCACGACAATGTGTTAGGTGATGTCTCATTGATTTTTTGCTCAGACAAGTACCTACTTGATATGAACTGTAAACACCTTAACCATGACTACTACACCGATATTATCACCTTTGATTACACAACCGAGGAAGCGGTGTCAGGCGACTTGTTTATATCGATAGACCGTGTATTAGAAAACGCGAGTGATTTATCTATGGATTTTCGCACAGAATTGAATCGAGTGGTGGTTCATGGCGTGCTCCATTTACTCGGATTTGGAGATAAACATCCTGAAGAAGCGAAACGTATGCGGAAGCTAGAGGATCAAGCGCTTCTGTTAATTGTTCCACGTGAAACATAGTTTTACCTAAAAGTGTTGTAGTTTTGTTCCACGTGAAACATTAAGTGATGCTGAAAGAATACGATGTAGTTGTTGTTGGTGCTGGGCATGCGGGCTGTGAAGCTGCGAATGCTGCGGCCAAATTAGGGAGTTCTGTCTTGCTAGTTACCATGAACATGAATACGATTGCTCAAATGAGTTGCAACCCAGCGATGGGGGGTGTGGCAAAGGGGCAGATTGTGAGGGAGATTGATGCCTTAGGTGGGGGTTCTGGAATTGTGAGCGATTTAAGCGCGATTCAATTCAGGATGCTGAATAAATCTAAAGGTCCTGCTATGTGGTCGCCACGAACGCAAAATGACCGGATGCGATTCGCTGAAGAGTGGAGGTTGATGCTTGAGCGAAATCCTGGTGTTGATTTTTGGCAAGACATGGTCCAGGGTATTGTTGTTGAAGATGGTAAAGCTGTTGGAGTGAAAACCTCTATTGGAATGGAAATCCGCTCGAAAACGGTGATTTTAACGAATGGAACTTTTCTAAATGGTTTGATTCACCTTGGTGAAAAACAGTTTGGAGGAGGGAGAGCAGGTGAAAGATCTTCTACAGGTATTACAGAGGAATTAGTGGAATTAGGATTTGAGGCGGGAAGAATGAAGACCGGTACGCCGCCACGCGTAGATGGTCGCTCATTAGACTATTCTAAAATGGAGGAGCAGTTTGGTGATGAGGAGCCTTCAAAGTTTAGCTTTACCGACACAAAGTCGCTAGAAGTTCAGCGTTCATGTCACATAACATATACGAATCCAGAGACGCACGAAATGTTAAAGGAAGGGTTCGACCGTTCCCCAATGTTTAATGGAACGATTAAAGCTTCTGGACCTAGATATTGCCCAAGTATAGAGGATAAAATTAATCGTTTTGCTGATCGTGATCGCCATCAGATTTTTGTTGAACCAGAAGGGTGGAACACAGTAGAGATTTATGTTAACGGCTTTAGTACTTCTTTACCCGAGGAGATTCAAATGAAAGCTATGAAAATGATTCCTGGTTTTGAAAATGTGAAAATGTTCCGGCCGGGTTATGCTATTGAGTATGATTATTTCCCTCCAACACAACTAAAGCATACGTTGGAAACTAAGAGGGTTGAGAACTTATATTTTGCAGGACAGATAAATGGAACCACCGGATACGAGGAGGCAGCTTGCCAAGGTCTGATGGCAGGAGTAAATGCAAGCAGAAAGGTAAAGGAGCAAGATCCATTTATTCTAACAAGAGATGAGGCTTATATAGGTGTGCTCATTGACGACCTGATCACAAAAGGCACGGATGAGCCATACCGAATGTTTACGAGCCGTGCTGAATATCGAATCCTATTGCGCCAGGATAATGCTGATTTAAGGTTGACACCTATGGGGTATGCGCTAGGTCTAGCAAGTGATGATTCAATGCAACGTGTGGATGCAAAGTCAAACGGTACGGAGACGTTAAAGAAATCCTTAAGAAGGGAAGGTGTGTCTCCGGAAATTGCAAACCCAATTTTAGATAAATATAAGAGCTCTCCGATAAAGCAGAAGGTAAAGCTTAGTTCACTCATAACGCGTCCAAACATTACGATGGAAGATGTTCTTGAAATGAACCCGGACGCTTCTAAATTGGCAGCGGATTTAACTTCAACACATGAGGGTATCGTTGATCAAACGGAAATCCAACTGAAGTACGAGGGATACATAACAAGAGAACAAGAAGTTGCTGCAAAGCTAGGTCGACTTGAAGATGTTAAGATTCCACCCAATACGGACTTCACCCTTCTACTTAGTTTAAGTTCGGAGGCGAAAGAGAAGTTAAAGGCGATTCAACCTGCAACAATTGGTCAAGCTTCAAGAATTAGTGGTTTGTCCCCAAGTGATATTTCAGTTCTTCTAATTTATCTTGGTCGATAATTAATTATTGGTACCATTTTGGTTTTCGTCAGATCGTTTTTTTTGGTTGAAAAGCTATGAATGGACCACTTTTTCTGACCTCGTATAGAAAATGGTGTTTTAAGGGCTTCTAACGAACGTTTAGCCGTCCAGTGGTGTGGTGGTATTGAATTTTAGAGATCGTATAAGTTTAATATAACCCAAAAACAGGGCTAACCACATGATTATCAGTGTTTAACACTGAAAAAGATCCTCGGTTACTAGTTTCATGAATCTACAGGGTCTACCCAATCGTCATTTTCTTTTATCAATTCGATAAGTGCCTCAACTGCATCGACTTCTTCTACATTTTTCTTTACAACTTCTTGCTCTTTGTATAAATGTATTTTTCCGGGTCGGGTTCCAACATATCCATAATCGGCATCGGCCATTTCTCCGGGCCCATTTACAATACACCCCATGATCCCAATTTTTAATCCTTTAAGATGGGACGTTCTAGATCTGATGTTCGCGGTTGTTTCTTGTAAATCGAAAAGTGTTCGACCACAAGAGGGACATGAAATATATTCGGTTTTAGAGATTCTTGAGCGTGTTGCTTGAAGTATTCCGAAAGCAGTTGAGTTAATGGTTTGATTTCCCACCACCCCTGCGAGCCAAATCCCATCTCCGAATCCATCGATAAATGCATTCCCAAGGTCCGAGGATGCCCAGATTTGAAATGTTTCGGTATCTTCAGATTTGTAGCTAGAATGAAGAATTATTGGATTGTTGAGTTTTTTATTCGCTAAATTTAATCTAAACCTACGGTAAACATGTGTTTTGTTCGCTTTAGAAGTGCTTAATACAACACATGAAGCAGGGTAATTATGTAGGTAATCAATATCTAAATCATCAGCCGAATGATCAATAAAAATGGCGTCAGTTGCGTCATGTTTTGCAAGGTCTTCTCTTGAAAATAAAGGATAGAAACCTTTCTTTTTTTGATAATTCGTCTTCCAGTTTTTAGTTGAAGTCAGAGCAATAAGAGTACCCGGTATTTCGAATGAAAGTTCACGATCACCGAGGTAAAGAATATCTGCTGCACTATCAGTGATTGTCCATTTATCCAAGGGAACGGAATATTGATATCCGAAAGCAAAAAGATGCGAAGGCTTGATATGTTCCACGTTGCTTAAATCCGCGACAACAACAGGAACGTGATGATCACCAATATTTAATACTTCTGTTGTTTCTCTTCTTGAATGATGATAGGGGCTGTAGCTTAATGATTGTTCGGACTTAATAGGCTCTTGTAACCCATCCAAAGCGGTCTTTGCTATAATTTTTTGTGCTACGGGTATTTCAGCTTCGGGTTCTTCTGTAAGAGAAACACGAATTGTATCACCGATGCCATCTTCAAGGAGAGCACCAATGCCAACTGCCGATTTTATTCTCCCATCCTCACCATCTCCAGCCTCTGTGACGCCTAGATGTAATGGATAGTTCATGCCTTCAGCGCGCATGGTTGAAACTAATAACCTATAAGCTTGAACCATCACTAACGTGTTACTCGCTTTCATTGATAGAACGATCTCGTGATAGTTGTTTTTTACGCAGATCCTCAAGAACTCCATCGCGGATTCAACCATTCCCTCGGGCGTGTCTCCAAAACGGCTTAGAATCCGATCAGAAAGAGAGCCATGATTGGTTCCTATGCGCATTGCCGTACCTTCTTCTTTACACAATAGTACTAATGGCGTAAACTTATCCTCAATTCTGTTAAGCTCATCTTGATAACTAGCGTCGCTGTATTCTATTTCTTCGAATCTTTTTTTGTCAGCGTAATTGCCTGGGTTGACACGAACTTTTTCGACAATTCTTGCCGCAATTTCAGCGGCATTTGGAGTGAAATGTATGTCTGCGACTAAAGGTGTGTTGTACCCCTTATCAACAAGTGCTTGCCTAATATCTCGAAGGTTTTCTGCTTCTTTTTTACTTGGAGCAGTTAACCGTACTAGTTCACAGCCAGCCTCGATCATTCTGATAGACTGTTCTACCGAACTGTTTGTATCCATTGTATCAGTTGTAGTCATGGACTGAACTCTGATAGGGTTGTTTCCTCCGATGCCAATTGTACCGACCTCAACTTTTCGAGTCTCAAAACGCGCTCTATTAAAATAATCGTTGCAGTATTTGGGTAATTTCGACATATGTATAAAATGAGGTGATAAACATCGGTAAAAGTAGCGATTAATGAGGTCTTTTCGGCGGTTAAGAGTGCCAGAATATCCACAATAAAGCATAAAATATGATCGATGTTTGGAACTATTGGCCCAATATGACGTATCTTTGTGATAGCTTATTTCTAAAACATGGGATTAAAACAAATAACGTACTCAAATACGGAGCACAAAGATTTCTACAAAGTATTACGTAAACGCGTCAATGCTTATTTCAAAGACAACAATAAAACACGCTATGCAGACACTAATATGGTCCTTAAGACCATATTTATGTTGAGCCTATATCTTGTTCCATTTATTTTAATGCTCACAATCGTAACTAACACTTGGTTAGTGATGTTGATGTGGGTATTGATGGGATTCGGGACAGCTGGTGTTGGACTTTCAATTATGCACGATGCTAATCATCAAGCTTATTCCAAGAATAAGTGGGTGAACAAGATTATCGGTAAGTTGACGAATGCAGTTGGCGGAAGCGATGCAAACTGGAGAATTCAACATAACGTTTTACATCACACATATACCAATGTGGATCAAATCGATGAGGACATCGACACGGGTGTTTTAATGCGTTTTTCTCCAAACCAAAAAAGGTTGAAGGGTCACCGTTTTCAGCACATTTATGCTTGGCCACTTTATGGGATGATGACATTAATGTGGTGTACAACAAAAGATTATTCTCAATTTGCGAGATACAAAAAAATGGGTCTAATTAAGACACAAGGAATTTCTCCTGCATTAATGCTATTCACGATTATTATCAGTAAAGTACTTTATTTGGGTACATTGATTACGTTGCCGGTTTTGTTTACTCCGGTTGCGTGGTGGGTATCTATCTTAGGATTTATACTAATGCACTTTATAGCTGGAATGACTCTAGCGCTTATTTTTCAGCCGGCGCATGTACTTCCAAGATCAGATTTCCCAGTTCCAGATAAGTCGGGAAATGTTGAGACGGATTGGGCAGTTAGCCAGTTGAAAACTACAGCTAACTTTGCTCCAAAGGCGCGACTATTTTCTTGGTATGTTGGTGGCTTAAATTATCAAATTGAGCATCATTTATTCCCGAATATCTGTCATGTACACTATAGAAAGATTTCAAGTATCGTACGTGAAACGGCATTAGAGTATGGAATTCCATATTATTCATACAAAACATTCCGTGGTGCGATTGCTGATCACGCGAAACTATTGTACCGCCTAGGACAAAATGATGTTTTGCCAGCTCACGCTGAAAAGAAGTGAACATAGAGGAGTATCGTGACTTTTGCCTCCAAAAGAAAGGGGTAACAGAAGGCTTTTCTTTTGATGAGAAAACGCTGGTGTTTAAAGTGGCAGGGAAGATGTTCGCTTTAACAGATGTTGATGTGTTTAGTTATGTTAATCTCAAATGCGATCCTGAACGAGCAATTGAATTGCGCAAAACATACAATGGCGTGAAGGCAGGTTGGCATATGAACAAACGTCTATGGAATTCAGTTTCTGTTGAAAAAGATGTTCCAGAAGAGCTTTTACTTGAGTTAATCACACATTCCTATAATGAGATCGCTAAAACGCTAACAAAGAAGCTTAGAGATGGCTTGTAGGTTCGATAAGTTCGCGTGGAGTGTAAGACTTGCCAAGACACGTGCAATTTCAGCAGAAGCCATTCAGAAAGGTAAAATTAGACTTAACGGGGTTCACGTGAAACCATCACGAGAGGTTAAGTTGGGCGATGAGATCCAAGTAATTAGAAACACCGCAACATTTACGTATCGAGTAACTCAATTATTAGGACGAAGAGTTGGTGCAAAACTCGCGATTGATTATATAGCTGATATTACACCTGATGAGGAAAGAGAAAAACTCAAGATGTATCAGATTGCACAATCTAATTACCGAGAACACGGCACAGGAAAACCATCAAAAAAGGACCGGAGGGATATGGACAGGTTCCTCGATGATTGGCAAGACTAGGCGTTTACATACTGTAATTCAATGAGTTGTATTTTTGTTTTTGGCATGTTGTAACTTTTCATGCCCTAATAGGTCATACTTACAAACGAAACAAATCGATGCTAGCACCAAGAATTTAAAATCAGAAAGATGAAAACAATTTACTCGATACTAATCATGCTTCTTTTAAGCCCAATAGGTTTTACACAAGAAGAGATTGAAACAGACCCGGATACAACAAGAATGAAAATTGGTAATACGACTATTATTATTATTGAGAATAATGGAGAGGAAGAAACAATTATCACCGACGACTTTGATACCGTTGATTGGGGCTCTGATGATCCAGATAGAGATGATTACGGAAGAAAATCAAAAAGAAGTGAGGCACACTGGGCAGGATTAGATTTTGGTGTACTTATGATGATGGATGAGAACTTTAATAATTCATTTGCGTCAACACCATACTGGGATAATGATATTGCTCGATCACATGTGATTAATTTGAACCCACTGGAATATAAACTCAATTTCGGAACTCCAATTGTTGGATTGACGACTGGACTTGGTTTTAGCTTTACTTCTGTAGCTTTTAAGGATGATTACCTATTAATGGATAATGCAGATAGCTTGTATGCTGTTGTGGATACTGTTAATAGCTATTCAAAGAATAAGTTAAAGGCCACGTATTTGACAGTTCCTTTGATGCTGGAGTTTAATACAAGCCGATATAACCACAAGAATGTTTACATAGCAGCAGGTGTTGTCGGAGGGCTTAGAATTGCTTCTAAAGTTAAAAGAAAAGGAGAGTATGATGGAAAGCGTTTCAAACAAAAAGAGAAAGGTACCTATGGACTAAATTCATTTAAATTGGATGCGGCGGTACGCCTCGGGTTTGGAGATGTTGGAGTCTTCGCTAACTACAGTTTGTTACCACTGTTTGACACGAAAAAAACGGTTGAAGTTTATCCATTGACGTTTGGTTTATCAATGAATTTCTAGACTGGGCACTTGTTCTTACTGCTGTCATGTATGTTTAGAGCTTTGTTGTACAGTTCGAAGTTCGATTCAAAGCAATGATAAAGTATGGAGACAATAGAGTCCTATAGCTTAATAGAGAGAAA
>TARA_Y100000385_G_scaffold291268_1_pt1 | contig 12911 bp, 6 predicted proteins | sample TARA_Y100000385 | Tara Oceans TARA_Y100000385 (sample SAMEA2620980) | marine metagenome | biome: marine biome (ENVO:00000447); feature: surface water layer (ENVO:00002042); material: "saline water (ENVO:00002010), including plankton (ENVO:xxxxxxxx)" | depth 5 m
CCTAAATTTCCTGTACTTTTGTGGGAACCTTAATACAACGATTACGATGATCAAAACAATTCATTCCTACTGGGCTTATATAGTACTTGTTGTACTGGCTTTAGCGGTTTTCAAAGTGCTTAAAGGCTATTTTGGAAAGAAAGACTATGACCCTAAAGTTTTTAGAGTCTCACTTTTAGCATTAATAGTATCTCATATTCAGTTGCTAATAGCGCTATTACTTTATTTTACTTCTGCACGCTTTGGGCTTTGGAGTGATCTTGGAGTTGGCGGTGTAATGAAGGATGCAGTACAACGCCTTTACTTGGTAGAACACCCTCTGGTTAATATCCTGGCAGTGGCCTTAATTACAATTGGCTATTCAAAACACAAAAAGAAACGAGTCTCTGGGCCTAAGCTTAAACTCCTCGCTATTTTTTATACGATTGCCTTAATTTTGATACTGTCTAGAATCCCTTGGGAGGTGTGGCCAAATTAACCCCTAAAAAAAGCAGCTATTTTGCTGCTTTTTTTATGAGAATTCAGAGTTGTTAAAATTAATCCACTTGTTTAATAACATGCACATAGACCGGAAAGTGATCGCTATAGCCACCTGTAAAACCACCATAAGAAAAGCTTCTAAAAGGATAGCCTTTCCAGCGCCCCTTTTTGCTGATTAGAAATTGCTGGTTAAAAATACCTGCCTTGTAAAATCGAAATGATGAAAATTCTTTTTCTAAAAGAGATTGTGAAACTAATATCTGGTCAAACAAACTCCAAGCATCACGGTAGGCATTTGAGCCTAAGCCATCCTTGAAAAACCCCTCCATAGGATTATATAAATTTTTAAGGCCTACAGAGTTCTTATCTTTTTTAGCTTTTAAAACTTTTTTCATGCTGGCATTGGTTGGGTTGTCATTAAAATCGCCCATGGTCAGTATCTTTGCGTAAGGGTCAATAGCTTGTAAGGAGTCAATCAAACGCTTATTGAGTGTGGCTGCTGCGATCCGTTTAGAACGACTTTTTGCTTCTCCACCACTTCGTGAAGGCCAGTGGTTTACAATTAAATGGATGAGGTCTCCTTCTAAATAACCACTTATTAACAATTGATCTCTAGTGTAATCTCGCTTGTCTTTTTCAGTGTTAAATAATATTAACTCATGAGTGCTTGTACTAACAGGTGTGAACAAGGCTTTTTGATACATTAATGCCACGTCAATTCCGCGCTCGTCTGGCGAGTCGTAGTGTACAATTCCGTAGTCCTTGGAAACTAAGGCAGCATCATTTGCAAGGTCCTCAACAACGCCTTTGTTTTCAACTTCTGAAAGTCCTATAATAGCAGGGGTGTTACGAGAAACATCTGTTCCAATTTGTGAAATGACCTGCGCCATATTCTTCACCTTTTTTTTATAGACTCCTCCGCGGTCGTATTTTAATTCCATAATTGGACTCGCCTCATCGAATTTATTGGGGTCGTTAATGGAGTCAAATAGATTTTCCACATTGTAAAATGCAATGGTGTGAACTTTAAATTTTCGCTTGTTTTGTCCCTGAACGGCCGTGCTGAACGCAAAAGCAACTAAAAGAGATAATAAATAAATTTTTAAACTTCCTATCGAGTGTTTTTGTATCATAACAGTATGTTTATAATTACTCCCCTCAAAAGTATAAATTTAAAAATCAATAACGTAAATTTGTTTAAGCAATTATAAATAAACTAAAAATAAAAAATAAAAAATGAAAAGAAACTGCATTATTTTCTTAATCGGTTTTTTAACGTTCTTCTGCTCTTTTGCACAACAGACAGTTGTTAAGGGTAGTGTTAATGACCTAAGCTCAAACCAACCCTTGGTTGGCGTTGTTGTCAGCTTTGAAGGCGCGTTATTAAGCACAGAAACAGATGTCCTAGGGGAGTTTGTGTTCTCATCTAACATTCCGTTTGGTGAACAAGTATTGAGACTGACGAAAGAGGGCTATTTGTTAGCTCGCTACCCAATAGTTGTAAATGAAGGAAAAACACTAGACATCCAAGACATGGGTATGTCAATCGACACTTCCTTAGACGATTTGTTTACGATTACTCTTTCTGATGATGAACTGAATGATGACACTAGCGGGGCTGATAATATTTCCGGATTGTTATCCTCATCTCAAGATGTATTTCAACGCGCCGCCGCTTTTGAATTTAGTGCTTCTTTTTTTAGAGTTAGAGGTCTTAATTCTGACAACGGTAACGTTCTTATGAATGGCATTGAAATGAATAAAGTGTATGATGGTAGACCACAGTGGAGCAACTGGGGAGGTCTTAATGATGTGCTTCGAAATCAAGAGCTTACCACAGGCTTATCAGCCTCAGCCTATAATTTTGGAGGGATCTTAGGAACCACCAATATTAACCTGCGTGCTTCTGAATACCGTAGAGGTGGTCGTGTGACTTATTCATCTTCAAATAGAAGCTACACCAATAGAGTGATGGCAACCTATGCTTCTGGCTTAGTTGAAGGGGGCTGGTCCTATGCTTTTTCTCTTGGACGACGTTGGGGCGACGAAGGTTTTCAAAACGGGACGTTTTATGACGCCAACTCATTTTTTGTATCCGTTGAAAAGAAAATTAATGACAACCACAGTTTGAACTTTACCGGCTTTTACACGCCTAACAGACGAGGAAAATCATCGCCAAATACCCAAGAAGTATTTGACTTAAAAAACATTAAATACAATGAATATTGGGGATACCATGATGGAGAAAAGCGCAATTCGCGTGTAAAGCGGATTGTTGAACCCGTTCTTATGTTAAACCATTACTGGGACATTAATGAAAAGACAAGCTTAAACACCAATGTAGCCTATCAATTTGGAGAGCTTGGAAATAGCCGTTTGGATTATGCTGGAGGTGCCAATCCTAGCCCTGCCTACTACCAAGGGCTGCCAAGTTATTTTTTAGCAGATAACGATGGGCCAGATTTAGCCGGAGCCTATGGGGCCTATCAGAATTTTACAGAAGATGGTCAGTTGGATTGGAATCGCATATACGATGCCAATACAACCAATAATATTAACGGCGATAATGCGGCCTATGTATTATATGAAGATAGAAGTGATGATACACAACTAAGCGTAAATACTATTCTTAACTCAGAATTATCCGAAAATCTTACACTAAATGCTGCGGTAAATTATAAACGTTTAAAATCTCATAATTTTGCTGAAATCATAGACATGCTGGGAAGCTCTACAGGCTACTTAAATGTAGATTCTTTTGATCAAGTTCAGTTTGATTTACAAAACCCTAACCAAATTGTGGGTAAAGGTGATACCTTCAGATACAACTATAATCTAGAGGCAAATGTTTTAAGCAGTTTTGCTCAAGCACAGTTTAAATACAATAAAATAGACTTCTTCTTAGCGGGTAGTATTACCAAAACAGATTACCAAAGAGAAGGCTTATACCAAAGTGAGGTCTATGAAGACAACTCCTTAGGTAAAGGCGATAAAGTTTCGTTTACCGGCCTTGGGACCAAAGGAGGATTGACCTACAAGTTTTCAGGGAAGCATCTTTTAGTAGCCAATGCAGGCTACTTAACCAAGGCACCAACAATTCGAAATACCTTTACTAACTCTAGGGATAACCATTCGGTTGTAGGGGATCAGTCTGGAATTGATATATCAGAAGAAAAAATCACTTCTTTTGATCTTAACTACATTTACAGATCTCCGATAGTGAAAGCACGTTTATCCGGCTACTACAACCTTATGCAAGATGCCAATGAAATTTCATTTTATTATGCAGATGGAATAAGTGGTGTTGACGAAGGAACTGCTTTTGTACAAGAAATACTTCAAGGGATTGACAAAAGACATCTAGGGATTGAGTTTGGAATTGAAGCCCAAGTAACACCCACCATTAAATTAACAGGGGTGGCTTCTTTAGGTCAGTTTACCTATGATAACAATCCAAATTTAGTATTAACGTCCAGTGATTTTACTGAAGGTTTAAATTTTGGAGAGGCTAATTTGAAGGATTATAAAATTGCAGGCGGTCCACAACGGGCTGCATCAGTTGGTTTTGAATACCGCGACCCAAATTACTGGTGGTTTGGTACCACAGCAAATTTTATGTCTAACGCCTATGTGGACGTATCTCCACTTACACGAACAGAGAATTTTTATTTAGACACGGATGGCTTTCCATTCCCAGATTATGACCCAACGCTTGCAAGAGAACTTCTAAGACAAGAAAAATTTGGCTCCTATATGGTATGGAATGCCGTTGGTGGCAAGTCTTGGAAAATAGGGAGAAAGTACATCAGCTTGTTTGTAAGCCTTAATAATATTCTTAACACGGAATTTAAAACAGGTGGTTTTGAGCAAGGACGTAACGCTAATTATCAATCTTTAAAAGAAGACATTCTTGCGCCAAAACGACGTTTCGGTCCTAAATACTGGTTTGGCCGTGGCACCACTTACTTTATGAATATTAATTTTAGATTTTAAAAAAAAACAATCAATAATTTATACTATTATGAAAAAAATAAAATTAAAAAAATATCTATTAGCAGCTTTGGCCTGTATAGCGATACTGTCTTGTGTGCAAGATGATGACTTTTCAGTGCCACAAAGTTTAGGATCTGAACAAAATGAAGCCCTTACCGACCTTCTTTCCGGAACGACAACCTTGGTGTCAATTTCCGAGCTCAGAGCGATGTACAATTCGGATCCAAATGGGGATGGTAATAACAATGACGCCATTCCTTTTCGAGTGGATACTGATATCATGATCAAAGGCTATGTAACGTCTTCAGATTTAACGGGAAATTTCTATAAAGAAGTGTACTTACAAGATAGTCCACAGAATCCAACAGCAGCCATCAAAGTCATTTTGAGCCAAGTAGATTCTTATAATAGATTTAATAAAGGACGGGAAGTTTATATTAAATTGAACCCAACATATGCAGATGGCGCTTCAGGCGGGTTGTATATTGGAGAAGAACGTACAGGAAATGAAGTGATTACTATTGGAGGTGGCACGGAAAGCGACCAATATGGAACCACGGTTACAAGCTTATCTAAAGCCCAAATGGATGCGACCATGTTTAGATCAGAAATGACTGAAGATATTGTGCCATTGAATGTTAAATTTTCTCAAATAGCAAGTATTCATATTGGGATGTTTGTTCAAATTGACAATGTTGAATTTGAAGATGATTTAGCGGGACTTCGTTACTTTGACCCTTCTGAAGATTACGATACACAAAGAACCTTACAGTCTTGTTCAGGTTTTAGCTACTCTAATATGAACCTTGAAACAAGTTCATTTTCAAATTTTAAAAATGAGTTGTTGCCAGTAGGAAATGGATCTATTGCAGGTATTGTTGCGAAGACTTATGACGGAAGTAGCCTAATTCTTGCATTAAACACGACCGACGATGTTGATTTCAGCAGTGCCCGTTGTTCATTGTTAGATATAGATGATTTTGAGCTTCTTTTAGAGGAAGACTTTGAAGCGTATTTAGACTTTGATCCGATTTCTGGAGATTGGACTAATTATATTGAAGAAGGCACTAGAGATTGGATTGCGAGAACAACTACAGATACTGGTAACCCTGGAAGTAAAATAGCTCAAATTAGCGCCTACAATTCTGGTGACGCAAGTACTGTTTCGTGGTTAATTACGCCTGCAATTGATTTAGATGCTCAGGAATTTGAATTCTTTGACTTTGAATCATCCAATAGTTATAGTGACGGCAGTGAATTAGAACTGTTGATTTCTACAGACTGGGATGGAACAGATGCAGGAGTGTCTTCTGCTACATGGACGGCACTTCCAGCGACTATTGTTCCTGATGACACTTATTACAAGGATTGGGTATATTCTGGACTGGTAGACTTAAGCCCTTATTCAGGCAATGCTTATATTGCTTTTAAATATACCGCCAATTCAGGCAATACAGGAACCTATGAAATTGATAATATTAAAGTATTAGTTCAGAACTAATACTCAAAAGATATATGTAAACTTTAAAAAAACCTGTGACTGTGTTCACAGGTTTTTTTATATCTTGTGTTTTATGAGTTTTTTTAATCAATTATTCCTTACAGTTTTTAACCGTTTTAAAGGCCGTTTTAGGCAAAAGGCTAACAATATAGCCTTGTACTACACTTCTACAGTACAAATAGCGCTGCTTTTGTTAGCTGGGATTTTTTTTATTAAGTTTTTACAACAAATGAAGGTCGTTGTTATGTCGGGCTCAAATGCTTGGCTATTGTTTATAATGACAGCGGGGTTTATTCATTTTAAAAACTGGGTCAATTACAGTGGTCGAAAGCGCCGTGTGTTAAATGCAAAACTATCTAATAAAAAAGAGTTAGGGTATTCTTTAGTTATACTCATCGCACTTCCCTTAGGAATTATAGGGCTGTCAATTTTACTATTAAAAGTACTTTAAAATAAAAAAACCTTAGCCACTGCTAAGGTTTTTTATATGAGGTTTTTGGAGTTCTATTCATTATTCGGATTTCCCTCCAGAATAAAGAATTCTGAACGTCTATTCAATTGGTGTTCGTCTTCAGTACACTTTCCACCACAATCTACATTAGGTGTGGTTTCTCCTTTACCAGCCCCAGTAATCCTAGCGGCATCAATCCCTTTAGAGATGACATACTGCGCCGTTGTTAGGGCACGCCTTTCGGAAAGAGATAAGTTATAAGACGCTGATCCTCGCGAATCTGTATGTGACTCTGCTCGAATCACGATCGATTCGTACTTTGTCATTAATTGCACAAGCTTGTCCAATTCAAAAGCGGCTTGAGCCGTAATATTCGATTTGTCAAAATCAAAGTAAATAGGATTTAAAATGACTTTATTTGCAAGAATAATTTCATCGATAGGCGTTAATGATATTTCAGCAAACACTTCTTCTTCGCTTGTTCCAGCTACTAAAGTAGATCCACTTTCGTAATCTACTTTAGAGGCGACTAGTTTCGTATCGGTATCGCATTCGATAATGTATTCAACCACACCCTTAGCATTTGAGGTCTTAGTTCCAAAAATATTACCATCAGCGTCCTGGATGCTAACCGCTGCTCCTTCAATAATTAATCCAGTATTGCTGTCTTTTACGCTAAGAGTTATGAGTACATCACAGATAGGCTTAAGTTTTTTTACTGCGTAAATATCATCGCTTCCCATTCCGCCTTCTCTATTTGAAGAGACAAAACCTTCTTCAGTTTCTTCATTGATGCTGAAAGCAAAATCATCTGCATTGCCATTAACGGGGATACCGACATTTCTTATTGGCCCTACTTTCCCATCGACAATTTTAGCAAAAAACACGTCTAACCCTCCTAGACCAAGGTGGCCGTTTGAAGAAAAGTAAAGCGTATTATTAGCACTGATATAAGGAAACATTTCTTGGCCTTCAGTATTTAATTTTTGACCCAAGTTGCTAGCTTCTCCTACAGAGCCATTTTCGTCAATTGGGGCACTATAGATATCAAAGTTTCCATAGCCACCTGCTTTGTCTGAGGCAAAGTACAAGGTGCTACCGTCTGCACTAACAGAAGGGTTTTTCACAGAGTAACTGCTGCCATTTAATGACAAGCTTTCTGCTTCCGACCATTGGCCTTCTTGGTTAATACTTTTGTAAAGGTTTAAAACACTAATTTTATTTTTAGTCAAAGAATCTCTTTCGTATACCTTTTCGTAATAACTCTCACGAGAAAAATACATAGTATTTCCGTCAGGAGAAAAACTAACTGTTCCTTCGTGGTATTTTGTATTTATATTGTTTTCAATAATTGAAGGAGTTTGAAAGGAACCATCCTTATTGGCATTTGCAGTGTATATGTCTAAAAAAGGTTCTTCATTCCAGCCGTATGTCTTGCGATTGCTATTTCTGGCCGAAGTGATATAAAGTTTATTGTTTTGTAGAGTTCCTCCAAAATCAGATACTTCTGAGTTAATTGCTAAACCTTGAACATTAAATTTCTTGCCCTTTTCTAAAATTTTTGGCAAATAATTTGGGTTCTCCATAAATGAAGTAGCTCTATGGTCTGCGGGTCGCATAGAGGCGAATTTACCTAATTGTACATTGGATTCTTCATACTTACCATTAGCTTTTAGCATCTGAGAATAGTTGTAAATCATTTCTGGATCTGTAGCAGTTTCAAGCGCTTTTGCATACCATTTTTCAGCTTCAACAGTATTAAAAACATTGTAATAGCTTTCTGCTAATTGACTGTACACATAAGCATTCCCTTTACCGTCTGTCGCTAATTTCAAATAATCGACTGCTGCTTCAACAAATTCAAACTTGTTGAAATGCTTATCGGCTTTTTTGGTTTGATTACTTTGAGCTGTTATACTAACAGTGCTCAGTAATGTGATAATAAAAATGGATATAATATTTTTCATAATGTAATAACTTAACTTGGATTAGAAATAACGTGGCGATCGAGAAACTTTTGTTGAGAAGTTAAGATCAAAATTAATAAATATCTCATGTGATGAATTGGTCACAATGTCCAAATCCGAACGAATTGCATCATATGCATATCCAATTCTTAAATTATCGGACACTTGAAAATTAATCATCCCACTGAAAGAATCTTCTAAACGATAGCCCAGACCTACTTCTACTAGGTCATACATAAAAACATTGGCATTTATATCGTAACTCATAGGTGCATCAAGGGCATATTTTAAGAGAGCATGTGGTTTTAATTTAAAGTTTTCAGACAAATCAAACACATAGCCTGCGGCTGCAAAAAAGTGTTCGGATTCTGATCCAATTTTTCTACCCTGTGTATCTAAATGAATCCCGTTTAAAATATTGGGAACCGAAGCAGAAATGTAGTATTTATTAGGTTTGTAAAAGTAAATACCTACTCCAATATTGGGAGTGGTTTCATTAATATTGGATTGGAAGTTAGGATCAAAATCGTCAATGATATCTAAATCGATTAAACCTATATCATGAAAGGTAAATCCTCCTTTAATTCCAAAGGCTAATTTGGTAACGGTCCCTACAGGGACTGTGTAAGAAAAATCAAGATAGGCATTAGTCTCCTTAACGGGTCCAATTTCATCTGATATCACAGAGAGTCCTAAGCCAACCTGCTTTCCCACAGGAGAGTGAATATTAAACGTAAATGTTTCTGGACCACCATCTATACCAACCCACTGGCTGCGATACAAAGCGCCTACGGCAAGCCCTTCAGTAGAGCCTGTGTAAGCGGGATTGATGATATTCATATTGTACATATATTGGGTGTACTGCGGGTCTTGTTGCGCATGTATCTGGTGTGCAAACAGTATCGTAAATAAAATTATTACTAAATTTTTCATTGTTATTAGTTGTTAGTTTTGTTAGTAATTAAGGTATATCCAGCTGATGATTGGCTCTCTTTCAGATCCAAATTGAATTACATAAAAGTATGTCCCTACTGGAAGTAATTCCTCAGAATCTATATTTCCATCGCTAGCGTCCTGTCCGCACCATTGGTCCATATAGTCATTCATTTCAAACACCTTTACTCCGTATCTATTGAATATTTCAATTTTAACAATGTCTTCTTGATCTTCTAGGTGGTCTAACTCCAAACAATCGTTCATGCCGTCACCGTTTGGTGAAAGCCCTTGTGGCATGTCTAAGCAATTTGAATTCATATAATTCGCAACTTCAATAGTTGTTGCCGACTCACACATGGATATTAGGTCTGTTACAACCACGGTCACCATAACGCTAGTTTGATCTGCTGTATGCATATAATATTCATCTGATCCCGACTGAACTTGATCACCATCAATAAACCATGTATATGATAGGTCATTTCCTATAAGATCTGGGTTTAAAACAGTAACACTCAATTCAACATCTTCATTCATACACTTTATAAAGCTTGTGCCATCTTCTAATTCAGGAACTACACTTTCTATCACAGTAATCACGATCTCTCCATAACAGCCTTCTTCATTAATAGCGGTGACTAGATATTCTCCAAATTGTCCTTCAGGAACTAAATAGGTGTTTTCAGTACTTGATTGTAATTCTGTTCCGTTTAAAGTCCAATTAAAAGTGAATATTTCGTCATCTTCTGCATCAACAGTAACTTCCAAAAGACTTTCACCTTCAGGACACAGATAAACAGTTTCGCTGGTTGCAAAAACTTCAAAAAGCGGCGCTTCGTTTACCGTAATTAACGTCTCTCCAAAACAGCCTTCTTCATTAATAGCGGTGACTAGATATTCTCCGAATTGTCCCACAGGAACTAAATAGGTGTTTTCAGGGCCTGACTGTAAATCCACTCCGTCATAAGTCCAATAGAAAGTTGTCGTGTCCGCTATATCTGCATCAACAGTGACTTCCAAAAGACTTTCACCTTCAGGACATTGGAAAATGATTTCGTTAGTTGCAATAGGCTCTGGATTCGGAGTGACTTCAACAACTACTGTATCTGTTACTATAGTAGAGCCACCAGTACACAAATTGTAGGTAATGGCCGCTGTATAAATTGTTGTTTCCGTTGGAGATACTGAAACAGTGTCGTCATTTCCTATAAACGTACCGCCTTCATACCATTCAAATACATAATCATCAGTTCCTAGAGAAGGGGTAAACCTCCAAAACTCATCTGTTGCTTCCCATAACCCTGTGTTTCTATCAGGGGGAGTGAATGCAAGGGTATCGTCAATATTTTGAACGCCCACTACTGCTAGACCCCCATTCCAAGTTTCACAAACAGGTTTGTTATAAATGTTTATATCAATCGTATTTGAAGATTCATAAAGAATAATTTGCGAGCTGGAGTTTATATCATCACAAGAAAAATGACATACTTCAGAAAAATTAACCACAAATAGCCTGGACGGTGCAGATCCCAACACCATATAGTTGATAGAGCCACATTCATAGGGGTCAATATCGTGGGCAGCACCAAAAATATTAGCTTGTGTTAAATTTGTATTAGATGCGTTAGGTAAAGTATCACCTTCGTTATATGACCAGCCATTGTAGCCTTCGGAATTTTCTAACTCAAAAGAAAGCACCCCATTTGAACCGACTAAGAGTTGGCTGTAGGTGTCTCCGAAGAAACAGAATTCAAACCCTATATCAATAACTCCTGACCAGGTGTCATCGGTCTCTACACTTGTGGGTGTGCCGCCTTCCAGTGGAGGTGTAGGGCAACCCTGTTGAACTGTTACGTCATAAGAATTGCTATCTTGTCCTAAAGGATGGTAAACCGCTGTTAAATTTGTACTTGTGCCTTCACAAAATGCTACATCCTCTCCAGCATATATAATAGAACAGTCGTTTGGCGAAGGAGCACATATTAATGTTAATTCTCCACTGTTAACTGAACAACTTTCATCATCAGCATTTGTAACAGTAATCACAACATTGCTGTTTGCATCATACGGACCAAAGTTGAAAACACCAATCGATTGAGAGGTTTGAGTTGATGAACCATCAGTCATATTGATATTAATAGCATCCCCAAGATCTGTAAGTTCTACATCGACATAGAATTGTTGGTTGGGTTCGCAAGCGCCCACCACTTCAAAAGTGGCAGATTGAGTTACACAGGTTTTACAGGCCACTGTAAAATCCCAAGGGGTGTAAAAGGTAGAAGACTCACAACTTCCAAATCCGTCGGAATCCAACTCTATATATACAGATGTCGAAGTCGATACAATGACCAGTCCAGCTAAATCATTTAGTCCTGATGCGTTATTGTTAAACAAAACAGCTCCAGTATTATCAACTCCATCATATACAGTAATATTATCAAATGTTTCAATAGTCCCAGAGTTAAAAGTAATTTCTAAAGGAAAACCACTGTCAGAGTTAAACAGCCAAGTCGTTGTTTCATTGTCTGTATAACAGTAGTTTATATTTATATTTTCACTGCCACATTCTAAAGTAAATTCCGATTGAATCGCGGTTGTAAATGTTAGAGGTCCAGACCAAGTACTCGTTTCTGAATTGTCACAGTTGCTAATCACATATACATCATAAGTCGTTTCATAATCCAACCCTGTGAATTGAACTGAAGTTTCTGTAGTCACTGTGTCAGCTTCAGTCGGTGCTTCTGATCCTGTTGGCAACAGCACATATTCCCAAGAAATATTTCCATCATTACCCGTCCAGCTAAAATCAGCAGTAGTTCCAGTAATGTTATCAGCCGTTAGTCCTGATGGCGGTACACATGCAGGAGGCTCAGTTATGTTAACAATCATATCAACAGTTACTCCGTATGATCCACTGTAACATGGATTAGGGGTTGCTTGGCCAGAATCGGCAGTTCCTATTCGCATATAATAATTGCCCAAAGCAATATCGGCAGGAACTAAAAAGGAGGCATCAAAGGTTGTTGGGTTTGCATTTGTTGATTCTCCCTGAAAAACTAATTCACTATCGTTGTCAAATACTAAATCATTATTGAAATCAATCCAAACATTTGTAAAATAGGAATAACCTGTTTCAAAAGTGATTTGCAAATTGGCAGTAACCGCTTGGCTAATGTCTACAATAGGGTCTGTAAAATCTTCGTAAGTAACATCTCCTGCTGAGACAAAATTTGTAGATTCTAATAAGAGATTTGTGATTCCTTGCCCATCATTTGAAAGAGGGATATCGTTGCAATAGCCTGTATAAAACTCAAAAGGCCCCGCCCAAGTACTATAACCATTTGCATCACAATTTGCTCTTACATAAAACTCGTAAGTTGTATTTTCAATTAAGCCTGTGGCCTCATAGCTAACATCAGAGACTAGTGTCCCAGCTGCAGTCGGAGCTCCGCTCTCAGCTGTTTGCACAACAATTTCATAAGAACTCGCGCCATCAATTCCAGTCCATGACAGCGTAGCGTCATTAAATGAAGATGCAGTTGCTGTTAAATCGCTTGGAGCAACACAGGTTGGTATGGTCTCC
>TARA_Y100000385_G_scaffold85062_1_pt1 | contig 12903 bp, 7 predicted proteins | sample TARA_Y100000385 | Tara Oceans TARA_Y100000385 (sample SAMEA2620980) | marine metagenome | biome: marine biome (ENVO:00000447); feature: surface water layer (ENVO:00002042); material: "saline water (ENVO:00002010), including plankton (ENVO:xxxxxxxx)" | depth 5 m
AACCTGAAGAAACCCTCCGTTTGGTCTTCCGTCATCTTCAATCCATCTCACATCGTGAACTGCATCAGGAACAATCTGAGATCCACTAGTGTTGTAGTTGGAGGGGTTGCCCCAACGATAAAGAATATCGCCTCCCATCCCAGAGTTACCCCCAGAATGACTTGCTGCCTCAGCCGAAGAGGTACTGTGATCAATGATGTAAAACTCGCTTGCAAATCTTGAAGTAAATGCAATTTGATCAAGGACTGCATTGTAATCAACTCCATTTACATGAAACCAATCACCACCACCACCACCAGGTCCACCACCTTGACTCTGAATCATGTTGATGTCAATAAGTTGAGGGTTGTCTGCAATATTTCCATAGCTAGGTTTGTTAGGGTCTACATCTTGAATTAAATGATCCCAAATGTGCCATTCCCAAACGATGCTTGCTGAACCATTTCCGTCAGGTTGAAGCTCAACAAAGTGTGTAGGCCATTTATCAGAATTTGTACTATAACCTGCAGCTGTTACTTGATTTGCGGTTTTTACTTCCCATGCTGTTAATAAAACGTTATCACCTATAAGACAGATGTCGTGATGTTGGCAATGATTTGAATTTGAATAGACATATTCCCAAACAACGTTTCCGCTAGGGTCTATTTCTTGAACCATGCCACCAATAGCTGCCCCATTTAATTGATTTCCATTGTATTTTCCACCCCTTACAATGTTTCCATTTTCTTTTAAAAGAACGGCATAATTACAAGCTACATTGCAATTCCATGTGTGGGCAATATTTCCATCTTTGTCGATTAGATAAGTGTTGTTATTGTTTTGCTTATTATACAAGGCGTAGCCATCAAAATTTTGAGCTTGGCAAAACGTTGAAAAAGAAAAAGCAATTAAAAAAGTAGATTTCAAAAAGTTCATGTAAATTCTGTTTTAAATTTGTGTTAAGTTACTATTATTAGGTATAACTTTTGACGCTTAATTTCAATTTAACTTGTTATCTAATTAAGTTTCAGTTCTTATTTTATTTGTTTTCTGTAATAAATAAACACAGAGAAACAAAGTCATCTACAGAAAGCTGTTCCGCTCTTTTTTGTTGAAATGGGAATTCTCTTTCAGGTTTATTATAGATGCTTTTTAAAGCATTTCTAAGCGTTTTCCGTCTTTGATTAAATGCTGTTTTAACTATGAATTTAAATTCGTGTTCATCACAGGGAAGTTCTTTTTCTTTGTTTCGAATGCATTTTATTACAGCAGATTTCACTTTAGGTGGTGGGGTAAAAGCTGTTTCGTCAATCGTAAAGCAATACTCAACATCATAATAAGCCTGCATTAAAACACTTAATATTCCATATGTTTTTGATCCTGGTCCAGCACAAATTCTTTCGGCTACTTCTTTTTGAAACATACCAATAACTTGATTTACTTGGTCTTTATAATCGAGACATTTAAATAAAATCTGAGACGAAATGTTATAAGGGAAGTTTCCGATTATACCAAACATTTTATTTGCAAAAAAATGGTCTAACTCCAATTTTAAAAAATCACCATGAATAATATGGTCTTGACTTAAGTTTATATTTTCATAAAGGTAGTTTACCGATTCGAGATCATATTCAATACAAAAAAGGTCGATTTTTTCAGATTTGATTAGATGCTTTGTTAATGCCCCCATTCCAGGTCCAATTTCAAGTAAAATGTTAGATTCACTATTTTCAGAATAAAGAAGTGCAATTTTCTTACAGATGCTTTCATCTTTTAGAAAATGCTGTCCTAAATGTTTTTTTGGTCTAACGAGTCCCATCAAATTTTTCTATTACTTCAAGAAATGTTCGAAATGCAGCAAATTTTCCTGCAAAAAGCTTATTGTGGTCATTTTGGAGAGCAGGTGAGAATTTTTTTTGATAAAGGTCCATTTTCTCTTTTGACTCGCAAGTATACATTATGGCATAAGTTTTACCCCCTTCTTCTTCTGCTTTAATTCTGGAAATAGTGCATTCTATAAAACATTTTGTTTTGAGAACATCAGGAATGTGAGTTTCTCTCATCCAATTTAGCCACTTTTTTTCTGAATTTTCGTCAATACTTATTGTAACGTTGTAAAGAATCATTTTCTTTTATTTAATGTAACGATAATCATGTCCGCTTTTAATATTTTGTAAAACAGAATATATTAATCTGATACAGTTTTCAACATCATCTTTATGAGCCATTTCAACTGTTGTGTGCATGTATCTTAAAGGTAAAGAAATGAGCGCACTCGTTACCCCTTCATTTGAATAGGCAAAAGCATCAGTATCTGTACCTGTAGATCTTGAAACTACGGCACGTTGAAAAGGAATCTTTTCGCTATTAGCAGTATCCATAATTTGTTTTAAAAAGTTGTTTTGTACTGCAGGACCATAAGTAAGAACAGGTCCAAGTCCAGATTTCAAATCACCATTTTCAATTTTATCAATAAGGGGAGTGTTTGTATCATGGCAAACATCTGTGACAAGAGCTAGGTCTGGTTTAATTTTATGGGCAATCATTTGCGCGCCTCTTAATCCAATTTCTTCTTGAACCGAATTCACGATGTAAAGTGAGAAGGGAAGCTTAACTTTATGTTCTTTCAAAAGCCTTGTTACTTCGGCAATCATAAAACCTCCTATTCTGTTGTCTAGCGCTCTTCCAACATATTTGTTTTTATTTAAGGTGATAAACTCATCTTCAAATGTAACGACACAGCCTACATGTACGCCTAGTTTTTCAACTTCTTCTTTTGAAGTACACCCACAATCTAAAAAGATGTTTTTTAAACTTGGAGTCTCTTCTTTCTTGTGTCTAGTATGAATTGCTGGCCAACCAAAAACAGCTTTAACAATGCCTTTTTCTGTATAAATATTGACTCTTTTTGAAGGAGCAATCATGTGGTCTGAACCTCCATTCCTTTGTAAATAAATGAATCCATCTTTTGTAATGTAATGAACAAACCATGAGATTTCATCCGCATGAGCTTCTATGACAACTTTGTAATCTTTTCCTGGGTTAATAATCCCTGCAACAGATCCATAATTGTCTGTTATGTAATCATCAACATAGGGTTTGATATATTCAAGCCAAAGTTTTTGGCCTTCTGATTCAAATCCAGTAGGACTTGGGTTGTTTAAATATTTTGTTAAAAATTTCTCTGATTTACTGTTTATTATTTTTTTCATTTTAATTATTTCATTAATGTCACATTACCTTTAATTATTGAATTTAGACCTCCGATACATGTTACATCGAGGTAAAAATCATATACATCCGGATCTAGTTTTTTTCCTCTGAATGTCCCATCCCATCCAATAGAGGGGTCATTTGATTCAAATACCATTTCACCCCACCTGTCAAATACTCTAAAAATCATTTTTTCAATCCATATCCCTCTAACATATAAAACATCATTATTGTTGTCTCCATTAGGTGAAAAACCATTAGGAATAAATACATATGGATCGTCACAAATAATTTCGTAAACTTTTACTTCAACAGTGTCAGATCTAGTACAAATGTTATCAGAAACACTTAAGGTGAAAATAGTTGACTGCTCCATGTATGCATTGGTTTGTTGCATTGATGGATCACTTAATGGGTCAGTGGGCGTCCAATTATAAATTGGAAGTCCGCTAGGTTGTCCAAATAAAACAACTGAGGTGCCAGGAGCTACTAATGTTTGACTTGCTGAAGCGATAACTGAAAGTGAGTCTATAAAAGACACTGTTAAAAACAATGAGTCTTCTGCCACGCAACCATTTGGAGAAGTTGCGGTAACGTAAATGTATTGAGAAACCATTGGCTGAACAATGATTTGGCTAGACGTGCTTTGAATGGGGATGATGCTGTCTGGTTCCCAAACGTATGAGAAATTAATTTGTGGATTTGAGTTGAGGGCTGCTGCCGCTATTAAAATTCCAGCACAAACAGAATCTTCGGCTATCATATCTAAAGAGGCACCCAATATTTCAATTACAACGCTGTCGTATTTTGAGCAGTAGGCATTGCTTGCTTGAAAATAATATGTGCCAGGAAGTGGTCCGTATAGAATAAGATCCGGAATGCTTGTTGTTGTATTTAATGTGTCTGAAAACAATGGATTTGAAGACCAAATAAACGAGTTGGCACTTCCACTTATTAAAGGATTAAAAATTAAAGAGTCTGCAGTGCAGATACTTACTGTATCAATTAAGTCTATATGAATAGAGTCCTCTACCGTTATGGTTAATATGGCTGTATCGGTTAACAAACAAATGCTATCGGTTACATAAAGATATATTTGAAAAACACCTGTGTCACTATACGTTACAACAGGGTTGAAGATAATTGAGCTGGTGTCTCCATTTCCAAAGTCCCATAAATAAGTGCTAGAGGAATCAGATCCATTGCTAAACGTGACCGTAAAATCTCGACACCCTTGAGTTTGATCAACGCTAAAATCTGCAAGCGGAATAACATCTAGGTCAAATTTAAAAACCAAGTTATTGCAATTGCTGCTTAAGTTTTGGGAGGACCAGGCTCCAGTAGTTGTTGGGAAGTCAGAAAAACCACCACAACCACCACAAACAGATTGATATACAATTCCGTTCTTGTCAAAACGACTTGTGCCTCCATCAACATGTTCTTGAGCAGAAGCACCGCCAAGATAACTTCCGTATAAAAGGCTCATCAGTTCTCTTTCCAATACAATTAAATAAAAGTCAAAACCATTTGGAGGGTTTGCTTGAAAAGCAGAGTTTTGTGTTACGGGCATTCCTGAAAGTGGTGTTCCTTGGAGAATGTTTGCTCCCCAACCTGAAACATAAACATTTCCACAAACATCAACTAAAAATGCCGAAGGAGATATGTGTATGTCTGGACTTCCGTTTCCAAACCTTGTTGAAGCTAAATTTGCATCAAGAGATGGGTTTAGTTTTATAATAAAGTTACTGCTATTACCATTTGAGTATACACCAGGTGTAATTGGAAATAAACCTCCTTGAGATTGACCCAAAAGAAATACATTGTCATTTCTGTCTATTTCAACAAAAAAGGCCTGATCATAATCTGTTTGTCCAATGTAACTCCCATTTATAATTGAAGATCCGTCCGGCAAAAGTTTTACTACAAATCCATCACACTCTCCACCTTGATAATTAGGGAATAAACCTGTGTTAACTCCACTTAGGTTGTCAGAAGAAGTCCCACCGGCAAAGACAATGTTATTTGAAGAATCAATTTTTACAGAATAGCATGCGTCCTCGTTATTTCCACCATAAAATGAAGAGAAAATCATAGATGAGAAGTCATTATTTAATTTAAATACAACGCCATCTTGTCCATATGCTTTTGTGTTTTGAAATGCATTTTGAACAGGGAAATTATTGGATCGGCTACATGATGCCACTAAAATATTGTCAGCAGAATCAAGCATTATTTCACCCCTAAACTGATCACCATAATTGGTGACCAAAGAATCATATGCTGTTGCTGTATTAAATAAGACGCCAGCTCTTGTGTTGACCCCATCATTATCAGAACCACCCACATAGGTTGATCCAATAAGGGTATCGCCATTTGCGCCCAATTTTGAAATAAAAATGTCGCTTCCTTGGTTGGTGAAATAAACACCATTAAATAAAAAGTCCATACCACTTGTGCCACCTGCATGAGTGTTTTGAAACGCACCAATTGTAGTAGGGAAGTCAGTACTTGAAGTTGCGCCAAAAATATAAACATTGTCATTGTCATCACAAATCAAACTATGAGCGGTTTCAGTTCCTTGAAGATTGTCTCCTCCCCCTAAAAATGTACCCCAAATCATATTGGCCCCATCAGAACTGTATTTTGACACAAAAACATCTGTAATTCCATAATTTCCGCTAATTGCATTAAAGTTGGACAAAGTATCAAAAGCATTTGTGTCTGGATAGGGGTAATTGTTTCCATAAACGACTCCTCCAGAGTATGCAGAGCCATCATGACCATAAGTGGCGGTCATACCAAAATTGTCAGAAAAAGCACCACAATAGGTTGCAAAAATTAGAGATGGGTCTATTACTAAAGGAATGCTTTCATCATATGAACCAAGCTTGAAGGAGACCTCATTCTCATTTAATTTAAAGGAGGATTTTATTTCTGTTTGTTCACCATCAATAATCTGATAAACATAGGGCTTTTCTTCTATTACATTTCCGATTTCTGTTTTAATAATTAGATTGCCCTTCTTGTCAATTTTAATTGATTTTTGCCCTGCATAACTTAATAATATTTCATTTGGATCTGAATCTGGGGAAAGAATAAATTCATATTTTACTCCAGTCTCATTTGAAATAAATCGCAAATCAATTCCATCATAAAAATCAATCAAAGTTACTTCGGAGTATCCATGAACGTTAGATGCCCATTTTTCTGATTTATCGCCAATAAAATAGTTGTAATATGATTTTGTTTTTTTATTTTTTTCAATTTCACTTATTGGGTTGCAATTTTTAAAATTTAGATGAATCAGCTTTTCTTTGATCGTTGTAGAGTTTTGTTGTGATTTAGTAAAGTGATTTTCTCTAAGAGATGAAAAGTCTTGAAGGTGGTATATTAATTTATTTGATTGCATCCATAGGTTTCCACCACTCATTTTTGATTTAAACAAAACGTCGTTAGGCCATTGACCTTTATTTTCAAGAAAAACAGATTGGGTGCTGTTGTGGTGAGTATGAATATCTTCCTGAGAGTTAGTGATATACGGATTAAGCCCGATAAAAATAAGAATTAATAAGAAGAGTTTCATTTTAACTTTTAGCCAAGTTAAGGAATAATTAAAAAATTAAGAAACGAAAGTAATAGTATTCAGCTTAAATAATATAATTAATTTAGCTTTTATATGAATAATCAAAATAAAATCACATCACTTTTCGGTATAAAATACCCAATTATTCAGGCTGGTATGATTTGGTGTTCCGGTTGGAGGTTGGCATCCTCTGTATCAAATTCTGGTGGTTTGGGGATTATTGGTTCGGGGTCAATGTATCCAGATGTTCTAGAGGAACATGTTGTCAAATGTAAGCAAGCAACTAAACAACCATTTGCTGTTAATCTTCCCATGTTATATCCAGATATTGATAAGCATATCGAAACAATTATTAAGCATAAGGTGCCTATAGTTTTTACATCGGCAGGCAATCCAAAAACATGGACAAATCATCTAAAATCTCATGGAATAAAAGTTGTTCACGTTGTATCAAGTTTGAAATTCGCATTAAAATCAGAGGCTGCGGGTGTTGATGCAGTTGTTGCAGAGGGCTTTGAAGCAGGAGGACATAATGGGAGAGATGAAACGACAAGTCTTTGTTTGATTCCACAAGTTGCCAAACAAATCAAAATCCCATTAATTGCTGCAGGTGGGATAGCAACAGGAAGAGCTATGTTGGCAGCGCTTAATTTAGGCGCCGATGGCGTGCAAATTGGTAGTAGATTTGTCGCTTCTGTTGAATCAAGTGCTCATGAGGCATTTAAAAATGAAGTTGTTGCTTCTAATGAGGGAGATACAATTTTAACACTTAAAGAGTTGACTCCGGTTCGTTTGATTAAAAATGAATTTTATCATTCACTCGAAGAGGCTTATAAAAATGGAGCTGATCCCTCTGAATTAAAAACTTTATTAGGGAGAGGACGAGCAAAAAAGGGAATGTTTGAAGGAAATATAAAAGAAGGAGAATTAGAAATAGGCCAGATTTCCGGACTGATAAATGAAATAAAACCAGCAGCTCAAATTGTTGATGAGATTATTTCTGAATACACCTTAGCCCTTCAGGAACAAAGTGGTTTGAAATTTAACTTTACATGATTTCATTTAAACGATTTGTTTTAGATAATGGCCTGACCGTTATCTTTCATCATGATCCAACAACACCTATGGCGGTTGTTAATACCTTATACGATGTTGGTGCAAGAGATGAGGACCCAAAGAAAACAGGTTTTGCTCATTTATTTGAACATTTAATGTTTGGAGGATCTGTAAATATCCCTGACTTTGATAAACCACTTCAAATGGCAGGTGGAGAGAGCAATGCTTTTACTAGTAATGACATAACAAATTATTATGATACTATTCCTTCTTATAATTTAGATACAGCTTTGTGGCTTGAAAGTGACCGAATGCTTTCTTTGGCTTTTACAGACAAAAGTCTTGATGTTCAGCGCCAAGTAGTAATAGAAGAGTTCAAGCAGCGGTATTTAAATCAGCCTTATGGTGATGTTTGGCTTAATTTAAGGCCAATCGCTTACAAAGAACATCCTTATAAATGGGCAACAATTGGAAAAGAAATTAAACATATTGAAGATGCGTCAATGGATGATGTTAAAAGTTTTTTTGCAAAACATTATAGTCCTCAAAATGCAATTTTATGTATAGCTGGAAATTTTAATTATAATGAGGTATATGATAAGGTAAATCATTGGTATGGGGGTATAGATCAAGGCGTTAAGTACAAAAGAGATCGAATTATTGAACCAATCCAAAACGATTACAGAGAAAAAACAATAAAAAGAGCTGTACCTGCTAATGCATTTTATTATGTGTTTAAAATGTCTAAGAGAGATTGTTTTGAGTTCTATATTGGGGACTTAATTTCAGATGTATTGGGAGCATCAAACTCTTCGGTTTTACAGGCCAAATTAAAAAAAGAAAAAAGACTTGTCACTCAAATATCAGCTTATATAACTGGTTCTATTGATCAAGGCTTACTAGTTATTTCTGGTAATCTTTCTGAGGGTGTTCGTTTTGAACAATTAGACGATGCATTGTGGAGTGAGATTGCGAATTTTTCAGAAAATTTAATTGAAAAAGAGACACTGGATAGATTAAAAATTAAGAATCAAACAGCTAGAGAATTTCAAGAACAAGGGCTTTTAAACAGGGCTATGAACTTGAGTTATTTTGAATTGCTTGGTGATGCTCAAAAAATAAATGAAGAGAAAAATCTTTATGATAAAATAGATGAGCGTAATATTCAAGTTGAGGCAAGGAAAATTTTAGTCAAATCAAACTGTTCATTATTGAAAGTTAAAACACTTGATTATGATTGATAGAAAAACAGCTCCAGAATTAAATAAGTTTAGGGAAGTGCCTTTTTTAAAGCCTAAGGTTTTTAAATTAAATGATGACTCTAATTTATATTGGATGGAATCTGTTCCGAATAGTACAGCTAGGATTGAGCTTTACTTTGATGCAGGTTCAATAAGAGGTAAGTCTTCATTGGCTTCTTTTACAAGTGGCTTGCTTTTTTCTGGGACAAAAAATAGGACATCTATAGAAATTCAAAAAAAATTGGACTCTTATGGTGCTTATAAAGATGTGTCTCTAAGCTCAGAAGAGTGCGTGGTGACTATTTATGCATTAAACTCAATGATTATTAGTGCCTTTTTAGAGGTTTGTAAGTCCATCGAAGAAACTGTTTTTCCTGCTAGTGAGCTAGAAGAACTAAGATCTCAAAAAAAACAAAACTTAAGCATTAGTCTTGAAAAAGTAGGGGTTTTAACTAAAAGAAAATTTCATCAAGAGATTTTTTCAGGAACTAATTATTCCAATGTAAGCACTCAATCAGATATTGAAAACATTTCGAGAGATGAGGTTCTTGAGTTTCATAAAAATCATGTCCTAAATGGCTTGAAAATGGTGACCGTTGTAGGTGAAATAGATGAATCCGAAATAGATCAAATAATTAATAAAACAAAAGCTTGGTCTATTCAAAAAGCGCCATCTTTCATTAAAGATTTCAAAAGCAATTCTGGGCTATTTAATATTGATAAAGAGGCTGCGCTTCAATCGGCTATTAGAGTGGGTAAAATCATGTTTAATAAATCACATCCCGATTTTGTGGACTTTTTTATTTTAAATACTGTTTTGGGAGATTATTTTGGTAGTCGGTTAATGATGAATTTAAGAGAGGAAAAGGGATTCACGTATGGTGTTGGCTCTTTTGTTTCAGAATTGCATGCTTCTGGAATTTTTATTGTTGGAACAGAAGTGGGTAAAGAGCATAAACAAGCAGCTGTTGATGAAATTAGAGCAGAAATAATCAAGATTAGTGAGGAGCTGATTCCAGAAGAAGAATTGCTTTTGGTTAAGAATTATTTGTTAGGACAATTGTTAAAAAGTGCAGACGGCCCATATGCAATGACAGATCTTTATATTGGCTTGTTAAAGAAAGGTTTGGGTTTTGAGTTTTACAATTCATTTATTGAAAGAATTTACACAATCAACTCAAATGACCTCTTAAAAAGTGCTCAGAAGCACTTGAAATGGAATGAAATGACTGTTATTACAGCCGGATAGCAACTTTATTTCTTTAGAATCGTTAAAATACTACGTATTATAATACGTTATATAATTATGCCAAAGTTTTTATCAATAATATTTTTGATTTGCTTTTCATTTAGCTCAATGGCTTCTCATGTTATGGGGGGCGATTTAACATGGAGTTGTGATGGTTCTGGGAATTATGTTTTTGAATTGGTTTTCTATAGAGACTGTAATGGAGCAGAGGTAAATATTATTGCTGAACAATTAAGAGTTTGGAATCATCCGACACTTACAACCATTCAGATGCCTTTTGTTTCTAGAGAAGACATTTCGCCAAGTTGTTCGCCTGTTGCTGGTTCACCCCCTATGTTGTTATGTGGTACAGGAAGTGCTGGAGGAAATGGAATTGGTGCCATTGAAAAAGTAATTTACAGAAGTGCTTCTATTTCTATATCGGGAACACCTCCTTCTCAAGGTTGGGTTTTTACTTATGAAAATTTTTCTAGAAGTCAATCTTTGTCAAATATTACCAATCCAGCATCTTATGGAATGACTCTTGCCGCCAAAATGTATGCAATCCCAGGTGGTGGATCTGGTTGTGTAGATTCTTCACCAACCTTTCTTCAAGAACCCAGCTTTGTTAGTTGTAATGGTGAGCCATATGCATACAATATGAATGCAGTAGATCCAGATTTAGATTCTTTGTATATAGATTTTGATACCCCTTATGATCATTTTCCTGCACAAACAATTTATGATCCGCCCAATTCACCTGAGCCTGTTCCTTTTGAGTCTGGCTTTTCTTACAGTTCGCCAACTCCAGACGCATCTCTGAGCCCACTTAGTATTCCTGCTCAGATAAATAATGCAAATGGAGAATTAACTTTTTTGAGTACATTGTCAGGAAACTTTAATGTTAAAGTTTTGGTTAAGTCTTTTAGGCAAGGTGTTTTGATTGCTGAGGTTGAACGTGAAATGCAATTGGTTGTTTTACCTTGTTCCGGAAACAATCAGCCTCCAGTAATAGCCGCTCCATTTTTTGGAAATTCTTTTGATACCATAATTGAGGCAGGTGCTATGGTTGACTTTACATTAACAGCAAATGATTTTGACTTGCTTCAAGATGGTTCCTCTCAAACTCTTTTTTTAACTGCCTCAGGGCCTATGTTTGGTGCTGGTTTTGTTTCATCAACAGGTTGTAACATTACTCCATGTGCTACTTTAAACACAAATATTCCTGTTTCGGGTCAGCAAACAGTTGGGGTTGATTTTTCTTGGCAAACAACTTGTAATCATTTGGTAAATCAATATGGGGTAGTGGCTGATATGATTCCCTACACTTTTGTTTTTAAGGTTCAGGATGATTATTGTCAGGTCCCAAAAGTCTCCTATGCTACTGTAACGATTAATGTATTAAATCCGGGTGTAATTCCGGCAACCAAAATAACATGTATTCAAACAGATGCATCAGATCTAATCACAATCAATTGGGATGAGGTGTCAGATCCTTTTGGAACATTTGCTGGTTACGAACTTTATAGTATTACAGGCGGGTTACTTGCGACTTTTCCATCTATTACGACAACACAATATTCTTTTAACCCAGGAGGGTCTGAAGATTTTTATGTTTCTGTAAGATCTGGCTGTAATGGTTTGGTGGCCAAAAACACAGATACCATTTCAAATATTTGGCTAAATCTTTCAAACCCAACAAATGGAACAGCAATACTTCAGTGGAACAAACCCAAGCCATCCCCCCTTGTAACTTATAACGACGATTACTTAATATATCGAGAAAATATTCCTGGGGTTTGGACACTAATTGATAGTGTCCCTTATTCTATTCCTTATTATAAAGATACGATTGATGTTTGTGATGCTTTTTTAAGTTATAAAATTGAATTGCCAAACGGTTCTTGTGTTTTTTCCTCTAATCAATTGGGAGATAATTTTGAAGATATGTTGACGCCATCCATTCCAAATATTTTATCAGTCGGATTTGATTCAACAAGTAATGACTTGTTGTTGGTTTGGAATCAAAACAGCCAATCAGACACATATGGATATGTTATTTATACTTACGATGCAAGTGGCTTTTTAAGTGAATTGGATACTGTTTGGGGAATAATGGATACCACTTTTTCGTATCCAATTTTAACTAATGGAGGCCCTTATTTCTATTCCGTTGCTGCATTTGATTCATGTTATACTGCTGCAACGCCAGTTACCTTTCAAACTTCTGCCAAGGCAGATATTAATGGGACAATAAATTTAAGTTCTAATGTAAAAATGTGCGAACAAGAGACAGAGCTAAATTGGACGGCTTATTTTGGTCAAAGTATCATTGAATATCAAATATGGACATTAAATAATGGTGTTTGGAATCCCGTAGCTACTACTCCTGATACTTTTGCAACAATCTCATCTCTTTCAGGAGAATCATATAAAGTGTTGGTTCAGGCAATTTTAACAAATGGTCACACAGCCTTTTCAAACCCAATAAATTATATTGTGCCTCTTCCTCAACAGCCTTCATATCATTATTTTAAACTAGCAACTGTTAAGAATGAGAAAATAGAGTTGCATGATTATATAGATCAATCTGTTGGGATATC
>TARA_Y100000385_G_scaffold291943_1_pt1 | contig 12869 bp, 15 predicted proteins | sample TARA_Y100000385 | Tara Oceans TARA_Y100000385 (sample SAMEA2620980) | marine metagenome | biome: marine biome (ENVO:00000447); feature: surface water layer (ENVO:00002042); material: "saline water (ENVO:00002010), including plankton (ENVO:xxxxxxxx)" | depth 5 m
AATTTCTGCAGAACCTGTTTTAGAAGGTATAATTGATGTTTCTAGAGAAGTTAATACTTTAGTAAAAAAAAATTTTAAAAAATTATTATTATGTTGTAAATAGTAAGTTTAAATTATTTGATTATCAATATTTAATAAATGTACTATTTCTTGTATTTTTTCATAAATTACTTTACTATTATTAGGTTTTTTAATAATAATAAATATAGTATAATATTCTGGTTCATTCGGGCGTTCGTTTCTAATATATAATGTGAATAATCCATTAATATCCAAATTATATAGTTCAATATCTACAATATTATTATAATTAAAAATAGATACTAAACTATCATCATAGTTTAATTTTTTCTGAACATATCCAATACAATAATTATCAAATATTTGTTCATTATAAGTTAAATAAGAATAATGATTTTTATTCAAATAAATATCAATTTCAGTAACTGAATTTTCATTATAATAAATTTTTAATTTATTATATTTACTACTATCTAAATTGAAGTTATTAGATAAATTATTTAGAAATAATTCTATAGTTTTTTTATTAAACTTTAGATTAAATACTCCATTACATATTGGTACACCTAATCTAAAAATAATTTGATTATTTTTATTTACCATAGATATGTTTTTATTTAAATAACTTTCCATAAATTTTATTTATAAAATAACTTTAATTAATTTATTATCAAATTTTTGTTAATTTATTTAAAGATCTTAATAATATATTTATTTTACTATTTCTATAAAATCTGGATTATTTTATATAAATAGCCGAATAATCATAAATTTTGAATTAATAATTTTTCATTACCTTTTAAATATAGCATGTATCTTTTTTGGTATATCATTTTATCAATTGTTCTTCAGTATTAAATGTATACATATATATTATCCATGTCATTATAATTGTGTATGAGTAATTGTAGATGATTTTTTTGCAGTATAGTTTACAATTAATAGAAGAGAGTAATGGTGGTTAACCCAAATGTATTTTCACCACTATATGTAATATATAAAAATCCATCATCATTTTTATAACAATTATATAAATTATTTATACATGTAACAGTACTTGGTATTACACTACTATTTATAAATAAGTAGATAGCTGATTGTGAATTTAGTTTAATTCTTTTTCTTATTACAAATAATAATTGAGCAATAGTTAAATCACCTGGTACTAAATATTTCTTTTTATCTATATCTGATAAATGTTTACACCTATAATCTTTTTCGATGATTACAGGAATTCTATCTGGATATTTCGCTCTTATTCTATTAGATTCTTTATATCTTTCTTCAAATGAGTTATTATTTATAAAACTATATAGCATAATTATAATAATATTAATATTATAATTCTTAAATCAAATGAAAATAAATTTGATTTATATATGATATTTATTTAAAGAATAAGATTAAATAATTTAAATAATGGAAAATATTGTAACAGCTATTATATTAAGTAAAAAAAAAATATTTACAATTGATATACCAAAAACAACAGATATTAATAATTTAGAATTAGATACATTAACATATAAAATAAAAAAAGGTAAAGGAAATATAGAAAGACATTGTGATTGGCAAATTGAAAATAATAATGTAATAAGTTTATATGGTTGGAAAGATGGTAAGCCTGGTTCTGAAAATCCTCATGAAATACCTCCACCAGAAGATGTAGATTTATATTTTGGAGATATTTTAATTATAAAATCAGACTCTAATAAATTAGTAAATTTTAATAAAGATAACTACGAAGAATTCATAGAAACAGCATGTGGTGGTTTTGAAGATTTAGGTATAAATGATACTGATGATGAAAGCGATGATGATGATGAGAATGAATATGATAAGAATGATAGTTTTATTGCTACATCAGATGAAGATGAAGATGAAGATGACGATGAAGATGATTATGATGATGATGATGATGAGGATGAGGATGAGGATGAGGATGAGGAGGATGAGGATGAGGATGAGGATGATGATGAACTAGAATCAGACCAAGAAGATAAAATTTCAATATTAACAAATGATGAGGATAATACGAAAGAGGTAGAAAAAGAAATAAAAAAGATAAATTTATGATAAAGAATAAATATTGCACTCTTTAATAGTTTTTTCATATATTTTTTGATTCATACCTACATTATTAATATTTGAATAATAATTATCAATATTTCTGTTACCAATTCCATTAATAAATTTTATAGGTTTATTAAGAGTATAAACAATTGAGTTATTTTGATTTTTTTTTGATTGTTTATTAATATTAATTTTTTGTTTCCATATTTCTAAGTTAGCAACTTTTTCATTTGTAATAAATTTTTTCATAAATCCACCATGACTAATAACAAGTAAATTATATGTAGAATTTTGAGAATTAGAAATAATATCAGGTAAAATTTTAATAAAATCATCTAAATTTGAATTTTCTAAAAATAATTTTTTATTTTTAAAAATATAAGTATCAGAATAAATAATATTATTATTAAGATAATTTTTAAGTTCATTTATATTTCTACTTAATATATTATCAGATGTAGTACCAGTTTCTTGAATATATGGTATAATATGAATTTCATTTATATTTAGATATTTAGAAAATTCATCAGCAGTTTTAATAGATCTGATTAAAGAACTTGTTAATATTTTATTAAATTTTATATTTTTTTTTTTTAGTTGATTAGCAATACTAATAATTTGGTTTTTACCAAAATTTGTAATATTTGAATCTTTTGGATATTTATCTATATGAATATAATCATTTTTATAACTTTTATAATATAAATCATCATTATATTTTTTTAATGAATAAATAGATGCTACGTTACTACAACTTAGTCCATGGCGAACCCAATAAATATTGATATTGTTCATTTATATATTATAAGAAAATTTGATTTATTTAAAGAATATTATTCATTATATAAATAATGAATAATATTGAAGATGATAAATTAAATACAAGAGATAAGGTAGTAACAATGATGAAGGAATTACTAGAAAAAAATTATTTTCCAGATATATTAACAACAGCGACAAATATTGAAAAAGGTATTTATAATATGACAATTAGATATGCCGACTCTAAAGGAATGCTAAAAAGATGGGATAATAAGCATTTTTACAATATTTATATAGCAAAAGTAGCATCAGTTTATGCGAATTTAGATACAACATCGTATGTTGATAATAAAAGATTTTTAAATAGACTTAAAACAGGTGAATTTAAAGCTCATCAAATAGCAGGAATGGAACCATTACAGGTTTTTCCAGAAAATTGGAAATCAATATATGATGAGAAAGAAAAACGTGATAAAGTTTTATATGAAGTAAATAAAGGGCTTGCGACAGATATATTTACTTGTGGAAGATGTAAAAAAAATGAAACTACATATTATCAACTTCAAACAAGATCAGCAGATGAACCGATGACAACATTTGTAACTTGTTTAAATTGTGGTAAAAGATGGAAATGTTAATATAAGATTAGATAAATTTATTTAAAGAAATATTATTTTTTATATAGATAGATATGAGCTTAGTGTCTGAAATAGATTTTTGTGATCCAAAAATAAAAGGGAAATTACCAATAGTTGTTTATTCTTCAATATCAAAAAAACCAAATGGAGAATTAATATATTTGATTAATATAGAACCAATTAATAATGCTAAAGTAATGTATATAGAAGTATTTAGTAATAATAACTTTTATATTAAAGGAAAAATAAAAAGTTTTTACAATAATTTAAATATCTATTCATTCAGATGTAATAAAAATCAAAGATATTTTATAAAAATATCGACAGAAGAATTTGGAGATAATTCAGATTATGATGAAATAATAGTAAATAAAGTAAATGATCATAATAAAATAGATTTATTATTTTTTGGATTTTACCAATTTGAAAATAATATTTTAATAAATGAAGACACTATAATAAATAATAATGAAAATAAGAAAAAAAATAATATAGAATTAAATGTAATATCTAAAAATGAAAATTTAAAAACAGACGTTACATCATTTATGAATGGGTTTATATTAAAAAAAAATACTCCGGAAGATTTACAAGATGGTGAATAGTCAATTATAAATTAATTTATAACTAATTCTTCAATTCTCCAATCTTCATATTCTTTATTTGGTAAATATCTTCGAATAAATAATGGAATAACTCCTTGTTTAAGTTCTTCTTTAGCAATATCTAAAGTATCAGTAATATCATTAGAAACATTAATCATTGGATGAGATCCATTTGATAACATCTGTGATCGTATACCTAATATTTTAGCTTTTTCATATTTGGTTAAAAATGGTTTTGTAATTCTAATTTTACTATAATATTGTGAATAAGTTTCATTATGAGATAAAATTTTTAATTCATTTAATAAATTTTTTTTATTAGATATTATTCCATCATCATCATGACTAGATAATTCTGTATCTCTGTCGTCCTCAGTATCACCTTCATCTCCAGAAATTTGGCTATCAACTTCTTCTTCATATTCACTTTCACTCATTATATTATAATTATAAATATATATATTTAAATATATTTATAATCAAATTTATTATCAATTAAATATTATTTAACATAAGTATATTGATTAAATTATTCATTATTCCAACTAGTATTACAAGTAGAACATACATATAAATATTTTAAATTGATATAGTCATATTTCATAAATATAATTTCTCTTTCTATTTCTTTAGATGAATCTGATATTTCATATTCCAACATTTTAAAATTTGTTTTAAAATAATCTAAATTTTCAGTTTCCTTAAAAGTTATTACCAATAATTGATTATCATTAAAAATGTCATTAAACACATAATTTTTTTTGAAATCTTCTCCAAAATTAGATAAAATTTTTTCTATTTCTTCTTCAGTAAATTTTGAATTTTCTATTTTTGATAGATATATTGATTTTAAAGAATCATAATTGGAATAAGTATGTAAATTAGTTAAACATTTAGGATTGACACATAATATATTATTTATTCTTGGTAGAGTAGGATCATGTCTTGTATATTTATTAACAAATGCATTATCAGCAAGATAATCATTAGAATAGTTTTTTTTATAAACACATTTATTAATAGATGTATTATCTTTTGAATGATTTACTTCTAAACCACAATTTTTACAATAATTTGTTAAATTATAACCATTTTTTTCTAATTTAGTATACAACATAAAATTACAATTTTCACAAAAGTTCATTATTTCAGTATATATTAATATAATCATTATATATTTTTTAAATAAATCAAATTTATCAAATAAATTAATAATTATGATATTTTTATACTATTATAAATATTTGTATTTTCATTATTACAAATTAATATATATTTATTAGAATTCTTATCACAATAAATTTTTTTTTTTTTTAAAGAATATTCTGTAATATCTAAATTAATAGCATTATTATTTTTTATTATTAAATTTCTATATAAAGAAAAATCTTTTGGATAAAATTTATTTAAAGTATCTATATTAATATTAAATTTTTTAGAAACATTTTTAAGTAAGATTGAAATATTGTATTGATATTGAATAAAAAAAAAATTAGTTTCCATATAAATATATTTTAAATTATTATTCTTTAATATTTTTATATCTATTTATTATTTTTTTGTTTAATTACCCATTTTTTTCTTTTATTGACATCTTCTATTATTTTCCAAATATTTCCATCATTTTCTGAAGTTTTTGTATATCCTACATCATAATTTTTAGCTGAATCATTTGGACATTTTTTTTTTTTTTTAGAGTTATTATTAATACAGGATGTAGAAGATTTATTGTCTACAATATCTAAATTATCAGAAATAGGTGATAAATTATTAGAAATAGGTGCTAAATTATTAGAAATAGGTGATAAATTATTAGAAATAGGTGATAAATTATCAGAATTAAGTGATAAATTATCAGAAATAGATATTTTATCTTTAACTTTCAATTTTTGAATCAAGTATTCATATTTAAGGTTGAATTTCTGATATAATTCATTTATATTATAAGTAATTGTCATAGATCCATTAACATTATATATTGGAGATACAATAGTAGTATTATTCATTGTTTTTAATTTATCCAATTTTTTGATATATTGTGGATATAATTCTATAAATTTATTTTCTACAATAGGAAGAAACATTTCAAATCCTTTTGGGATATTATCTAAAATATCAAGAACAGCTATCTCTAAGGTACGGTATTCTACTACTGCAGCATATCTAGCAGCTCTTGTATCAGTACATTTTTCCCAACTGGGTTCTTGAGTAATAGGATTTTCAATAAATAGACTTTTTAATGCTTGAGATGTAGTACCTATATTTTGACAGGAAGTCCATGGAGGACCACTCCATGTACCTAATATAGATAAACAACACTTCCCACAACTATAATAATTAGGATGAAATCTTGTATGTTTGCCTTGGGTTTTAGCTAGAATATAAGGTGGGAAAAAAGGATATTGATCAGGAAATTTACCGGCAAAGAAGAAAAATCCTCCAAAATATGGATTATCGATATCTCTAGAACCAATTGTTAATATTTTAAATTCATTATCAATTTTTTCTGAATTATTAAATCCAAAATAAATGTCACTATCATTATAGCCTTTCTCATCTTGTTTTACTAAATTTCTATCTGTTAATATTCTTGTTCTTGCGATGGGAGTTAAATTGTTAGAAAATGTAGATTTATTAGCCATAATTTACTTATGAATTATTAATTTTATATACATATCAAATTTTTAATATAAATTTAAATTATCTTCTATTTAAAAATTTAGATATATATATATATTTAGTATGAATTTAAATTTACCATATAATTTTTATTACATGACAAGAATGCTTAAAGATAAATTAGTAAATAGAATTTATGATGCATATAATATTGAAAATTATGCAGTTAATAGAATGGATAATATAAATATAGGGTTTTTAGGAAGTATGTATAATTTAACATATGATTCAACATACATAATTGATAATATTTATTTAGGAAATGCTTATAATGCTTCTAATTGGATAAATTTAGATAGTAATAATATAGGATTAATTATTAATATAACTAAAGAGATACCTAATTATTATATTAATGATATAGAATATTATAATATTTGTATTAAGGATACTAATGATAGTGATATTTTATCTCATTTAGACGATTTTATTGAGAAAATAGAGTTATATAATAATTCTAATTCAGAAAAACAAAATATATTGATTCATTGTTATATGGGTTCAAGTAGATCAGCATCTCTTGTAGTGGGATATCTTTGTAAATTTAAAAAAATGAAGGTAGATGAAGCAATTTATTTTATAAAAAACAAACGCAATCTTGTAAATATAAATACTAAATTTATAGAAGATTTAAAAAAATGGAATAATGATAATGATTAATTATTATTTTCAAATTATAATTTTTTTATATTCTAAGCTGCTTTTTTTTTGTATTTTTCTAGATTTTTTGATAAGTTTCAATATTTATCTCTAATCTACTACTAATATTTGTTTTTTAATAAATGTTTATTATATAGATTAATATAAATGAAAAAAAAGTTAAGAATAGGAATATTATTATGCATATTAGTATTATTTTTTTTTATGTTTTATAGAAAAAATCTGAAAGAGAAAATAGTTAATGATATAAATAAAGAATATATTTTATAAATAAGGAAGATATAGGTAATTTTTTAATTTGTTTAAATACTTTAATAATAAAATAATTTGATCAACATACTTAAAATTAATTTATAAATATAATATCAGAATGCCTACAGTTAATTTACAACTTAATAATAATTATAGTGAATTAGATATATTTTTAAAAAAACATAAAGCTGCTTCTGGAGGCAATTTTACACATACCAGTATTTCAGGAATAAAAAATAGTTATTATATTGATGAAAGTGAGTTAGAGGAATTTTATGAAAAATATTATGACCATACTTTCATAAAAAATATAGGCTGTTATTTAACAGAAGGAATTAAAGATTGTGAAGTAACACCAGTGAAAATAGATCTTGATTTTAGAAAGTATGTGGATACAGATAATGAAATACCAGATAGAATATATAATATAGAGGATATATATAAAATTTGTCAAAGATATATGGAATCTATGGAGGAATGGTTAGTAACTCCAGATCCAATAGAAAGAAATTGTTTTATAATGGAGAAACCGAATGCTGTATTTGACTTAGACAGAAAATCTGGAGAAATAAAAAAAAATGAAAAAGGAGAAAAAAAAATAAAAGATGGAGTACATATTATGTTCCCTTACATATGTACAAATACATTTTTACAATTAGAATTTAGGAATACTGTATATAAGAATATAGGAGATATTTTAGATAAATATAATTATGAGGAAAGTTATGCGGAAATTTTTGATAGAGCTGTTATTGATAGAAATAATTGGCAAATGTATGGTTCAAATAAAGGAAAAGAATTTAGTACTTATAAAGTAACAAAAATTATAGAGGTTTATAATAATTCTTTTAAAGATATAGATTTACAAAATTATGATAATAAAAAATTGTTGAAATTATTATCAGTTAGAAATAAAACAGAAGAAGCTATGATAAAATATGAAAAAAAAATAATTTTAGAAGAGAAAGAAGAATCTTGTAAATTATTAGAACAAAAAAAAAAAAAATATAATTCAAAAGGAAAAACATCTAAAAAGAATAGAGCTTCAATAGATGAAATAAGAATAATAATAGGAAGAAAAGATCCTCAAACAGGTATCTCAAAAGAAGGTTATGTAGATTGTTTAAGTTTAGATAGAGCTAAGAACTATGAATCTTGGATGCAACTTGGATGGGCATTACACAATATAGATAATACTTCTGGAATTCAAGCACAAAATAATCCTTATCCAGGTTTATGTTATTTATTAGGTAAATGGATAAATTGGAGTAGACAAACAGGAACTGGATATGAAAATGAACCAATAGAAACTTATGTAGAAGCCTGGGAAAAAATGAGACCAGATGGAGTAGGATTTGGAAGTTTAAAAATATGGGCAAAAGAAGATGCTAGAGCAACATTAGATAAAGAAATTGAAGAAGGTAGTAAATCACAAAATTCTCATACACTATATGAGAAAGTAGTACAAAATGATCTTTATGGATGGTTAATGAAGGCTACTGGTAAAGGAGGAGGATCAAGTTATGATGTAGCAAAAGTAATGTATCAAATGTATAAAGATACATATATATGTATATCTAGTAAAGATTGTTGTTGGTATTATTATAATGATGAATTACATAAATGGATAGAAGATGATAAAGGTATAAGATTAAAAATGAAAATTTCAACAGAAGTTTGGAAAAAGTTCCATGAGTTACAATTAGAATTTAGTACTAAAGTTCAAGAGTCCGGTGATGAATTTGAAATAAAAAGAGACCAAATTTTAGCAACATTAACTAAATTAAAAAATACTTCTTTTAAGAATAATATTATGGCAGAATGTATAGAATTATTTTACGATAGTCAAAAAACATTTTATGATAAATTAGATAGTAATATGAATTTAATAGGTTTTAATAATGGTGTATATGATTTAGATCAGGATGATTTTAGAAAAGGTAGACCTGAAGATTATATAACAATGTCAACTAATATTGACTATATACAATTTGATCCAAATTCTACAGAAATGAAAGGAATAAATAAATTTATTAAAGAAATTCTAACCATAGAAACTGTAAGAGAATATGTAATTAAATTAATGTCTTCATTTTTATGTGGTTCTACAAAAAATGAAAAATTTCATGTATGGTCAGGTTCTGGTGGTAATGGTAAATCAAAATTAATAGAGCTTCTTGAAAGATGTTTGGGAGATTATGCTGGAAAAATGAATGTTTCTAATCTTACACAAAAAAGAGGTAGTGCTAGTGCTGCTAATCCTGAATTAGCTAGAACTAAGGGAAAAAGATTTATTAATATGCAGGAACCCGATGAACAATGTAAATTAAATGTTGGTTTAATGAAAGAAATGACTGGTGGTGATAAAATTATAGCCAGAGCATTATTTAAAGAACCAATTGAATTTAAACCACAATTTAAAATGGTATTAACTTGCAATGATAAACCAGAATTACCTCCGGATGATGAAGGAACTTGGAGACGCGTTGTATTAGTAGAATATAGATCCAAATTTAGACATGATCCTTTAGGTACTTGGATGGATTATAATGATAATCCGATTTCAATACATCAACATAGATTAAATGTTGAAAATAATATTATATCAGATTATTGGAGTCCTATGAACAACGATAATCCTCAATTTCCTATTGATGAAAGTGTTAATGAAAATTTTAATTCATGGGCAGAACCATTTATGTCATATTTAATTAAAGTATATCAAGATAATAAACACATTGATCTTAGAGAGCCTGATGAAGTAAAAGAATATACAAAAAAATACAGAGAAGCTAATCAGCATTTTAAAGATTTTCTTAATGATAAAGTAATATTTGATAACAATTGTAATAGTATAATTCGTTTAGAAGCTCTATATAATGAATATAGAATTTGGTATAGAGATAATAATGGTAATGGTCCACAGCAGAAAAAATCAAAAGATTTAAAAGCATTTATGGAAAGAGAATATTCCGATTATTGGGAAGATGGAGTACCCGCAAATCAAAAGGGTTATAGAGGAATAATTGTAGTGTCACAACCACAACAAAATAAAGATAATATAAGTGAAAATATAGAGTTTATAGAAGAAGATGAGATATTAGACGAATTAAATGAAAATGAAGAAAAATCTATAGAAATTATAAATAATTTAAAAAAAAACACAATAGAAAATTATATTAATTGATAAATACATAAAAAGATTATATTTATATTTATATATTTATTTAGAGTATTTAATCTCCCTTAAATTTGTAATATAGTAATCCCAATGTTATTATAGAAACTGCTAAAAAGATCTTTCTTAAAAAACTTAATATTTTATTTTGTGATCTTGCATAATCTATGTCATATCTTACACTTCTATCTGTAGTTTGTACTTCTTCTTCAATTTTTTTTAATTCTTTCATTTTTGATTCTAAATCTTTATTTTTTTCCATTAATAATATATTTTGGTTAAATATATGATCTTCTTGTATGGAAGATTGCTTTATAACATCATCATAATGATTTTCTAAGCTTACAAAATAATCTTCAGAATTCCTACTTGTAACTGGAGTATCATCTTTTTTACTATCTGGACTACTGTGTCCAGTATACTGAATTTTTTCTAATTCGTCCTGGGTAACAGAAAAATTTTCAATATAATTATTAAGTGATATACTTTTCATCATATTATTTTAATTAATATATAATAATATTAAAAAAATAATATTAATGATTAATATTAAATATAAAAATGTTATTAATATTAATCATTAATAAATAAATTATAACCTCTTTATTTATAAATATTAATTAACATAAGTATACTTTTTTTTTATAATTTATTATTACCCTTGTACATTAACAAGAGAGTTTCTATTACTATTTGAATTTGTATTAACATAATCTCCTCCTAAATCTTTTAATTGTTGAATCAATCTTTCTTTTTCTGTTATACTATCTTCAAGTGCTTCTTCAGCATCTTCAGCTTGTTTTCTTTCCATTTTTTCTAAAGTTTCAGCATTTTTAATTTCTGTATCTTTCTTTAAAAGTGCGTCTCTAATTGCGCTTATACGATCCTTATTTGTTTGTATTTTTCTAGTTAAATCTTGAGACATTTCTTTTTCTACTTCTTCAAACTTTCCAAATAAATTAGCTCGTGTTCCAAAACCACACCATTTTTTTCCTAAAGCAATATCTTGGTTCATTGTATTAATTACTTTCTTTATATCTCCTGCTTTACAATATTGATCATTAACTTTAGCTCTTACATATAAGTTTTGGAATTTTTTTAAATATATTTGACATGCTTTTTCTTCAGCATCTTTTTCATCCTCCTCCTCCTCGGTGTCATCCTCTTCCTTTTTAAGTATTTCTTCAACAGATGGACTATCAAATTTTCTAACTGTATATCTCATTCCATAACGATTTCCAGTATGATATATATTCCATATAATTACAGCGAAAAATAGTATAGTAAGTATTATCATTAAAAATATACAAAACTTATTTGAAAATGATCCATCTCTTTGTAAAAGAATAGGAATAATCGAAAATAATAAATATATAAAAACAACTCTTAATATAAATAATTTATTATTTTTTCTTAAAGATTCATTCATTGAAATATCTACTTGTCTTCTTAATGTTAATATATTATTTTTCATATCATTCATTTTATCAAAATTCAATTGCATTTCTTTATCTTGTTTTCTCATTATAACATTTGATTTTTCTTTATTATCTGTGTTAGCTTTTAGTAATAATGTATCTCTATCATATTCTTTTTTTTGATTATCAAAGGCACTTCTCCAATCTTTTGCTATCATATTTAATTTTGCTTGTATAGCTTTCATTGATTTTTCATTTTGAATTTTATCCATATCTTTACCTCTTATTATTTCTTGATTTGTCAAATCAGCTTCATATACAATTCGAGCTTGTCTTAATACTTCAGCATTAGAAAGTAAATGATCGGCATAATTATTAAAATTTGTATTTTGTAAATATTCTTTATCGAAATTTAATTCATAAACCTGATCACCACCACCTTTAACAGTGTTAGCACTAAGTTCATTATATGGTACCCCACTAGTAAAATTTTCTAATAAACAATTGTCTATAGCATTCATAATATATTATATATTATAGTAAGAAAATTTTAAAGGTATTAAATTTAATATTTTAAATTTTT
>TARA_Y100000385_G_scaffold289736_1_pt1 | contig 12855 bp, 10 predicted proteins | sample TARA_Y100000385 | Tara Oceans TARA_Y100000385 (sample SAMEA2620980) | marine metagenome | biome: marine biome (ENVO:00000447); feature: surface water layer (ENVO:00002042); material: "saline water (ENVO:00002010), including plankton (ENVO:xxxxxxxx)" | depth 5 m
CTTGTAGAAGTTGTTGAAGTTGAGGATCACCCTTGGTTTGTCGGGACTCAATTCCACCCAGAGTACAAAAGTACCGTGGTCAATCCACACCCACTCTTTGTTGCTTTCGTTAAGGCAGCAGTGAGCAATAAGAAATAATCAATTTAGAATACAAGAGAAATAAAAATAAAACATGGATAGAAATACCATTGTAGGATTAGTTCTAATCGGAGCAATCCTTACAGCATTTGCGATTTTCAATAAGCCTTCAGAAGAAGAGATTGAAAGAGAGCGCGCGAAGATTGAAAAAGCGGAAGCTAAAGCTCAAGCGGAGAAAGACAAAAAAGCGAAAGCAGCAAAGGAAAAAAAAGACAATGTATCTACAGACAAGGATACATTAAATGTTGCCGTTGTTAATTGGGCTCCTGTTCTAGATGAGAACGGAGTTCAGCTTGGAGATTCAACAGAAGGGTTTCAGTACACTGACTCTATTTCGGGCGTTGACACTTTAATGTCTGTTGCGTTTAAAGAAGATAATCCAGTAAAGAAAAAGGAGGTTGTTGGAGAGATTATCCAATTGCAGACGAATCGATTAATTATTGATTTTGACACGAAAGGTGGACAGATTGCTGGAGTTAGACTTAAAGAGTTTGAATCCTTTGACGAATTCGTGAAAAACGACAAAAAGGACAATCCTCTTGTACTCTTCGAGCGTGGTGATGCATCTCAGGGACTTAGTTTCCCAATGGGCGAAAATCTAGTAAAAACTTCTAAGGAACTTTTCACTGTAAAATCTCAAACACAAAACAAGATTGTTTTTGAATTGCAACAAGGTGACAAAGGAAGCATTGAATTCATTTATACAATGCGTGACAACGCATACGACATTGATTTCGATATAAACGTTCGTGGTCTGCAAGGAAAAGTTGCCCCGAAAAACGTTGTGTTTAATTGGGACGTTGCTTACAGGCTTACTGAAAGGTTATTAAGCGAACAAAGACGTGTGTCTACTGTTTGTTACAATTATGATGAAGAAGGTTTTTCTTACCTAAGTGAAATGGCTTCTGATGATGAAAAAGCAGAAGATGATGTCGAATGGGTTTGCTTCAAACAAAGCTACTTCTCTTCATTTTTAAGACCAGAGAAACCATTTGCTAAATCTGGATCATCATTTAAAGTAAGAACATATGATGAGGGAACTGAAAAGGATTCTACACACTTGAAGGATTTCTCAACAGTATTGAATCTTGATTTAAATAATGTTGAGAATGCAACAGTAAGCATGAATTGGTTCTTTGGACCGAATGATTACGATGTCTTGACATCATATGATCAGGATTATGATCAGGTATTGAATTATGGATGGGGTATTTTTAGATGGATCAACCTTTATGCTGTTCAACCAATGTTTAAACTACTCGGTTCGACTGGAATGAGTATTGGTATATGCATCTTAATTCTAACAATCCTAATTAAAGGTATGTTAATGCCGATTCAATGGAAAATGTATACTTCATCTGCCAAGATGCGTATCCTTAAACCTGAAATTGAGGAGATTACAGCTAAGTATCCGGACAAGGCGGATGCTATGAAAAAGCAAATGGAAACAATGGCCTTGTATCGAGAGTCCGGCGCTAGCCCTATGGCTGGTTGTGTACCAATGTTGATTCAAATGCCGATTCTACTTGCAGTCTTCCGTTTCTTCCCATCAACATTTGATTTGAGACAACAATCATTTTTATGGGCTGAGGATTTATCATCTTATGATTCAATCGCAACATTACCTGTGAACATCCCGGTATATGGTGATCACATTAGTTTGTTTACTCTGTTAATGGCAGTCACTACGTTAGTCTACACACATATCAACAGTAGCAACATGCAGTCACAGCAGACGCCAGGTATGCCGAATATGAAAATCATCATGTACTTCTTCCCTATTATGATGATCTTCTTCTTCAATAATTATTCTTCTGGATTGAGTTATTATTACTTCATCTCAACATTAACATCGATCGCAATCATGTTGATGATTAAGAAGTTCTTTGTTGATGAAGACAAAATCAAAGCGAAAATGGCTGAGCGTAAAGCAGCTGCTGCTTCAGGTGGTGGTGGAAAGAAAAGCGGGAAGTCTAAATTCCAACAGCGTTTAGAGAAAATGCAACAGGCTCAACAAGAGCAGATAAAGAATAGAAAGAAATAATCTTTCAAATTGACTTCAAATTATCCCTGCTCATTCATGAGTGGGGATTTTTGTACCCCGTTATATCGTTAGAACTAGCAGTATAATAAATAGATTGAAAATAGTCTAGAAGAAAAATTGTCACCTCTACTAAATCTATATATTTACGTATCAAATCCGAAGTGATATGAAAAACACAGTGATAACAGGATCGGGATCTTTCATTCCCGAGGTAGAAGTTGAAAACAATCAGTTTATCGAGAATCCATTCTGTATGAATGATGGGAGCCAAATTCAGAATAACAATCAAGAAGTAATTGAGAAATTTCAAGAAATAACAGGGATTCAAGCGCGTCGTTATGTCAATGATAATCAGTCATGCTCAAATATTGCGACAATTTCAGCGCAGCGAGCTATTGAAAGTGCAGGAATTGACCCTGAGGAGTTAGACATGATAATCGTCGCTCATAATTTCGGAGATGTCATCAAAGGGTCTAATCAAACCGATATTGTTCCAAGTATTGCTTCTCGAGTGAAGCACGATTTAAAAATAGAAAATCAATTCTGCATACCATACGATATCATATTTGGTTGTCCTGGATGGATCCAAGGTTTGATTCAAGCGCACATCCATATCCAAGCAGGAGAAGCTAAGAAGTGTCTGGTGATAGGCTCTGAGGTGCTATCACGCGTTGTTGATCCATTTGATAGAGACACGATGATCTTCGCAGATGGATCGGGAGCTGTAGTTCTTGAAGGGAAAGAAGAAACAGAGAAACGAGGAATTTTATCATACGCTGCAGTATCACACACTTTGAATGAGAAAGACTTCCTTTATGTTGGCGAGAGCTTCAATAAATTTGGTACAGACGCGACGAAATTTATCAAGATGAATGGGCACAAGATTTATTCTTACGCATTGAACGAAGTGCCGAAAGCAATGAAATACTGTCTTGACAAGATCAATTTGCCACTTGAGCACATTAATAAGATTCTTATTCACCAGGCGAACGAAAAGATGGATATCGCTATTGTTAAAAGACTTTACCGTGCATTCGGTATTAAAAAAGTCCCTGAAAACATAATGCCCATGATTATTGAGAGACTTGGAAACAGCTCTGTTGCAACTGTCCCAACTTTGTACGATATGATAAAAAAGGGATTACTCCCAAAGCACCAAATTAATGATGGAGATAAATTTGTTTTAGCGTCCGTTGGTGCAGGAATGAATATCAACTGCATAGCCTACCAAGCGTAAGTTTGGAGATAAACTATTTGTTTTCGATGCGCTCGAAAGAGGTTACAATTCCTTTTATGAGCGCGCTTGAAAATCCAGCATGCTCCATTTCATTCAACCCAACAATAGTGCACCCTCTAGGGGTTGTTACTTTATCAATTTCAGCTTCTGGATGAGAATTGTTTTGAATAATTAATTCAGAAGCACCCTTCATAGTTTGACTCACAATTTTCGTTGCTGTGGAGGCATCGAAGCCTACCTCTATCCCACCCTGAATCATAGCACGCATAAACCTTAGAACATACGCAACTCCACATGCTCCAAGAATGGTTGCCGACTCCATTAAGTTCTCCTCGATGAATACTACTTCTCCCAGAGATTCAAAAAGCTGGCTAACATTATCCTTTCTGTTCAAACTGTCCGTACTTGAAGCAATTGCTGTAATTGACTCATTCACAGATGTTGCAGTATTAGGCATGGCACGGTAAACCCCAGTATTCTCAGGTAGGACTTCGCTAATCTCTGAAATTAGTATTCCCGTTGCAACGGAGATCACAGTATGTTTAGAAGGGTCAATTAAATTCGAATGCTCTTTGAGGAAATTTAAGATAGTATATGGCTTCAAAGCAAGAATGATGATCTCTGATTCTTGTAACAATAGTGCATTATTATCCGTGAATGTTCCCTTCTTAAAAAGATCTGCCGGTACATTAGTAAGATCCCTCTTGCTTGCATATATCTGACAATCAGGATATATTTCGTGAATTCCTTCAAGTATCGATGCTCCTAAGTTACCACATCCTACTATTCCGATCTTCTTCATGAGATTAAGTTTTGTGCAAAACTAATTACTTGTTAGACCTAAGCAACAAGAGATTCAGTGAATTATTTGCTATTTTAGTGCTTCGAAAATGAAATACTCTCTCTTTATATTGTTTTGTGCCATTCAGTCTTTGGCATTTAGTCACGATTATTTTTTTGCGTTTGCGGAAGTTGAGTATGACGATATGTCTCAACAATTTGAATCTACAATCGTAATCTCATCGCATGATCTTGAGTTAATATTGAAAGAGAAGGAACTTTCTATTGATAGTCTTTCAGCGATGAATGAAGATTCAAAACTCTTTGATGAGCTAGAGCGACTACTCAATAAGCATTTCCAAATATCAAGTAAGAATAGTACTGCGGAGTTTAGGCTTCTGGGCGGTGAATTACTTCTCAACGGCATGGTTCAATTATACACCATCTCGGAACCTATTGAAATCAGCGGAGGGATTAGCGTTTTCTTCGACTTACTAATGCCTAGATTTTCAGAACAACAAAATAAGATCACCATCTACTGCAGAGGGAAATCATATACTGCAACATTTATGCAGACAACCAAAACAAATGAAATACGCTTTGAATACAACTAAGAATATGAAAAAAATACTTCTTTTTGCTTTAATAGCTCCAATATCAGCATTCTCACAGAACAAGTTTGCGCAATTGGATCAGCAACTTCCTACTCCGAACGAATACAGGAATGCTGCAGGCGCACCTGGACATAATTATTATCAGCAACAAGCAGATTATAAGATCGAGGTTCGTTTAGATGATCAGCAACAGAAAATTGAAGGTGAGGAAACGATAACCTACACAAATAATTCTCCAGATAAGCTTGAATACTTGTGGATACAGTTAGATCAAAACATGCGAGCAGCTGACTCTGATTCTAAACTGATTTCTATCGAAAAGATGGAGGATTTCCGTTCTATCGGTGACATCAGTAAAAAGATGTTCGAATTCGATGGTGGTTTTAAAATTCAAGAAGTTACAACTACTTCGGGTCGCAAAATGAGCTATGCCATCAATAAAACAATGATGCGTATCAATTTAGAAAAGCCTCTATCTGCAGGATCTAGTATCTCATTCAATATCAAATGGTGGTATAACATCAACGATAGAATGAAAATTGGTGGAAGATCTGGATATGAGCATTTCGAAGAGAACGATAACTACCTGTATACAATCGCTCAATGGTTCCCACGTATGTGTGTTTACAATGATGTTGATGGTTGGCAGAACAAGCAATTTTTGGGCCGAGGTGAGTTTACGCTTCCTTTCGGTGATTACGAAGTATCAATCACAGTACCTTCAGATCACATTGTTGGATCAACTGGTGAGCTTCAAAATGCAAACAATGTTCTTTCAAGCGAGCAAAGAAGTCGAATGAAGAAAGCTATGAGTTCTGACACGCCAGTTCTTATAGTAACTCAGGAAGAAGCTGAAAAAGCTGAAAAGGTTAAAGAAAAAGGATTGAAAACTTGGATCTTCAAAGCAAAGAATGTTCGAGATTTTGCTTTTGCCTCTTCTAGAAAGTTTATGTGGGATGCGCAAGCAGTTAAGCTTCCGAACAAGACTGTTTTGGCTATGTCTTATTACCCAAAGGAAGGAAATCCATTATGGGAACGATACTCTACGAAACTTGTCGCTCATACGATTAGGACTTATTCAAAACACACAGTAGACTACCCTTATCCTGTAGCAATTTCTGTTCATTCAAAATGGATTGGAATGGAATATCCGATGATCTGCTTCAACGGAGGTCGCCCTGAAGTAGACGGAACCTATTCTGAAAGAACGAAATACGGAATGTGGGGTGTGATTATTCATGAAGTTGGACACAATTTCTTCCCTATGATCATCAATTCAGATGAACGACAATGGACATGGATGGACGAAGGCCTTAATACATTTGTGCAGTACTTGACAGAGCAAGAATGGGAACGAGGTTACCCGTCACGCAGAGGTCCTGCTCATATGATTGCAGATTATATGCGTGGTGACAAAGACTACATCTCTCCAATTATGACGAATTCGGAGTCGATTTGGCAGTTTGGAAACAATGCCTACGGTAAGCCAGCGACTGCTTTAAACATTCTTCGTGAAACAGTAATGGGGCGCGAGTTGTTTGACTATGCATTTAAAACGTACTGTGAACGATGGAAATTCAAACATCCGACACCGGCAGATTTCTTCAGAACGATGGAAGATGCTTCAGCTGTTGATTTAGATTGGTTCTGGAGATCTTGGTTCTTTACGACTGATCACGTAGACATGAGTTTGGATGAAGTAAATTGGTTCCAATTGAACACAATGAATCCAGAAACGGAAAAGGCCAACGCTCGAGAAGAAAAGAATTCTGAAGATGTACATATCGGTATTACAAGAAACAAAGAATCGATTGATGAAACTGTCAATGAAAGAGATGAAAATATCGATGATTTCTATGCAACTCGCGACTTATACAACGTTGATGCATTAGATCGTAAGGATTATGAGGACTTCAAAAAGAAGTTAAGTGATGAAGAACTTGCACTGTTAAACTCAGGGAAACACTTCTACGAGGTTCACTTTACAAACCACGGAGGAATTCCAATGCCTATTATTCTTCAGTTCACATATATAGATGGATCAACCGAGGTTATCCGTATCCCTGCAGAGATCTGGAGACGTAGTGAAGAGAAAGTTTCTAAAGTCTTCATTCTTGATAAAGAAGTTGACGGAATTCGCATGGACCCTTTCTTGGAGACAGCAGATACAGACCTAAACAACAATGCATGGCCGGAGACACGTCAGCCAACACGTTTTGATCTATACAAGCAGAAAAGAACACGTGATAATCCGATGCAAAGAGATAAAAAAGTAAAAGCATTAGAGGGGCAATAGAAAATTGAACTCAGCAACAATAATAAAGGGTGATTGAATATTTCAATCACCCTTTATTTATATATGTAACTTAAAGGTAAACTAATTATTGACCACCAATACGGTCGAAGACGGTTGACTTACCACCTTGGCTCTTCACATGTTTGTAATGGACAAATTTATCCTGAATGAATGTGATCAACTCCAATTCTGAAGCGGTCTTTAGGAATTGTTCATCCATATTAAGGAAATAAATGAAGTCCTCAAATTGTTCATCAGATAACTCAATTACATCATAAGCGACGTACGTCCTAATTAAATCTTTCAGAATATTCACTTGGTTATCCTTATGTTCTTGCTCAGCAATCCATCTTTTTGTTCTTTCTTTCTTTGAGAATGCTTGATATAATGCTGTGATTGGGCTTTGAATCATTTCTATTCCGGTAACCATGCGTGTTTCACGTAACGCTAGAGCTTCACGCTCTGCTCTAATCTGCTCAAGCGACTTAAGCGGTCGCACCACTACTTGCTCAATTTCTTGCTCTTCACCTTCTATATATATGAGTTCACGAGATTGACAATTAGAATCGGCAACTACAACTACACTAGTAATTGGATATCCTGTAACGGATAAAGCAATGGTGTCCCCATCATTAGCATAAACACTAAACTTTCCATTTGGCTGACCGAATACTCCTTGACCTGTAGACCGGTTAATAATCATCAAGTTGTAAAAATTCTTAGGTCGTAAGGTATCCTCAACCTTACCTGTGAATAATACTTGCTCACATTCCTGAGCATTCACAAATGAAAGTGATGCCACGGATAAAGTAAAGAGTACTGATTTCATCATTGGAAACGAATGTACAAAAATAGTTCCGCGATTCGCTTTGGCCTGGAGCAAACAAATGTTAATTCAAGCGAGTTACAAATGTAACAATCAGCAATGACGCGTTTGTTACAATTGTAATTAGTCTATTTGATCAAAATCACACTAAATAGTAGTAGTTTTGTAATATGAAACGTGTAGTAGTTGGATTATCTGGGGGAGTAGACTCCAGTGTTGCGGCGCATCTCTTAATACAGCAGGGATACGAGGTAATTGGCATGTTCATGCGGAATTGGCATGATGAGTCAGTCACGATATCCGATGATTGCCCATGGATTGATGATTCAAATGACGCGCTTCTAATAGCAGAACAACTCGGAATCCCCTTTCAGGTAATCGACTTGAGCGAAGAATACCGTGAAAAAATCGTCGACTACATGTTCGCAGAATACAAAGTAGGAAGAACACCTAACCCTGATGTATTATGCAATAGAGAAATTAAATTTGATGTATTCTTAAAGGCGGCGATGGAAATTGGCGCAGACTACGTAGCAACGGGGCACTATTGCAGAAAGGTCGAGCACAACGATGGATCATTTGGATTACTTAGCGGAAAGGATCCAGGTAAGGATCAATCTTACTTCCTATGTCAGTTAAATCAAGAGCAACTATCCAAAGCCCTCTTCCCTATAGGTGAATTGTTAAAAAGTGAGGTTAGGGAGATTGCTAGAGAAATGGGGCTGCACACGGCGGACAAGAAAGATTCTCAAGGATTATGTTTTGTCGGCAAAATTAGTCTACCCCAGTTCTTACAGCAGCAATTAGAACCTAAGAAAGGAGTCGTGATCGAGATACCCAAAGATCTTCAAGCGTTTGAAGACTACAATAACATCCCAGTTGATGCATCTAACATCAAGGAGCTGGCTAACCCCTTCTCCTATAAAGCAGATCAAGGAGTGAAGGTTGCAGAGCATCAGGGAGCTCATTACTACACGATAGGACAGCGGAAAGGCCTCCATATAGGTGGGCGACCGAAACCATCCTTTGTGATCGGCTTAGATGTCGATTCTAATTTAGTATATAGTGGTCAAACTGACGAGCATCATGGCCTGAACAGATGGGCATTAAGAATTGATAGGGATGATTTCCATTTCATTAGTAGTCGCTACAACCTTAACAAGCTGCATGAGCTGGAATGCGATTTAAGAATCAGATACCGCCAAAAACTACAAAGAGGTACTGTATACGTGAAGGATGACGCAGTGTACCTCCTATTCAAGGAAAAGCAGAGAGGTATCACTCCTGGCCAATTTGCTGCAATTTATATTGGAGAAGAACTAGTTGCTTCTGGAATAATTAAGCACTAGGCTTATAATTACTAAAAGTTCCGTCTTTATAGAAGACTACGATCCTATCTATTTCACGATCATTATCACTTTTGGATTCTGACCGTCTCACTTCCATTTGCGTATGTACTATACCTGGTTCAGGTTTCTCTTCAAACGATCCATCCCGCTGTTCACCAGTAATTAACCATGATGCATTTACGTTTGGGAATGACGATATAACTTTCGATAAGAAATCAAGTCCTGGCTTATTTCTACCATTCAGGACATGACTTAAATTAGATCGCTTAATCCCAATTTGATCAGCGAACTCTGATGATGATAAATTATTTGCCTTGATGATTAACTTGACCCTGTCTTGAATTAACATTTGTAACTAGTATTAAATATTACATATCTATACAAAGTTACAAATCAAAACAATACAAAACAAAAATGGTCACCTCAATTGCTTGAAGCGACCATTATATATGATTCTACTCAATTAATTCAATGAAAAGAAAACAGAGTTATGTTGCTCTGTATGTTCGTCATCGCCAATTTTAAGAGCATCCATTAATTCTGCAACTTGATAAATTGATAAATTGCTTCTTTGCCCCTGTAATCTATGTTGTGACAATTTAAGTTTTGCTGTTTTTACTCTGTTTGTGTTGATGAACTGCATAATAATTGTTGTTTTGTTTGTAATGGAATACGCCACATAATTTAGAATGTTACATAATTCTAAACTTTTTAATACCAAACGTAAACCATAATTATAAACTAATTATCTATATAAACTAACCTAAGCAACTCATTATCATGTATAAACTATTGATTATTTATAAGTAAGTAACTAATGTAAAAACATTAAATTTTAGACAAAAAAAATTGGGCATCGCATAAATTACGCAGCCCAATTGAGTATTTTATCACCTCGTAATCTAGCTAATTATATCCTATTTCTTGATAAAAGATCTAATTGCGAACTCATCTTCTGTAGTTACTCTTATACTGTATATGCCAGAAGCAATTGCAGACACATCAAAACTGTAGCTCTTTTCGATGGATGCTAATTCAATTAAATTCTTCAAGACTACCGTTCCGTCTACCCCAACTAGCTCAACTGTTGCTACTGAGCTTTTGTCGTAAGTTAGAGAGATAGTGATTTCTTGTGTTGCTGGATTAGGAAAGGGATCTCCAAATGAAAGAACTCCGTTAATCGCCGATATATCCTTTACTCCCAAATTACATCCATCTTCATTTACAAAATATACAATTGGCGTCCCTCCTCTCCCGTCAGAGAAAACAGAAAAAGTACGACAATCAGACTTTACCGATGAATTGTAGTCTCCATAAAAGTCTGCATCATCCTCGTTCGCGAAATCAGTAGGACTTGAACTCACAACGGCATTCGTAAGAAAACTGAAACCAGCATTATCGGACTCGGCTATAATATAATCGGTACTCATGGTGATTATATCGGTTTTATACCAACTCAGACTTACACGCCCGTTGTCCGCTGCCACATGAGGCATAACATGATAAAATCCAGCACCAAATAATTCTTCTCCAAATTCAGATGGTGCACTAAAAGTGAGACCTCCATCAGAAGAGTATGCAAAATAACCCTTTAATCCGCCACCGGTAAAATCCGACCAAGCGATGTAAACATTACTGCCATCAACTGCTAAGCTAGTTGCAGTGTTATCTCGATTATGCACGACATGCGTAGCTGCGTCGTTCGGTAAGCCTGTTTTTGCTGGTGCTACTATCATTGGCGAGCTAAAAGTCGTGCCGCCATCTGTAGACTTAACGTAAACAATACTCCCATCACCTGGAGCACCATCTAACCTCATGCAAGCCATGTGAACCCCTCCATTATCATCCACCTTAACATTTCCGAATTGTGCAGATCCTGCACCAATAAACGGAACCGCTACCGTCGAACTCGTGAATCCAAGATCTGTCAGTCCTTTCTTTAAGACCAACTCTCCTGCAGTTCCAAAACCACCACCGAAGTATACCGCACTCATATAGAGCGCTCCTTCATCTACACCACCAGTGTTGTCGCAGCTCATCCATTGTCTATCGAGTAGGTCACCAGCGAAAACATCTCCCTCGTAAATAACATGATCAGCATCTGCTGGCACGGTGAAATTAAAGCCACCATCGGAAGAATACACGTAATACATTCCTCCTAGAATTGGGAAGCCTGAGCCGTGCGCGTAAATATAGGTCAAGTGCAAAGTGCCGTAATTATCAAATGCGAGCACTGGATCTCCATTTCCAAGAACAAAAGTGCCCGGAGCATAAATATCCAACTGTGCAAGAGGACTAAACGTACTTGCTGTCCAGTTAGAACCTCCATCTAGAGAAACATAAATAGGATAATCAGTATCGGCTCTATTCATATATGTAACAGCAATATGATCTGGATCAAGGGGGTTAATCGCTATATAAGGCTCTGCGCCGCCACCGGAAAACTCATGATCAATTCCACGAGCAGCTGATTGACAACCAATTGATTCCATAAAGGCTGCTGGTGTTTTCCCTTGAGGAATATAAGTTTCACCAGAATCTTTCGCTAATTTATAAGCAAGTGAGTGCTCCTTCACATATTCAAGAACTCGTGGGTTTCTGATTTTTTCCTCCAAGTAATGTTCGTGAGCAGGCGTAAGCTGACTGTATGACAACTGTGCAATCGCTACAACTGAGAGAGTAGTTAAAAGTTTCATTGTTAATGTTTTTAATAGTTGTTACAATATAGACATAGTAATCTTCCGTACATTCTAAAAATATATGAACGAAGCAAAAAAATGATGAGCGGGGATCTACTCTACTTTCTAACTAAAGGGTAAATAAGATTTTCTAGGCCATTCACTTTGATCTCAAGCATTAGTTCCATTTGACGTCCAAGCTTTCCTTGAGGAAACCCTTTGTTCTTGTACCATACTAAGTAAAACTCTGGCAACTTAACCAGCAGAACACCTTTGTATTTACCAAAAGGCATTCTCATGTTAGCCAACTGTTCTAACTCATGAGGTTTAGAATTCGACAAGCCAAACTAGTTTTTCGTGGGTATCTCTTTGAGAACATCAAGAAGGTAATCCCAGAATTTTTGAACCGAAGAAATTTGAACTTTTTCATCTGGCGAGTGCGCTGCGCGGATGTTTGGACCAAAAGATATCATATCCGCATCAGGAAGATGCTTACCTAAGATTCCGCATTCTAATCCAGCATGACAAGCTTTTATCTTTGGTTCATCATTGAATTTTTCCCGGTACAAATTGGACATAATGTCAAGAATCGCTGAGTTAGGATTTGGCTGCCATCCTGGATAATCTCCATTTTGAATTACTTCTGCTCCCATTAACTCGAATGATGCACGAACTGAGTTTGCAACGTCATCTTTCGTACTCTCCACACTACTGCGCTGTAATGATTGTGTACTAAATTCTCCGTCCTTCACAATTACGCGTGCTAAACTAGATGAAGTCTCGACAAGCCCCTCGATATCTGGACTCATTCTAAAAACTCCATTTGGCACTGCATATAAAGCATTAATGATTTTATCCGTATCATCAGAACCGACTGCCTTCGCCTCACTTGA
>TARA_Y100000385_G_scaffold107646_1_pt1 | contig 12842 bp, 12 predicted proteins | sample TARA_Y100000385 | Tara Oceans TARA_Y100000385 (sample SAMEA2620980) | marine metagenome | biome: marine biome (ENVO:00000447); feature: surface water layer (ENVO:00002042); material: "saline water (ENVO:00002010), including plankton (ENVO:xxxxxxxx)" | depth 5 m
CCCGGAGGGATTTGAACCCCCGACCAAGGGATTATGAGTCCCCTGCTCTAACCACTGAGCTACGAGCCCTAAAGCATTCATGCTTTTAATAAGGAGTGCAAAAGTAAGTACTAGAAGTTAATAAGGCGATAAATGTAAATTCTCAGAAGATCAGTTCAAAACCTCCATAGAGAAGTAATAACCATCCAAGCCCCTTTAATAGAAAAAATAAAAATAAACCGATAGCGACAGATTTGCCGGACTTTTTCAATAAACCAGACCAACCCTCATTTTTTAAAACTTGGCGGTAAACTTTTATATACTTCATACGTTTACAAAAGTATTGTTCCTATTACAGAAAAAATGCCCAAAAAAAAAAAAAAAATATCGTTTCAAAATTATCTCAGTACCAATTATAGCTTATGTCTATGCTAAATTTGAGAATATAAAGAAAAACAAAAATGCCCGAATTAGAAGAAAAAGTAATTAAATCGTTTATCGAAATTAATGATGGAATAAAACTTCTATTAATCGATAAACGTGAGTTTGAATCTCCAATATCCATTAAATTAAATGTCAATGAAATCTTTCTTCTATTTGGCATCGATGGAGAGATTTCTTTTCAATTTGGCCCCATGTACATGAGGCCCATGAATGAAGGACAGAGTTTTTTTATTTATAATCCAACAAATTCAATTCATTCAATTGCTAAATTTCCAAAAAACCATCGATTAGCTGGAATCTCTATTTCTCTTGAGCGCATACATTCACTTTTTTTAGATGATGAGGATTCAAACGAATCGAATAATCTTCCTTTTTTAAGTGGAATTACCATGAATAGGCCTATCTACGAACAAAAGTCCGTTGACTCAAATATGAGATTACTCTTAGACAGTCTTTTTCACAAACGCTTGAGTAATAATGCACAAAAAGTTGCCAACATCGGAAAAGTATTGGAAATTCTTGCTCTTTACTTCAATGTTTCTGAGGTAGATACCGTGGCATGCCCTTTTCTAAAAGATGAAGAAACTGTTCAAAAAATTCATCAAGCTAAATCAATAATATCTGAAGAGTGGAAGAGTCCTCCGACTTTAAAAAAACTTTCAGAAAAAACTGGATTAAACACATACAGGCTGAATGAAGGATTTAAACAAGTGTATGGCACCACCGTTTATAATTATGTGATGGACACAAAACTAAACAATGCAAGAAGAATGTTAGAACATGGTATTGATTCTGTTAATGACGTAGCTTTTAAAATTGGTTATACAAACCCAAGTCATTTCATCTCCGCTTTTAAGAAAAGATTTGGAACCACTCCAAGAAAATACCGCGTTTCACAATAGCTTTACAAATATTATCTGATTAAATCTATCTGTTTATGAAAAAAAAATACACTGCCTTTTTCATCACTTTGTTTATTCCAATGTTGGCTTTTTCACAAATTGATAAAAAGGTTTTAGAAGGGTTATCTTTCAGAAACATCGGACCAGCAGGAATGTCTGGGAGAGTTACCTCTATCGATGTAGATCCGTCAACAAACAATATCATATATGCTGGTAGCGCCTCTGGAGGTTTATGGAGAAGTCTTAATGCAGGCCAAAGCTGGAATTCTATTTGGGATGATCAGCCAACTGCTGGCATCGGTGTTGTCAAGTTAGACCCTAATAATTCAGATATTATTTGGGTTGGAACAGGAGAAGGAAACCCAAGAAATTCTCAATCAAGTGGTGCCGGCCTATTTAAAAGTATTGATGGAGGGAAAAGCTTCAAATTAGTCGGTTTAAAAGAGACTAAACATATCCATAAAATAGTTATTGATCCGAGAAACTCTGATATTCTATATGTAGCTGCTTTCGGAGTGGCGTGGGGGGAGACAAATGAAAGAGGTGTTTATAAAACTATAAATGGAGGAAAGACATGGAAAAAAATCTTGTTTAATAATAAGCTTACAGGAGCAGCTGACCTGGTTATGGACCCCGCGAATCCTAATAAATTATTCTGCGCAATGTGGGAGTATAAAAGATGGCCTTGGTTTTTCAAAAGTGGAGGAAAAGGCTCAGGTCTTTACATGACTCTAGATGGTGGAGAGAATTGGAAAAAAATTACAGAAAATAACGGTTTGCCTAAGGGAGAACTTGGTCGAATTGGAATTGCTGTGGCAAAAAGTAATTCAAAAACTGTCTATGCTCTAATTGAAAACAAAGAAAAGAATGGTTTGTATACAAGTAAAGATGGGGGCTTTAATTGGAGCCTAGTCAGTGAGGATGAGAATATAGGTAATCGTCCATTTTATTATTCTGATATACATGTAGATCCATTCAATGAAAATACTTTATACTCATTGTGGAGTATTATGACAAGAAGTGATGATGGTGGAAAGTCATGGCGTGTTATAGCCCCTTACTATAAAATACATCCTGACCATCAAGCTCTTTGGATGGATCCCAATCGCCCAGGCCACATGATTGAAGGCAATGATGGGGGGGTAAACATAACTTGGGATGGAGGAGACTCATGGCGTTTTGTCGAAAACCTTCCAGTAGCACAATTCTATCATATAAATGTCGATAATCAAAAACCTTATAATGTTTATGGTGGAATGCAAGATAATGGTAGTTGGAAGGGACCTGCATATTCATGGGTAGGAACAGGCATAGGCAACAGCGAATGGCAAGAATTGTATTTTGGTGATGGCTTTGATGTTCTGCCTCATCCAAGTGATCAAAGAGTCGTTTATGCAATGGCTCAAGAAGGATATCTTGCAAGAATTGATACGCGAACAGGTGGAGCCGAATTAATCAAGCCCGTCCATCCGAATGGTGAGACTTTAAGATGGCATTGGAATGCACCTATTGCCCAAGACCCCTTTAACGAAGATGCTATTTATTATGGCTCTCAGTTCGTTCATTACAGCAATGATCAAGGACGAAATTGGGAAATAATATCTACCGATTTGACAACAAATGATCCAGAAAAACAAAAGGCATTAGAGTCAGGAGGTTTAACTCCTGATGTCACTGGAGCAGAAAACCATACATGTGTCATCAGTATTGCTCCATCAACGAAAAAAAAAGGTATTTTATGGGTCGGTACGGATGATGGCAATATCCAACTTTCAAGGGACTTCGGTAGAAGTTGGATTAATACAAGTCCAAAAATTAAAGGGTTTCCCAAGGGAAGTTGGGTAGCACAAATTCAGGCATCTAATCATAATGAAGCAGAGGCATTTGCTGTAGTCAACAATTACCGTCAAAATGATTGGAAACCTTATTTATTTCATACCACCAATTATGGAAAAACATGGAAAAATATTTTAGAAAAAAGCTCAATAAGTGGTCATTGCTTGAGTATGCTACAGGACCCAGAAGTAGAGGACTTACTTTATTTAGGCACTGAGACGGGCTTATGGATAAGTGCGGACTATGGAAAAAATTGGCAAAAATGGAAAGGTCTTCCCACTATGCCTGTTCAGGACATGGCCATTCAAGAAAGAGAATCTGATCTAATTCTTGGAACTTTTGGACGAGCGGCATGGGTATTAGACGATTTAAGGCCTCTTCGAGAAATAGCCAAAGGAAATGTCAACACAACAAGTATAACTGCATTTGATAGCCCTGAGGCTATCCATGCCGAATTTATGGTAAGTGATGGTATAAGATTTCAAGGAGATGCTGCTTTTAAAGGAGAAAACAGGCCTGCTGGAGCCAGAATGCGAATATATTTGAATAACCTTCCTGACAAAATAAAAGAGCCCCTGAATATTGACATTTATGATTCGTCAGGAACTTCTTTAAGACATATCGAACGAGAATTAGACTCCTCTGATGCTGGATTATATTCATATATCTGGGACCTATGTGAACGAGGTGTTCGTGGGCCACGATTTGGTAAAATAAATAAGAAAAACAATAAAAGTGACCCCCGCGGTGCTTTGGTGAAGCCTGGTACATATAAAGTGAGATTTAGTTTTGATGGCGATTCTGACTCTACAATGATTAAAGTCGTAGATGATCCAAGAAGAATATTAGATGACGGGGAATGGGCTTCAGGAATTTTATTTAGAAGAAGTCTCCATAAGCCTACAAAAGCATTGACAGAAGTTGTCACACGTCTATATGAAGTTAAAGAATCAATAGAAGCTTTTGAGAAGCTACTAAAGCTGCGAACAAAAAATGACACTTCTCTTTTTAAAAATCCATTAGAAAAGATTAAAGCATTTAAAAAGAAAATTGAAGATGAGCGAATCCAATTATTTGGGAAAAATGATATTAAAAGAGGTTATTTTGAGCAGCCTGAGACTTGGACATACACAAATAGTCAATTTAAATCATATCTATGGCAAATGAGTGGTAAACCAACACCAAACATAATGTCAATTCATGATTTATGGCTTAAGAAAACACAATCCGCTACTCGAAGAGTTGAAAACTTATTAGATAACGAATGGTTAAATTTATCAGATGAATTAAAAGCGGAATTTCCGAACGATATATTCCCTAAGTAAGAACATGCTTAAATAAAAGAAGAACCTGATTAAATAAAAGCGAGTGTGCTTATTTCAAAGGAATTGGCTGGCAAAGTTCTATTAAAGTTCCTCCTGTAGTCTTTGGATGTAAAAAAGCAACCCACATGTTATCAGCTCCTTTTAGGGGTTTTTCATCAATAAGAGAAAATCCTGATTTAGATAAACGTTTCATTTCCCATGATATGTCCGAAACCAAGTATGCAATGTGGTGTATACCCTCTCCGTTTTTGGAGATAAACCTCGAAATTGGAGATTCCAAACTCATTGCTTGCAGGAGCTCTATCTTATTATCCCCAACCTGAAAGAAAGAAGTTAGAACCCCTTGACTTTTCACTTCTTCGCGTTTGTAAGGCTTAGCATCTAGAATTTTAGAATATAAGATCTCTGCAGAATCTATATCATTTACGGCTATTCCGATATGTTCAATTCTCTGAAATGTACTCACCATAATAATACTAATCTTTAAAGGATTGATTCTTTACAAGTTTTGAATAAAGACCTTCTTTTGATATCAATTCACTATGACTTCCAGACTCAATCAACTTCCCATGATCCAATACTAAAATACGATCTGCCTTTTGAATAGTTGCTAAACGATGAGCAATTATTATGGTTGTTCGGTTGAGAGAAGCATCATCAAAAGCTTTTTGAATTTTTGATTCATTTTCAGCATCCAAGGCACTCGTTGCCTCGTCTAATAATAGAACATTAGAGTCTCGATATATAGCACGAGCCAATGCAATTCTCTGCCTTTGACCACCTGACAAAGAAGAGCCTCCTTCCTTCAATACACAATCGAACCCCCCAGGTAATTTCTCAATAAAATCTTTTGCTTGAGAAAAAACTGCAGCTTCACGCACTCTCTTTTTATCAGGATTTGGATCTCCCAGAGAGATGTTTTCACTTGCAGTTGTGTGAAATATTATGGAATCCTGTGTGACAAGAGAGAATACTGAACGCACTTCATTTAAAGACCATGATGGCTCATGTTCGTGCCAAACAGGTATTCCATTCAAACGGACATAACCCTTAGAGGGATCAATAGCTCGTATCAATAAATTAATCAGACTTGTCTTTCCACCTCCAGATGGCCCCACTAAAGCTATTGTTTCTCCTTCTTTTATAGATGCTGAAAAATTCTCCAATGCAAAATTATTTGAATCAGGATATTTTAGGCTAACTCCGTCCCATTCAATATCGCTAATTCTATTTTTCAAATTATGGCCTTTTATAATATTTGGAGGATCCATAATATCTTCTTCCCTATTTAAAATTTCAAATATTCTCTCTGCTGCTGCACTTCCTTTCTGAACATTATAAAGTCCATTTGAAATGGACTTAAACGACGGGATCAATTGATAAAAAAATAAAGAAAAGCCAATTAAAGCGGCACCGTTCATACCAACGCCACTTAAAGACTGAGAACCACCAAATAATAATATCAAAAGCAGAGTAGTTATACCTATTACTTCGCTTATTGGGCTTGCCAAATCACGACGATGAAACACACTGATTTGCGTCTTTTTAGCTGCATTATTATTAGTTTCAAAATGATGCCTTTGCCTCTCTTCAGCCTGATAAGCTTGAATAACTCTAAGACTCGAAATACTTTCATCCAAAGCACTAAGTACTTGACCTAATTTACTTTGAGCAATATTAGACTTTCTTTTTAATTTCTTACTGACCAACTGAAGTAGCAATGCGGCTATAGAGCCCACAGCAAGGACAAAAATCGTTAATGATGGACTCATGGAAAATAATATGACTAAGGAGCCCAAAATCACCAAAGGTTCACGAACCAAAATTTCTAAACTTGCAAGAACGGCGTATTCAATTTCAGTTATATCAGATGAGGATCTTGCCAAAAGATCACCTTTTCTATTTTCAGATAATTTTCCCGGTGATATTCTTAAGATTTTGCTGTGTAATTCATCACGTAATTTAGAGGTAATTCCTCCGCGTAAAGCGGCCATTTGCCAGAGAGCGGCATACCTGAAAATATTCTTCATTAAAAAAATTACAAATGAAATCAAACATGCTCTCCATAGGACTCCGAGAGGACCAAATAAGTGGATTCCATAGCTTACAGTGTCATTAATCCAGAGCTGTAGGTGTTTTAATTCAAAATTTTGAACTTGATTAATTTCAAATTGCGAGCCATTATTCAAAATAATATCCATAACCGGGATAATCATACCTATACCAGCGAGTTGGAATAAGGTGTAAAGAATATAAAAGAATACCGCTGCCCAAACTGAAGAACTCTTTTCTTTGCCAAACTTAAGTACCCGATAAAAAGAATCCATTTAGCGAAAGTACGACTGAGTATGATTCGGTTAGCAATCAAGGTACTTCGTACTTTTGTCTAATGGAAAGCAAACGCCAAAGAAAAATAGCCAGTGTTCTTCAACGAGATATGGCTGAAATATTTAGGAGAGAAGCCTCTAATCATTTCAATGGTACGATAATCACTGTGAGTAAAGTCAGGGTAAGTCCAGATTTAGGTTTGGTTCGCTGCTATCTGAGTGTCTTCCCCACTGATAAATCCAACGAAGTTTTAGACTTTACAAAAAATAATTCTCCCCGACTGAGAAGTGAATTAGCCAAGCAAGTCAAAAACCAATTGCGAATAATTCCCTCTTTGTATTATCATTTAGACGATTCTTTAGAATACGAGGCCAATATTGATAAAATACTTCGCGAGGGTGGCGAGAATCCAATAAAATGAATGCCGCTCATCCGATAAGACTTGGTTGGCGCTATCTCTTTGGACGTCGATTGTCAAACGGAGTCACAAGAGCTGCTGCTGCAGGCATATCTGTAGGCACGGCTGCAATGATTATTGTCTTATCCGCATTTAATGGTCTTGAAAAATTAATTAAAACCTCATTTGAAGATATCCATCCGTTAGCTGAGATTTTCTCTGAAGAGGGAGGGCGCTTTTTACCTGATAGCAGTTTAATAAATAAACTAAACGACACCAATTTTGATTGGTTTCCTGTTTTGGAACAAAAAGCCGTAATTCAAACTTCTCAAAACGAAATTTTAGTAGATGTAAAAGGAATCCCTTTTAAGAACCTAGAATCTTTTATTTGGCTTGACTCCCTAGCCTCAAAATTGTCGACTAAACCCTCGAGAGAATCTATTTGGCTCGGAGCAGGAGTGGCCAGACAGCTCGGTTTTAGTGAACTCAATGGTTTAGAATCAGTTCAATTATTCTGGCCCAGAAATCCAAAAATAAGTTTTATTGGTATGAAACAATCCTTGAATAGGGAAACTCTTAGTCCACAAGCGATATTTCAAACAAATTCAAAAATTGATAATACAGATGTTTTAGTTCTTTTAAATAGTCTAAGCAGATGGAGCAAAGACCTGAGATGGACATCGATTCAGATATGGGATAGTCAGGAGGAGTCACTTCAAATGGATTATACAGCAGAAAAAATTCGTGAATTGATAAAAGGTTCTTCATACATCGTTAAAAGTCCCAAAGATCAAGAAAAAGCTGTTTTCCGAGTCATGGAAAGTGAGGGGCTAATAACATCTGCCATCTTGGGTTTCATAGTTCTTTTAGCTTCTTTAGGACTCTATTCTTCGATAATTTTGACTGGCTTGGAAAGAGAGCCGCAATCTGCGATATTATCGGCACTTGGTTTCCAAAAAAATAAAATTCAACAAAGTTTTTTTTGGAACGGGACTTGGATTAGCATTCTAGGCTCACTAATTGGATTATCCATTTCCTTGTTAGCTATTAGACTTCAAACACAATTTGGACTAATAAAATTAGGCGAGGGCTATATTATTAAAGCTTATCCTGTTCAATTTTCTCTCTTGCAGAGTATCGAGGTTTGTACTTTTGTAATCGCAATAGGAATGACATTAAGTTTTATTGCATCAAAAAGAATATCAATAGACACACTAAAACTCAGAGAAAAAGCCTGACTAAATCGCAAAAACAGGAGCATATCTAGTTAGAATTTCATCAAACGTGCTCATTATATCTTGAATATCATTACTGGTAACCAGCCTCATTCGATAATCCTTGAAAGAAGGAAAGTCCCTGAAATAATTGGCATAATGCCTGCGAGTTTCTACAATTGCTAAAGCCTCTCCTTTCCATTTTATGGATAATTTTAAATGTTCCCTCGCTACTTCGACTCGATCAATTAAAGTGGGTGTGGGTAAATGCGAGCCTGTCTTCATAAAGTGTTTTATCTCATTAAAAATCCACGGATATCCAATTGCAGCACGACCAATCATAACACCATCTATGCCATATTTATTTCTAGCATTTACCACCTTTTCAGGAGTATTAATATCACCATTACCAAAAACTGGAATATGCATTCGAGAATTATTCTTTACATCTCCAATAAGAGACCAGTCAGCGTCACCTTTATACATTTGTTTTCTTGTTCTGCCGTGAATACTAATGGCTTTGATACCCACATCCTGAAGTCTTTCGGCAACCTCAACAATATATTTGGAATCCGAATCCCAACCTAAGCGAGTCTTTACAGTAACAGGTTTATTCACAGCCTTCACTATTTCCGCTGTCATGCTTACCATTTTTGGAATATCTCTTAAAATACCTGCCCCAGCTCCTTTACATGTTACTTTTTTGACTGGGCAACCATAATTAATATCAATTATATCAGGATTGGCATTTTCACATATTTCAGCGGCCTCCCTCATACTTTGGATTTCTGCTCCGAAAATCTGAATACCAATAGGCCTTTCATATTCAAAGATATCCAGTTTCTGAACCGATTTAGAAGCATCTCGAATAAGACCTTCTGATGAAATAAACTCCGTATACATTAAATCGGCTCCATTTTTCTTACATAATGCGCGAAACGGAGGATCACTCACGTCCTCCATAGGAGCAAGTAAAAGAGGAAAATCTCCTAATTCAATATCTGATATTCGAATCATTATTCCGATTTTTGGCAAAAATAATCCTTTCCAATGAATGTCTATAAAAACCGTAATGAATCACTTTTCTTTTTATTAATAATACTAGGTGGCTCATTTACTGCAATGTTTTTTGCTCCCAGCGCATTAAAACTATTTGGTTTTTCTGGAATGTCAATAACTGAGATATTAGAAAGACCCGAAGAGAGCGCAGGCCGAGCACTCCTGATTTATCAGTGTATTGGGTCTTTGTTGATGTTCTTAGTCCCAGGTTTAATTATGATTAACCGATGGAAAACTCATAAAATAAATACTCTTGAAAAACCGAATTGGAGTTGGATAAATACAATCCTTACAATAATACTATTGCCCCTACTACTCCCTTTTATGGATTATTTATCCTCAATTTGGAACAACTGGGGACAACAAATTCCATGGTTAAAAGGAATATTTGAACAATATAACGCGAATACACAACTTATTGAAAAAATGATATTTTTTGAACATATTGGAGATACCCTATTCTCATTTATTGTTTTTGTAATATTCGCCGCTCTTTCTGAGGAGGTTTTTTTTCGAGGAACAATACAGCGATTTTTGCATCAAAGCCTCAAGCCTGGTCAAGCCATATTGATTGGTGCATTAGCTTTTGCTTTAGGTCACCTTAATATCGTTCAACTACCTTTTTTACTGATAGCTGGAGGCGTTTTAGGACTCATCTATTGGGTTTCAGGTCGATTATGGGTTTCTGTTCTCGCCCATGCACTACACAATGGTTTAACATATTTTTGGACTTTATCATCTGGCCCGGGAAACTACGGCACAGTAGAATCTACTCAAACAAATTACGCATTGGTAATAATCTCTTGCTCAATTGCATTAGCCACAATTATTAAAATGGTTAAAACCCGAAAAAAATATAGAGAGATCGACTAGTAAGTCTTGTAAAGCTCTTCTGGCGAAGCTGCTGGGTTTGTTGAGTAGCTAATTTTTAATGCTTGGGCTTTTCTCAACTCTTGTTTCAAGTCAGAGATTAAACCCATTTTAACATCAATATCAGCCTTAATAGAAACTGTGAACTTGGGTCGTTCAGCCTCATTAATCTCTTCCCTTTTTAAAATGACAAAAGATTGAATGTCACCGATATTGCCCAATTGATCGTCAAGCTGAATTCTCGGTTCTGAACCATAAAGCTCAGGGTTTTTAGGGGCCCCCATATATATATATGTTGTTAAATCTTTTCGGTCTAACTTCTGCATCTCTGTTGCTTTGGGCTTTTTTAATCGAACTAGCAGAGTAACTTCTCGCATCGTCGTGGTAACCATAAAAAAGAAAAGCAGCATAAACACAATATCCGGCAATGAAGCCGTTGATACCGGAGGAGTCTCTTTTGATTTTTTCTTACGAATTAATGCCATTATTTACCAATACTTACGGGTTCTGCTTCGGAAATAAACTGGGGATAAACGCTTACAACTTCAGACCTATCTTCATCATTCAAGGTAATAAATGCTTTGCCAAACTTCCTTTCTGACAAATTATTACGCAACTCCGAATATGCTCCAAGAATTTCATTTCTAACTTTCACAAACATTTGATAACTAGTGCCTCTATCATTTTGGAGGGATATTATGGCTTTTTGAGGATTATCCGAACTCGCTAAACTTCTGATTCCATTACATTCGGGACAAGACCCGTCTCCATTATTGTCAATAAAGTCCTTTGCTGCATCACGAAGTTGATCAATTGACAGGTAATCGTCTTCAACCAATAACTGATCATTTGAGTTTACTAAAACAACAAAAATATTTTTTTCCTTAATCTTGTTATCTTCTGGCGGTGGCTCATCAGTCCATGGAGCTAGTTTTACCATTAACCCCTTATCCACATCCATTGTAGTTGTCACCAAAAAGAAAATCAAAAGCAAAAAAGCAATATCCGCCATGGATCCTGCATTAATTTCTGGAGTTGAACGTTTTTTTCTGCCCATTTGGCAATACTTATTTTCGGATTCTGGAAAGAGAAGAATAAATCACTGCCCCTATTGCAAGAGAAAAGGTTATGTAAAAAGCATTGAGTCCTGCAGCCACCCATTTTGTAGTAGATTCATCTACATCCGTGTAAAATAGATAATCTGAACCATCTGCAAAGACATAGCTTGTGATAAATATTAATAACAGTCCACCAAGTCCAAAAGCAGCGCTTCTCGGGCCTTTAGGGTTGATTAACAAACCATTTACAGAACTTGCCAAGGCTAAAAGTGTAGCTGCAATAATTAAAACTAATGTTATTATAATTGCTGAGTTTATAAGGACCGTACTTTCCGAAAACCAAATCCCAAGAGTTGGGACAACGCCAAGTAAACCAGCTAAACCAGCTGCACCTAACGCAATAAGTCGAGGATTTTTCATACTAGTTTAATATTTTTTTACTTTTTCTTTGCTTTAAAATCAGCAACGACGTCTAAGAAGTGAATTGATGCATCTTCCATCTTGTTTACAATGTTATCCATCATAGCAATTATAAGATTATAAAAAACTTGTAATATCATAGCGACAATTAACCCGAATACAGTGGTCAAAAGAGCCACTTTAATTCCACCGGCGACCAAGGATGGAGAGATATCACCGGCTGCTTCAATAGCATCAAATGCACCAATCATTCCAATTACAGTTCCCATGAAACCTAACATCGGAGCCAAAGCAATAAAAAGTGAGATCCAAGAAACATTTCTTTCTAATTTACCATTTTCAACTGAGCCAACCGAAACAATTGCCTTGTCCACCATTTCAATTCCTTCGTCCATTTTATCAAGTCCTTCGTAAAAAATCGTAGCGACAGGACCTGTTGAATTTCTACAAACTTCTTTTGCAGCATCGACCCCTTCAGAATTTAAGGCGTTTTCTACATCTTCGAGCAACTGATCACTATTAGTTGTAGATAAAGCTAGATATATGATCCTTTCTATTACCAAAGCTAATCCTAATATGAGCGCCAAGAGGACAAATGACATGAAAAAAGGTCCACCATCAATAAAGTACTTTTTTAGAACTTGAGTGAAGCTAGGGTCAGCTGGCAAAGCTAACTCTTCAGATGTGGCTTCATCTAATGAGCTTTCGGATAAAGAATCTGTGGCAACAGCTGTAGAATCTGCAGCGGCTAAAGAAGTGTCTGCTTCAGAAATTAAACTGGAGTCAACTGAAACTAGTTCTGTTGTGACTTGAGATGTTTCCGTCGCTTCTTGAGCAACAACTTTTGAAGTAAATAAAAATCCTGCTATCAGGATGAAATTGAGAACCTTTTTCATTGGTTTCAAAATAAATTAATTAAACGTTTTAGAATCAAAGATGAACAAAAGTAATAAATACCATGATCATCACAAGCATACTTACGAATGTTTGACAAACATCATGCCGCGATT
>TARA_Y100000385_G_scaffold118089_1_pt1 | contig 12841 bp, 7 predicted proteins | sample TARA_Y100000385 | Tara Oceans TARA_Y100000385 (sample SAMEA2620980) | marine metagenome | biome: marine biome (ENVO:00000447); feature: surface water layer (ENVO:00002042); material: "saline water (ENVO:00002010), including plankton (ENVO:xxxxxxxx)" | depth 5 m
TCAAAGAAAATAGGTCTTTTTTTAGGGCCTTTATTATTTATTCTAATAAGGCTTTTTTTAAATCCTGACGGATTATCGGATGAAGCTAATGCAGTTTTAGCATCAACATTATGGATAGCTGTTTGGTGGATAACTGAGGCTATTCCAATTGCTATTACCTCTCTATTACCAATAATTCTTTTTCCATTATCTGGGGCGTTACCTCTTGCCGAAACTTCTTCTTCTTTTGGTCATCGTTACATTTTTCTATATATGGGTGGATTTATTTTAGCCCTTTCAATTGAAAAATGGAATTTGCACAAACGAATTGCTCTTAATATTATCAAGTTGATCGGGACAGATGTAAAAAAAATTATATTGGGTTTTATGCTTGCTACAGCTTTTCTTTCCATGTGGATATCTAATACTGCAACTGCTGTGATGATGCTTCCCATTGGAATTGCTATAATCAAGCAAATGAAAGACTTGAAGAGTATTCCTGAGAAAGAGAATTTTATTTTTGGAAAAGCTCTAATGCTTTCAATCGCATTTAGTGCATCTATAGGAGGAATTGCAACTTTAATAGGTACTCCTCCCAATTTAGTTTTTGCAGGAATTATTCAGGAATTATATAATGTTGAAATAAGTTTTTTGAAATGGATTATATTTGGCCTTCCTATTTCAGTAATACTTTTAATTATTTCATGGGTTTATTTAACGCGAGTGGCTTTTAATTTTTCACAAACTAATTTTGAAGCGGGACGGGCAGAAATTAAAAGACAATTAACAGAATTAGGTCAAATCAGTTATGAAGAAAAGATAGTTTTAGTAGTTTTTATAATTACTGGTTTAGCATGGATTTCAAGGACGTTTTTTTTGAACTTATTTCTACCAAGCCTAGATGATTCAATGATTGCTTTGATTTCAGCTATTTCATTATTTTTAATCAGTACAGGAAAAAAACACAAGGATCAAAAAATAATGCATTGGGAAGATGCGGTTAAATTACCTTGGGGTATATTGTTGCTTTTTGGTGGTGGCCTAGCCATTGCTGAAGGTTTCCAATCTAGTGGATTAGCTAGTTGGATTGCTGAAAATTTAACTCAACTAAATGGTTTTTCATTATTTACCATTTTATTGGTAGCAATTACTGCTGTAAATTTTTTAACTGAAATCACTTCCAATTTAGCAACTACTGCAATGTTACTTCCAATTTTAGCACCTACAGCTGTAATGCTTGGAGTACATCCTTATATGTTAATGGTAGGCGCTACACTAGCTGCCTCATGTGCCTTTATGCTCCCTGTCGCAACACCACCAAACGCTGTAGTTTTTGGATCTAATTATTTAAAAATATCTGATATGGTGCGGGTAGGTGTATTGATGAATATAGTATCAATAATCATTATTTTCTTAATGGTTTATTTCTTACTTCCTGTTATTTGGAATTTTGATGCATTTTATAATCCTTTTTAATTAAAATAAAAAAAAGATTATGATTTTTTTTAGAACAACAGTCGCTTTTTTATTGCTTTCAAATTTTTCAATTTCTCAAGAATTAATAATTGAGACTGAAAAGGCTCAACCCGAAACAATTTTATTTATTGGAAATAGTTATCTCTATTATGGAGATAGTTTACACAATCACTTTAGACGTATGGTTGAGGAATACTTTGCGGGCTATGATGCTTCTTCTGTAAAATCTGTAACAATTGGTGGATCTAGACTCAAACACCATAATGTCGAGAGATTGATCAAGCCCAAAGCAATTAGTTCAATAGAGAAATTTGATTTGGTTATTCTTCAAGGTGGGAGCTCTGAAACCCTAACTCAAGATAACAGGAAAGAATTCTCATATTTTGTAAAGAAACATGTAGAAACAATAAGAGCAAATAATTCTAAAGCTGCTCTATATATGACACATGCATATGTTAAACCACATAAAAAATTCATGGATAACCAAATTAAAATCATTGAGGAAGCGTATACGAAAGTTGGAAATGAGAATCAGGTTTTGGTTATACCTGTTGGTTTAGCTTTTGATTTAGCGTATCAAGAACAACCAAGTATTAGATTGCACAAGCCTGACGCGACACATCCAAGCCTTCTTGGAACATACCTTGCAGCATGCACAGTTTTTTCAAGTATTTATGGTAAAACACCTATTGGTCTGAGATACGATTATTATGGAGCAATTAATAAGAAAGATAAAATATTTCTTCAAGTAATTGCTGATAAAGCAACTTCGATTTATTACAATAATAATTAATTAATCATTTTTATAAATGTTTATTTCTTGCTCACTATTTTTTTGAACTTTTATCACATTATATAGTCCTTATTTGATAAAGCGATTAGTAACAAAGGCTTGCCGCTCCTTTCAACGGTATATCGGGATCTTTAGAAATACTAATTTTTAGATTAGATATTGAATTCTGATATGCAAAACTTTTAAGACTTGTTTGAATTCCTTCTTTAAAGTAATCATATGCTTCACTGATAGATCCTCCAAGGATAATTTGTTCAGGATCATAAGTATATACTACTTGGTTTATTAAATTTCCTAAATGCTCACCAAAAACATTAAATAATTTAATAGCATCAAGATCTCCGTTTTTAGCTCTCTTATAGATTTCTTCGCCTTTTTCTCCATGAATTTTTTCAAAAAATTGTCCACTGCAATAGTGCTCATAGTTTTTGTCTTTATAAGCTAGCATCCCAAATTCTCCAGCTCCAATATTAGATCCATTATATAGTTTTTTATTTATTATTATTCCTCCAGCAACACCAGTCCCTATTGAAAGGCCAACGAAAGAATCTAATTTTTTACCTAAGCCAAAGTATAATTCTCCTAGAGAGAAACAATTGACGTCATTATTTATAAAAACGGGAATATTAAAATGAGACTCAAGGATGTCTTTCAAAAATACTTTTTTCCAAGATGGAATATTTTGAACATCATAAACAATTCCTAATTTCTGATCGACAACACTTGGAACACCGATTCCTATTCCAATAACACTTTCATCTATTAGCTCAGATATTAATTTTTTAATTATATCAATTACCTCTTTTTCATTTCCTTTTTTTGGAATTAGAGAATCAGCGTAAGTTTTGCAGGTTTGATCTACTATTTTTACAGCTCTTACTTTTGTACCACCAAGATCAATTCCAAGATAAGACATAAAAGGATTTTTAAGTTGTTTTATTATTTATTAAAGGTTTTGCCCAAAATCCAATTGAAAGAATAAATAAGAGGGTAATAACTAAAAATGACATTCCGGTTTTTAATCCAAAAGCATCTCCAACTGCACCCACAACAAGGGGTACAAATGCACCACCAATAATTCCAGTAACTAAAATACCTGAAAAGGACCCATGATTATCTAAAACAGAATTAAGAGCTAAAGAAATTATAATTGACCACATAGTAGCAATGAAAAATCCAATTACCGGAAATGCAATTAATGCTTGCTGGCTTGTCCCAAAAAGAGCAGTTAAAAGAGCTATTATTGAAATAAGTGAGCTTAAAATAAGAACTTTTCGACTATCAATGAACTTTAACAATACAAGCCCTAAAAGAGTTCCTAAGGTCATCATACCCCAAAAATTTGAGATTGTTTTAGCTCCTTGGATTTGTGGATTTATATTATGATAAATCTCTAAAAACTGTGAAATCCAGTTGGCAATTCCTTGTTCAGTTCCTACATAACAAAAGATTGCCAAAAAATATAACAAAACCATTGGGTTTTTTAATAGTAACAAATGAGTTTGAATAGCTCCCGTCTTTTCATCTTCTTTTTTCTCTACAATAGGTAATTTAGAAATCATTATTATGCCTACCATTATTAATGATATAATAGCAAATATCCAATAAAGAGAGATCCATTCCATTTCTGGAATTTTAATAGCATTTAGAAATTTAATTATAAAATTGTTTGATTGAGATTGATCATTTACATTATTAATTATGTAAGAATATATCAATGGACTTATAAAAGATGCTAATCCAAAAAATAATTGGCCTAAAACAGAGTTAAAAGCAAATTCTTTCTCCCCTCCAATTGTTCTAAGCAATGGATTTATAGCAACTTGAAGCATTGCCATTCCAGTTCCAATTAAAAAAAGTGAAACAAGATAAAAGGAATAAGAGCCTGTAGATGCGAATAAAAAAGCTCCGATTGAGGAGATTAAAAAGGCAATAATCATTACTTTTTTTTCACCAAAAGCTTCAATCAAAAAACCTGAAGGAATTGACATAACTCCATAAGCTACAAAAAATGAAAAAGGAATAAAAGAGGCCATTTTAAGACTTAATCCAAAACTTTTTATAATATCTGGTACCAATGGACCTATGATATTAGTAAGAAATGAAATAACAAAAAATGTTACTAGAATTAATGCAATTAGAATTGGATTTTTTTTCATTTTTTAAATATAACTTAAAGTGAATTTCTTACAATTAAATCATTAGAGTTTTCAATTGTGACTTTCTTTTTATCAGATATAATTTTAGCTAGTGCTTTTCCCATCTTTTTAAAATCAGTTGAAATGGTAGTAATTCCTCCCTCAAGCACCTCTTTTAGAATGGTGTCGTTGTATGAAATAAGACCAACATCTTTAGCCAAAATAAAATTAAGTTTTTTAATTTTCTTTAATATTTTTAATAAATTTTCATCGTCTATTGTAATGTATAAATCTCCTTTTTCAATTCCTCTATGTTCTAATGCTTCAATCACACTAAAATCATAATCCATATCGATACAAAATCTTTTAAAACCAATTAAAAGTCCCTTGGGACGTGAAGGCTTGTTATCGTATATCAAAATTAACTTTTTATATTTTTTTATTAAATAAGATGCTTTATTTAAGTTTGAATAAATTGTTTCATTAAAATTTTGATAGACCGATGAATATTGAATAAGATCATCTTGCATTTGATCTAAGATACATACTTTTTCTTGTGGTAAATTTTTAACATAGGAATTAGTGTTTTTAAAAAAAGAGGGCATGATTACATAATGAGTATAGAGTCCCATACTATCTATAATTTGCTTTTCAAATATTTTTATATTGTAGTGATGAAAAAAGAGATCAACCTTAGTTTTTTCATTTATGTTTTTTATAAATGACCTATATAGATCTTCTTTAAAAGCGTTAAGCTCATCAAAAAGCAAAAACACTTTCATTGATACATTGATATTTTCATTTAAAACATAATATCCTTTTTTTAAAACAGAATAAATAACTCCCCGACTTTTTAAATTATTAAAAGCTTTTAATATTGTGTCTTTGGAAAGTCCATGATCTTTTTTCAATTTGTTGATTGAAGGTAGTTTATCACCTTTTTTCAACAAACCAGATTCTATTGAATTTTCAATATTACTTATAATTTGTTTATACTTGAAAATCGCTATTTTGCTTTCTATTTCCATTTACTAATAGGAATTTTAAAAGTAAATTATATTTTGATTTTCTTTAAAATAATGATTCATTGTTTTTTCTTGATTTTATGGGAAATTATAATTTTTTCTTTTTTAAAAATTCCATACATATATTGCTATTGTATTAATAATTTGTTAAATTTACGAAAAACATACCAAACCATACCAGATTGATTATGGTTTGTAATCCGTGTAGACTGGATTCAAAATTAGTCGCGGGTGCTTGTAATGCATCCTTAAAAACTTTACTTAATTAAATTTTGTATAAACTATAAAGCTATAATAAAAATGTTAAAACAATTTTTTTTAATTCTATCCACATTTCTAATATCACTATGCACATATGCTCAAACCGTATCAGGGAATGTAGATAGTGAAGACGGGCCTTTACCTGGAGCCACTATCCAGATTAAAGGAACTAATATAGCATCAAGTACAGATTTCGATGGAAATTTTTCAATTGAAGCTAATCAAGGTGATGTATTGATAATCTCTTTTGTGGGATTTAATTCTCAAGAGGTAAAACTTGAAAATCAAGACAACATAATTATAACATTAAGCCCTTCAACTGAATTAGACGAAGTGGTTGTAACTGGTTATGGGAGTATAAACAAACGAGAAGTAACTGGATCAATTGCAACATTATCAGCTGAAAATATTCAACGAATTCCTGTTGCTTCTGTTGAGAACGCAATTCAAGGTCAGATGCCAGGTGTTCAGGTTACTGAAATTTCGGGTGAGCCTGGAGTTGGACCACAGATTAGAGTAAGAGGAGTTGGGTCAATATCCGGAGGGAATGAACCTTTATATGTTATTGACGGATTTCCAATTTCTAAAAATGTTGCAATGGGTGTTACAGGAGACAATTTTAGAAGAGGAACTGGAAGGTTTAGACCGCCACCACCTAACCCTCTAGCAAATATAAATCCTGCTGACATTGAGTCCATTCAGGTTTTAAAAGACGCCTCAGCAGCTGCAATCTACGGTTCTCGTGGGTCAAATGGTGTTGTAATTATAACAACAAAAAAAGGGTCAGAAAATGGTGAGCCGTCTTTTTCTTACAATACCTACGTTGGAACTCAATCAGTAGCTAATAAATTAGATCTCATGAATGCACAGCAACATAATGATCTAGCTACAGATGCTGCAAATAATTTTTGGGTAATAAACCAAGGTGGAAATGCAAGTGATCCAATTAGTGATAGAGGTTCGAGTAATGGTAGGATTCCAGTAGGAATATCAAATTGGGATGGAACTGATACAGACTGGCAAGATCTAATTTTTAATTCTGCACTGGTTCAAAATCATCACTTATCTGCATCAGGTGGAACAGAAAAAGCAAAATATTATGTTTCAGGAAACTTTTTTGATCAAGGAGGAATTATTGAAAAGACAAATTTCAAACGTTACAGTTTAAGAGCTAATTTCAATGTCGATGTTAGTGATGACTTTAGATTCGGAGTGAATCTGGCCCCGTCTTATACAAATTCAGATAAAATGCCTGCTGGTTCACCATATTTTGCGAGACCTCCAGGAATTGTTTACGCAGCTCAGGTTCATTATCCATCTATAAAACCTTACAATGATGATGGAACCCCAAATCAACTCGGTAATATGTCTTATCAGAGAGATGCACAAAACAGAGGAACTCTAACAACAACAGTAAGTAATCCCTTAGCTATTATTCAAGGAGTTGATGACAATTTAACTCAAAACAGAACTTTTGGAAATATTTTCGCAGAATATGATATAATAGAAGGACTTTCTTTTAAAACTTATTTTGGAGTTGATGTAAACAATTATAAGAGAAACTTTTATAGAAATAGTAGTTTATTGTATCGAACAGCAAAGACAGGAGAAACCTTTGGTCAGTCAAGTTCCTCTGAAAGCTTAAATTGGCTTGCAGAACAGACACTTACATATGATAAGCAATTAAGTGAAAACCATAAGATAAATGTTTTATTAGGGTATACTTCTCAAGCAGAAAGAATAGATATTAATACCGTAGTAGCTGACAACTATCCAGATGATTTAGTTCAGACTATAAGTGGAGGGCAGTTAGCCTCTGGTACAGCACTTCAAGAAGAATGGTCATTGGCATCATCATTAGCTCGTGTAAATTATACTTTCCAGGATAGATTTTTACTTTCGGCTTCATTTCGTGCCGATACCTCTTCCAGATTTGGAGAAGGGAATAAAACTGGATATTTCCCAGCAGCCTCAATTGGATATAGACTATCTGAGGATATCAGTGCAAGTTGGTTAAATGATTTAAAATTAAGAGGGAGTTATGGTCAAACAGGAAACTTTTTAATTCCTAATTATGCCTCTATTGGTCTATTATCACCAGCAGACTATTCATTTGGTGGTGGATTGCAAAGTGGACTAGGAGCAAGGACTTTAGGTAACTCTAATTTAAGTTGGGAAAAAACAGAATCTTTAAATATTGGTGTTGATTTTTCTTTTGTTGACAATAGAATTTATGGTTCAGCTGAATACTTTCAAGCGAATACATCAGCTGCATTATTAGAAATCCCATTACCGTCTTCATTAGGTTTTGAATCAACACTGTCAAATATTGGAGAAATCGTAAATAAAGGTTTTGAATTTATTATTTCTAGCAGAAATTCAGTAGGATCTTTGAAATGGACAACAGACTTTAACTTCTCAACAATAAATAATGAAGTAACCTCACTTGGTGGTGATAACGCACCAATAAATAGTAGGGGGGGTGCAGGAATACGTCATATTACTGAAGTAGGGCAACCTGTTGGTAGTTATTACGGATATGTAACAGACGGCATTTACATGAATCAAGCTGAAGTTGACGCAGGCCCTGTAGATAAAATTGCTACAAGTGGTACTCCACTGCCAGGATTTAGAAGATTTAAAGATCTTAACGGTGATGGAGAAATCACTACTGCAGATAGACAAGCTATTGGTAACTATATTCCAGATTTTTTCTACGGAATAAATAATGAATTTGAATATAAAAATTTCAACTTGAGTTTTCTAATTCAAGGAGTTGAAGGGAATGAACTACTTAACTTAACCAAAAGGCATCTTGGGAATTTCAGTGGAAATTTTAATCACTATGCTTATGGAGATGACAGATGGCGTTCGGAATCTGATCCTGGAAGTGGAATAAATCCATTAGCCATACGGGCAGGAAATCAAAATAATAGGCCATCAGATGAATTAGTAGATGATGCATCATATCTGAGGTTAAGGAATGTTACTTTAGCATATAATTTTCCACAAAACTCACTCGGAAATTCAATCAAAAGCCTGAGGATTTATGCTTCAGGAACTAATCTGTTGACATTAACGGATTACGTAGGATATAATCCTGAGGTGAATAACCAAGAAGATAATTTACTTGTTCAGGGTGAAGATTATGGAAGTTATCCATTACAAAGTACCTTGACCTTAGGAATCAATATAAACTTTTAATTTAAAAAAAATGAAAGCAAAAAACATACTCAATATTTTTATTTTGATAAGTTTCATGTCTTGTTCAAAAGAATTCACAGACTTATCACCAATATCAGAAAGAAACACAGGTAGTTTCTTTACAACAGCAAACGACTTTGAGGTAGCAGTAGCAGGGGTTTATAATAGTCTTTTATCCCAAGGAATTTATAACGAGGCAATTTGGATAATGAATGATTTGAGATCTGACATTACTTTTTGGAACGCAGGTGGTCTTGCGGCTTCCATTGTTAGATATGATGACTTTGAAGAGACAACTATAGATTACGTTGGAAAAGACTCTTGGATCGCACATTATAAAGGTATAGGAAGAGCAAATACAGTTATAGACAGAATTCAAGATGTTGATATGGATGCGTCACAAAAAAGTAGAATAATAGGTGAGGCAAAATTCTTAAGATCTTTATTGTATTATAATTTAGCAACAACTTTTGGAAATGTACCATTGGTTTTAAATGAATCTACATCGGCAGAGGATACCGATTCAAATGTTCAGGTTCCTGTATCTCAAATTTACACTCAAATTGCTGCAGATTTGACTGAAGCAGAATCTAGCTTACCCTCAACAGCAGATGGTGGTAGAGCATCTAGGGGAGCTGCCGCAGCACTTTTAGGTAAGGTATATTTAACGATGGGCGATAATTCTAGTGCAGCTAGTGCTCTTAAAAGAGTTTCTGGATACAGTTTAGTTGATAATTATGCTGATCTTTGGGGTGTTGGAAATGAGTTTAATAAAGAATCGATTTTTGAAGTTAGCTTTGAAAGTGGTTATGGTGTTTTAGGAAATTTATTTACTAGTGCTTTTAATGTTGAACTTGCAGCAACTGTTACTTCCGGACCCAGAAATTTTCCAACTGCTAGTTTCATAAATTCTTTTGAAGCAGGAGATACTAGATTTGAAGCTTCTATTGCTGGGATTGGGAGTGAAGAAGTTGGTTTCGCTAGTGATGGTGCAGGCTGGTGCATAAAATACGGAACGACTAACTCCTCTACCGATAATGATGGCCCAAATAACTGGGTTGTTCTAAGATATGCTGATGTTTTACTTATGTTGGCTGAAGCTATTGGTGAATCATCTGAATCTTATGGATATATCAATCAAGTTAGAGCTAGAGCTGGCCTAGGACCAATAAATTCTTCTTCTCCAGGAACTTTTGCAGAAAAGCTTCTCAATGAGAGAAAAATAGAGTTGGCTTTTGAGGGTCACAGATGGCCAGATTTAAAAAGATTTGGTGTTGCAGCTTCAGTAATGTCGTCAGAAGGTATCGATATTAGAGGGAGATTAAATATAGCTATTCCACAAAGAGAAATGGATATAAACCCTGATTTTGTTCAAAATACTGGATATTAATTTTGAAATATAATTTAAAGCTTGGGTGTAAATTATTGTTTACTCTCAAGCTTTTTTAATAAAAACTTAACTCATGAAAAAACTAGCTCTATTATTTTTGGCATTTACAATGATTCAAACTGTTCAAAGTCAAGAAAAAAAATTAAATATTATTGCCATTGGAGCCCATCCAGATGACTGCGATAGTAAATTTGGAGGTACCGCAGCTTTATTTGCAAAAATGGGACACAATGTTAAATTTTTGGCCCTAACAAGTGGTGACGCAGGTCATCAATCTGAAGGTGGAGGCGCGTTAGGCAATAGAAGAAGAGAAGAAGCTAAAAATGCTGGAAAAGCACTTGGAATTGCTGAGTATCAAACTCTAGACAATCATGATGGTGAATTGCTACCTTCTTTGCAAGTTAGACATGACGTAATCAGGGCTATTAGAAAATGGGATGCGGATATTGTTTTAGGACTTAGACCCAATGATTACCATCCGGATCATAGAAATGCTGGTAAGGTAGTTATTGATGCTTCTTATATGGTGATTGTGCCTAACGTATGTCCAGACACTCCGCCATTAAATAAAAATCCTTTATTTCTATTCATGCAAGATAGATTTCAAAGGCCCTACCAGCATCAACCCGATGTTGTCATAGCTATTGATGAATCCATTGAATTAAAAATAGATGGCTTGCATGCACATACTTCCCAGATGTATGAATGGCTTCCTTGGACAAATGGAGGAGATGCGAGTGTAGCAAAAATACCAACGTCAGGAAAAGAACGAAGAGAATGGCTGGCAAATAGAACAAAAAGTAGATCTGGTATAATAAGCCCTGAAAAAATGATTTCACTTGAAAAATGGTATGGAAAGGATATTGCTAAAAAAGTCAAGTACATTGAATCATTTGAAGTTGCTGAATATGGAATGCAGCCAACAGATAAAGACTTAAGAGAGTTCTTCCCAATGTTGAAACAATAATTTTATTATCTTCTTTAAGAAAAAACCGCAACATATTTATATTTATAATTAAATGGGGTAATGTTTCGAGTTGAGGCTATTTATTCCCAACAATCTCAATAATGAATAATATATATTTTTTAAGATTTTTTTCGTTTTCATTTTACTTGCTTTTATTTTTTTGTTTATCATTTAATTTATCTGCTTCAGAATCTTTCAACATAAATGTAAAAAATAGTGTTAAAGGAGCACCAATAACTGTAGGTGTTCCATTTCCTGTAGGAGCATTATCTTCTTCAGATAATATTAAAATAATTGACAGTAATGGTAATGAGATACCCTCCCAGATAACAGAGGTTTCAAGATGGCTACCTTTAGAGGAAAGTGTAAAATGGGTTTGGATTTTTTTCTTTTCCACAGGTGAAGACCAATATGTGCTTCAATATGGATCTGATATATCAAGATCTCCAATCTCAGGCCAAAAAATTAAAATCAAAAACAACCAAAGAAAAGGTTTAACTAGTCATGTTGATACAGGGGTTTTAAAATTTAGTATATCTAAGTCTAATAATGGTTTTATAAATGATGTATACTACGACATTGATGGAGATGGATATGATAAAAAAGATATAATAGCTACCTCTCCCATGGGAAGAGGTTCTTTTCTTGATCTAATAGATGATAACGGTATAGATCTTTCCAATGCAACGATTAACAGAACTGTAAGAGAACTAGGATCAGGACCATTGCATTCAATAATTAGATTAGAGGGCGAGTACTCTTATTCAAGAGATGATAACAGAAATTCTCCTTTTGTAATAAGAATTCATGTTTATGCGGGGAAGCCATTTATAAAAGTACTTCATACAATCACTTACACTGGAGTACCAGATAAGCATGATCCGAGTAAGGATAATTATGGCAACATAGCAACCTCGTTTTCTGATAACGCAACTGGTTCTTCTACCGCTGGAGCAAAAGTTGATAAAGGGACTGACCAGGGTTGGATAGTGCCAAATGATAGGATTAGTGGAACCGGACTTAATTTAAAATATAATATTAGTGGAGAGACGACCTATATCACTGGTTATAAAATTGGTGACTGGTTTAATAAAACCAATAGTACTTTTTTTGAAACTACAGCAAATATTAAAAAAGCAACTGTTATTCAATCTGGACCTAAAAGAAAAGATAGACCACACAGCTCTCTTGATAAAAGGATAGATGATTTTAAAGCCCAAATTGATGTTGATGGAATCTCAAAGCAAACATTTGAAAGATCTGAGGGTTGGGCTGATTTAACAAACAAAAAATGGGGTGTCACCGTTGGAATCAAAAACTTTATTGAGGAATTTCCAAATAGTATAAGCTTTGATGCTAATGTAGCAACTGCTTATACTTGGCCTTCTGATTCAGAGCCAATGTCATTTGAGAGAGATAACCTAAAACCTGACTCTGGAATGGTTGCAAATTTTGCTGAGGGAGTGACTAAAACAAGTGAAATAGTTTTTTCTTTCCACAAGCCTAATAATTCAAAAGAGGAGTTAAAAACTGTAGCTTCATATGTAATTGATCCTCCAACTACATTTGCAGATCCTATTGTTTATTCTAACAGTAATGTTTATGGAA